>OGNR01001128.1_pt1 | contig 11971 bp, 8 predicted proteins | sample 1573501 | NCBI WGS metagenome assembly OGNR01 (sample SAMEA2581918, study PRJEB24529) | metagenome | biome: Human gut stool | place: China | collected 2011 | reverse complement strand
ATAAGGCAGAATATTCATAGCACAATAATTGATATGAAAAAGTTGTAAAGTGGTGTTAAATATATTTACATACTATAAATAAGGCTGCTACACCAGCCATTATTTCTATAAATAATATGCAGTAAATATTACCAATAACCACATACCATATAGATTATACCTGATACAGCAGCCCACATTTTACAAATATTCTTATCACGCTTAATCATAAGCAGCCTTTTATCTGCCTGCTTATCCCTGTTTTTTAGTTATATTTTCTAACATATAAACAGAATTTATATAATCGTCTATTCTACCTATTCATATCTTCTTTCTTAAATTTATCTTCTAATATAAGCAGAATTTATCTAATAACCCATTTTACTTATCTTTACTATCCGACATAATTCCAAGTCTTTCAAACACTCTGTCATACCCGTCATTGCCATAGTTCAGTGAACGGTTGACCCTGCTTATTGTAGCTGTTGAAGCTCCTGTCTTTTCTGCTATCTCAAGATATGTCTTCTGTTCCCTTAACATTCTTGCGACCTCAAATCTCTGTGCCAAAGAAAGCAGTTCATTAATCGTGCATACATCTTCAAAAAAATCATAACATTCTTTAACATCATTAAGGCTAAGTATCGCTTTAAAAAGTTGTTCTACTTCCTTAGACTTTAACTTATCATTCATATTAAACCCTCAATTCCCGCGTTAATCGTTTTAACAGTTTAACACAGTAAAGTTTTACAGTAAATACATTTAGCCAAAATTTATTTTATTTTTTTAATTCTTACTCATCCCTGCGGCCTATATAAGACTCATAAAGCCTGTAATCACTGTTTACTATAAGCTCCTCTGGGAATTCTACATCCTCAATAACCTTATATGCCCTGTCAAAGTCGCATATGCTCTCCTTAATATGTGCATCACTTCCTATAGATATGCATACTCCGTATTCTTTACACAATTTAAGCATTTTAACATCATTATCATATGCTCCCTGCCTTGGTCCATCAGGATTAAGTGATGTATTATTCACCTCAAGCAGAACGTGTTTTTCCTTTGCAGCCTTTACAAGCTTCTCATAATCAACCGGGTATCTTGAATCGTCAGGGTGTCCGATTATATTTACATAAGGATTATCCATCGCCTTTATGAGCGCACCTGTATTCTGTTCTACACTTCCCGGCTTTATACATGGAATGTGAAGACTTGCTATAACCACGTCACACCCCTTAAGTCCATACTCTTTAAGGTCTATATTGCCATCATAATCCATAATATTAGCCTCACACCCCATATAAAGCTTAACGCCATCCTTGTTTCTTGGAATTATCTTCATATTAGAAAAATACAGTATTCCTGCACTTCCCGGCATCTTAGGTGCGTGGTCTGTTATGGCAAGATGTGTAACTCCTGTCTTTGCCGCATATGCAGCCATCTCATCTATTGTGTTATAAGCATGTCCACTCACAAGTGTATGCGTATGTGTATCTATTGTGTACTTCATAATTCCCACTTTCTTTCATTAATCATTCATAATCTTCGCTGTCTTATTAGTTGTCATTTTTTTCTTTCTTCATCATAATATTATGATGTCAGACCTTTTAACACTGATATCATTATATACATTTATAAGTCCATCTGCAACGTGGCAAATATATTATAAATGTATCAAACATCCCATAAATCTTTTTTAATCACTGAAAATATGATATACTGTGCGCAAATAATAAAATGATGCATGTGTCCCAGGTAAAAAAGTCGTTTTATACTTTTGACATTTACATCATAAAATAACATACAAAAGAAGTTCACTATATAATAAATATGATTAAAGGGTCAAAAGGTATCATCGATGCATGCCTGCATGCAATTCGATGTATACCTTAGTGACCTGCACTACACCGGGAAAGTAGCAATTTACTATGCGAAGCTAGTAAATTAGCGGATTTCGAGGTGAAGTCAGATTACGGGAATGCGGAGCATGGAGTAATCTGATTAATCATAAATGAGGAGCAAAATACATTTTGACCCTCATATCATAAATATGAAAGTGAGTTCTCTATATGAATATTATACATTTACAATTAAAAAACTATATAAGATATGCAGCCGTTGCTCTGCTCTCTGCAATACTGCTTGCTCTGACTGCACTGACACCTCTTACTGGCTATGCTGACACGCAGGCTGACTATGATGAAAATAACCGTCAGTTAGATAAGTTAAAGCAGGAGCAGGCGGCGCTTTCATCTGAGCTGGACGACCTTAACAGCCAGCTTGAAGCATCTGGTAATTCGCTTAATAACATAACAACACGCATATCTTCAAAACAGCAGGAAATAGACACGCTCAACAGCAATATATCTGATATGGAGGCTGAAAAACAGAGGCAGTATGATGCGATGAAGCTTCGTATACAGTATATGTACGAAAGCAACGACTATAGCTTTATGGATGTGCTTATGAAGGCGACCGATATGGCTGACCTTCTTAAGAAGGCTGACTATGCAAGACAGATATCTGATTATGACCGTTCTATGCTTGCCGACCTGAACAACCTTATAACTTCGCTTAACCAGAACAAAGTCAGCCTGAACAACGATATGACAGAGCTTGTATCACTACAGCAGCAGGCTGTCGCACAATCTGAAAGCATTAAAAGTCTTATAGGTGCCAAGCAGTCAAAGATAGATGCGAATTCCGAGGGCATTAAAAATGCTGAGGCGCTTGCGCTTGAATATGAGAAAAAGCTTGAGGAGGAGGCTGCTGCACGACAGCTTGAAGAAATCAAGAAATTAAGCTCAGCCGATGAGATCATTAACAACACTCCTATCAGCTATGATACAAGTGACCTTGCCATGATGGCTGCCATTATAGAGTGCGAAGCCGGAAACCAGTCATACGAAGGCAAGCTTGCTGTCGGAAGTGTTGTTGTAAACAGAATAAACAGCCCTCGCTTCGGAAACACACTTCAGGCTGTCCTATATGCACCTTCCCAGTTCAGCCCCGTAGCCAGTGGACGTTTTTCAATAGTTCTTGCCAGAGGTGCCAACGAAGAATGTACACGCGCCGCCAAGGAAGTCCTTGACGGTCACATAACTATTAATGCGCTATACTTCCATGTATACAACAGCGAAGTTGATACTGGAGGAACTGTTATCGGCGACCATATATTTTATTAGATATACTTGTATTACATAGACCTGGGATTATAATAAAAGTATTTTCTTTGTAAGATATTTTTATATCCAAGATAGAACTACACAACATTTTGTCCTATAAGTCACATTTTAAGCTTACTCATATATAGCATAAAACAAGAGATCTGCACAATATATTTATTTAGTCAAAAGGTCTGAACCCACCTATGAGCAAGCTCATGTGGGTTCAGACCTTTTGACCCTGGTATCATTATATATTACTATATCTTATATAATCCACCGTAACATATCCATTTTTATCATTCTTCACTGTATTATTATGGCTTACAAACATACCATTCTTAACGCCTACCCAGCGTCCTGCCTTTGCTGTGTAGCTTACGGCATCCTGATAGTTCTTTCCGTCAAAGCTTATCTCAAGGACAGCCTCCTCAACAGGCACATTGTCAACTGAAAGTGCCATCTCCTTTGTCTGCTTTACGCCAGTTCTCTTTACAGTATACTTAAGATAAATAGTCTTTGTATCATCACTAAAGACTGCTGTATCAATAACCTTTTCGTCAACATTTTCATCTGTATAAGCAGCTTCACAATCAAAGTTCTGTTTACCCTTAACAGTTCTTAATACATACTTTCCATCCTTCTTAGCAACACCAAGAGCTGCATAATCCATGCCAAGTGACACAATTCCGGCATAATCACCATCCATAAGTCCGTAAAGACTCATCTTTGTTTCACATGTAAATTCTGGCGCAGGCCACTTCTGAAGAAGCAGATTGCGGTAATCTCCGACTGGTCTTAAAGGAGTTGCAGGCACTGCATTAAGCTTTATATAAGAACCATTTTCTGATGCATTTCCATATACATCTGTCTTAGTTTCATACCAGCTGTCATCATAGTTCGCATTCCACTGCCACTGCAGCATAAGCTTTTCTGTGTCGAATTCATCCGTTGTATCAGGCTCACATACAGGATACTTCTGTGTATCAGCAAGCTCCTCTGGTGTCTTTCCAATATCCGGCTTTCTGTATTCCATAACAGGCTCGCCATAATCGTTGCCGTCCTTATTAACGCCGATTATAGGCCAGTCATTCTCCCAGTGCATAGGCTGTAAATGAGTTATTCTTCCTGCTGCGTATACATCCTGAAAATGTAAAAACCAGTCCTCACCTGTGACAGTATCTACCCACGCTCCCTGATGAGGTCCATTGACAGGAGAGTCACCCTGTCTTAATACAACCTTATATTCATATGGTCCAAATGGATTCTTAGAACGCAATATAGTCTGCCAGCCTGTCTTAACGCCTCCTGCTGGTGCAAATACGTAATAATAACCATTACGTTTGTACATCTTAGGTCCTTCGATAGTTATCTGGTCATTTTCATTACCATCAAATATCTTAACCTCCTCGCCAAATATACCCATACCGTCAGGCTGCATCCTTACAACGTGAAGAACACTCTTATATCCGATACGGCTCTTTGCAACACCTGCAACAAGATATGCATTGCCATCATCATCCCAGAATGGGCATGGGTCTATCCAGCCTGCACCCGGTCTTATATTCACAGGCTCACTCCATTCCCCCCAAGGGTCCTTTGTAGTTGTCATATATATTCCCTCATCCGGCATAGGGAAGCACACATAATATGTACCTTCATGATATCTTATAGAAGGTGCCCACACACCACATCCATGAATAGGATTATTATATCTGAATTCCGGTACATGCTTTAAACAGTAGTTAATAACCTTCCAATTTACAAGGTCTTTTGAATGAAGTATAGGAAGTGCCGGCGAATTAGAAAAGCTTGATGCCACCATAAAATAATCTTCCCCTACTCTTATTGCATCCGGGTCTGAATAATCCGCATAAAGCACTGGATTTCTGTAATTACCATTCTGTAAATCTGCTACCCACATAATAACCTCCATAATATACTAAACTTAATCTGATATAACATTTCAGATATACTAAATACCTTAAATGTCCCAAATATCGTGAATATCCTGAATATCCTGAATATCCTGAATATCCTGAATATCCTGAATACTTTGCAGCCAGAAAATGTTTCTACTGACTGTACTGATAGTGTACAACAAAAACTTACTTTTGCCAAGACTTTTGTAAAACATTTTTGTAAAAGAGCGTTATGCATTAAAATTATTATTAAATCGGTTCTAAACCTTACCCCCACCCTTGACAAAGAACCCAAATTAATAAACCTAAAAATCCCCTCAAGCAACAGACCAAAATCATCTGCCACTTAAGGGGGATATTTTTAACAGAAATCTTTTTCAATCTTTTTAAGTGTTTCAAGTGGAATAAAGTAGCTTATGCCAAGTGGGTTAAATATCGCACCGGATGCACCTAACTCCTCTATCGCTTCAACAAGCTCCTTGTATGAATAAAGCATATTTTCATACTGTCCCTTATAGCACTTATCCATCTCGAAACCATCCGTAAATGCCGGAATAGCTATAACCTGCTCACCATCCTTATGAGTTACCTGCTCTGTAACATCTATAAAATGATGTGCAATAGATACTTCCGCGTCAGTTTCTTCTTTTACACAAGGAACCATATACTCAGAATTGACCATAACTCTTAACATATTGTTTTCTCTCTTGTCAAGAATTTGTGCAATTGACTCCTTATCAGTATTCTTTCTGAATTCCTGAAAATAAGCTATCATAGCATTCTGTAAGCCCGGATTAGTAACATAGTCATCCCTGAAGAACTCCTCATATGTACCAAATACTTCTCTAGGAATTACATATTCATTCTTATCGCCATCTGTAAGACGGATATTCTTATATCCATTCCTGTACATATGGCATAATTCCATACCAAACTGCTCTTTATTCTCAACACCTACTGATACTTCATAGCCTGAAAGCTTTAACTTCTTCTCAATTAAAGAAGCATTCTTATTGTTATAAAGCACCATAATATCATCATCAATCATATAAGGATATGCAGTTGTGTTGCAATATACAACCCACAGATGCTCTGCATTTCTTAACTTATCTGCCATAACCTTCTCATATATTTTCTCTATTCTGTTAAAATATGTAAGATCATTAGAGCTTCCCTTCTCCTTGGCTCTCTGCTTAAGTGTAGGCAGCATCTGTGTCATAACCTCAACCGCATCTGCTAAAGTAAGCTTCTCCATCATCCCTACGCCATAATCTTCGTCCTTAGTGATATGTCTTACAATATCCTGTATCTTTGTCTGATCCATAACCAACTGTTCCTTTCTAAACCGTGTAACATGTGATATATGCATAAGACCACGCTTACCACTTACTAATACACACAAATGTCTGATTGTACCACACATTACAACACATATTGTATATAATACCATAAAATGTGATATTATTCAATCAATACATTGTACATATTTTCATATTGAAAATAGTTGCTATTATAATCCGGTCTGTGTAAAATGTACCTTCCAGTCATCCATGCTCTTGCTCTGTGTAAGACATAACATAGCCATAATACGCGCCTGTTCTGCGCTCATACCTGATGCTGCTATACAGCTTCCATATTCTTCCTGTGCCATAGCTGCTGCATTATATCCACCGTTGCATAATATTACAACAGGAATTGACTCTGCTGTATCCTTTACAAGCTGTGACATAGCTGGTGAAATACTTCCATCATTGTTTTCGGTCACTACAACTACAGCTTCACTCGTATTAAACATCTTTTCAGCCGCATATGCATCATTGCACGCATAATCATAAACAATATTGACATAAGGAAGTGAACTTTCACCTGACACATCAAAAACATCCATATCTGTAAGCCTGCTTATAACTGTATAATTATTACTGCTATTATTTGTTGTAATATCACTAACTCCAGCACTATTTACCGTGCTATTACCACTTGTGGTAGTTTGAGTGACACCTGCATTATAAGTTTCCGGCTCTACTGCCACATTTAATGCCTCTGCAAATGTTGTATTATAATCTGTATCTTTTGCATCCTCTCTTATAACCAACAAACCTTTAGATGTGTTAATAGTATGCTGTAAAAGATATGATATCTGTTCATATATGCGGCTTCTTACTGATACAATCACTGACTCCGCATCTGTATCACAACTCTCCTGCACCTTTTTTACAACAGCAAGCATATCAGATGTATCATCAAAATCCCTTGTTTCCTGTATACACTCTATATCAGCCTGTGACTTATAATCATCAGTATTAATCATATTGCTTATGCTTCCATAAGTACCTATAACTATAATCTTATTATCTGTCACCTGCATTGCTTCACTGCTATTATCCCCACTTGTACCAGCAGACGAATTGCCAGATGTACTATCATCCGTATTCTGCTCTGCTGCAACCAGCTCCTCATCAGCATCCTTCATATACTGCATTGGGTTAGCTACGAAACCACATCCAGTCAATGCACCGCTAAGCATACATATTCCCAGTAATATAGCTATATGTTTTGCCGAATTATTTTTATTCTTATTATAACTTCGCTGTTTCATTTTAAATACTTCCTCATTCCTGCACAACAGCATTTCCTGCTATGCTGCTACTTTTATTAAATACATTTAACAATACAATGCGGGTATTCCTGCACTGCAATATATTAATATTACACGAAATCGGAGCATAGTTCCATAATTAAAGTGAGTTTTCATAATTATTTTATAGTATGTCATTGTTTCAGCTGCATTATGTCAATGTCAGATATAATATAAGCAGAAAGCAGCTGGAAATACATCTTAAGATGCACTTGAAGTTCAATTTTGATAGTTCTTAGACTTTTCTATCGACAACTCAGCTATCCACAGACACGGATGTCTGTGGAAGTTCGATATAGGACAGGACGTCCCGTATCGAACGGTAGCGGCAGGCTGCCATAACATATATGAAAAGTCTTAGAAATATCAAATTGAAGCTTCTGGCATCGCTGATGTATTCACAGCTGCTTTCCGCTTATATTATATCGTCCGTTCGCCAATCCAACGAAATTACTTACCTCTATTATCAATCTTAGCAATATCCACAATAGAAAGCTCCTGATTATTAAATGCATGCTCAAGACTTGAAATAAGTGCATGTGCAGTATCAAGGCTTGTAAGGCAGTGAACGCCTGTTTCAATAGCATATCTTCTGATAAGGAAGCCATCTCTTGCTCTCTCAATACCATTTTCAGGTGTATCAATAACAAGGTCAATCTTATGCTCTAATATAAGGTCAAGAAGTGTAGGTGCTTCCTGTCCAATCTTATTAACCTGAATAGCGTGTACGCCATTTTCCTTGAGAACCTTTGCAGTTCCTCTTGAAGCGTATATCTTATATCCAAGTGCTTCAAATCTCTGTGCAATATCGATACCATCCTGCTTATCCTTATCAGCAAGAGTCATAATAATCTGCTTATGCTTTGGAAGTCTTATTCCAGCGCCCTCAAATGCCTTGTAAAGAGCTTCATCAAAGTTCTTAGATATACCAAGACACTCACCTGTAGACTTCATTTCTGGTCCAAGGCTTATATCAGCACCTCTGATCTTCTCAAATGAGAATACAGGCATCTTGATAGCATAGTAATCTGCTGCCTTCTGAAGACCTGGTTCATAGCCTAAATCTCTTATCTTGGCTCCTGTTATAACTCTTGTTGCAAGCTGTACGATAGGAATACCTGTAACCTTGCTGATATATGGTACTGTACGGCTTGAACGTGGGTTAACCTCGATTACATATACCTGATCGTTGTATACAATAAACTGGATATTAATCATACCCTTTACATGAAGAGCTCTTGCAAGTCTTCCTGTGTAATCGGCAATCATATCAACTATCTTAGGTGATATTGACTTAGCTGGATATACTGAAATACTATCTCCTGAGTGGATACCAGCTCTTTCGATATGCTCCATGATACCAGGTATAAGAATATCTTCGCCATCACATACAGCATCAACCTCGATTTCCTTACCCATAAGATACTTATCAACAAGGATTGGATGATCCTGCTTTATTCTGTTAATGATTCCCATGAATTCAACTACATCTTCATCAGATACAGCAATCTGCATACCCTGTCCACCAAGTACATAAGAAGGACGTACAAGAACTGGATATCCAAGTTCATTAGCTGCCTTAAGTGCTTCCTCTACTGTAAATACAGTCTGTCCCTTAGCTCTTGGAATCTCTGTCTTTTCAAGTATTTCATCAAACAGCTCTCTATCCTCTGCGGCATCTACATCCTCAGCCTTAGTTCCAAGGATAGGCACACCCATCTTCATAAGTGCTTCTGTAAGCTTGATAGCTGTCTGTCCACCAAACTGTACTACTGCTCCATCCGGCTTCTCGAATTCTACAATACTTTCAACATCTTCCTCTGTAAGTGGTTCAAAGTAAAGCTTATCAGCAATATCAAAGTCTGTTGAAACTGTTTCAGGGTTATTGTTTATGATAATAGTTTCATAACCCTCTTTCTTAAATGACCATGTACAGTGAACTGAACAGAAGTCGAACTCAATACCCTGTCCAATTCTTATAGGACCTGAACCAAGTACAAGTACCTTTTTCTTATCATGAGTTTCTGTAGCTTCATTTTCACTACCAAATACTGAATAGTAATAAGGAGTTGTAGCTGCGAACTCTGCTGCACAAGTATCAACCATCTTAAATGCTGCATGGATGTTATACTTGTCACGTAATTCCTTGATTTCTCTTTCTGTATGTCCTGTAAGTTCTCCGATAACATTGTCAGGGAATTCAATTCTCTTAGCTTCTCTTAAAAGTTCTTCTGTAAGAGGGCCTTTCTTTAATGAATTCTCCATCTCAACGATAATCTGAAGCTTATCTATAAACCATCTGTCAATCTTTGTTATGTCATGCATAACTGCTGGCTCTATGCCTCTTCTTAAGCCTTCTGCTATCTTCCAGATTCTTCTGTCATCAACAACAGCAAGATCCTCTAAAAGTTCATCATCAGTAAGACCTGTAAAATCATATGACATAAGGCTGTCAACATGCTGTTCAAGTGAACGTATAGCCTTCATAAGACCACCCTCGAAGTTATCAGATATACTCATAACCTCACCAGTAGCCTTCATCTGTGTTGTAAGTGTTCTCTTTGCAGAGATAAACTTATCAAATGGAAGTCTAGGTATCTTAACTACACAGTAGTCAAGTGCTGGCTCGAAGCTTGCATATGTCTTTCCTGTAACTGCATTTTTAATCTCATCAAGTGTATAACCAAGTGCAATCTTAGCTGCAACCTTGGCGATAGGATAACCTGTAGCCTTAGAAGCAAGTGCTGAAGAACGGCTTACACGAGGGTTAACTTCGATAACACAGTACTCAAAGCTGTCTGGATGAAGTGCATACTGTACGTTACATCCACCTGTGATACCAAGTTCATCTATAATGTTAAGGGCAGATGTTCTAAGCATCTGATATTCCTTATCTGAAAGTGTCTGTGAAGGAGCAACTACGATACTATCACCTGTATGCACACCAACAGGATCGATATTCTCCATGTTACATATAGTTATGCATGTTCCGTTACTGTCACGCATTACCTCATATTCGATTTCCTTCCAGCCAGAGATACATCTTTCTACAAGAACCTCTCCAACTCTTGAAAGTCTTAAACCATTCTCAAGAATCTCTCTTAATTCTTCTACGTTATGGGCGATACCACCACCGCTTCCACCAAGTGTGTAAGCAGGACGAAGAACTACAGGATAACCAATCTTAGCTGCAAATGCTTCACCTGATGGAACATCATTAACAACTAATGATGGAGCACAAGGCTCACCTATCTTTTCCATGGTTTCCTTGAACATAAGTCTGTCTTCAGCCTTCTTGATGGTAAGTGCAGTTGTACCGATAAGCTGTACATTATTCTCTTCAAGAAAACCTGTTTCTGCTATCTCCATAGCAAGGTTAAGACCAGCCTGTCCACCAAGTGTAGGTAAGATGCTGTCTGGCTTTTCCTTTAATATAATCTGCTTTAGTGCTTCAACTGTAAGAGGTTCGATATATACTTCATCAGCAATATCCTTATCTGTCATGATAGTAGCTGGGTTAGAGTTAACGAGGCATACTTCTATTCCCTCTTCCTTAAGAGAACGGCAAGCCTGTGTACCTGCATAGTCAAATTCTGCTGCCTGTCCGATTACGATTGGACCGGAACCAATAACTAATACTTTCTTTATGTCTTTATTTCTTGGCATTATTTTGTTCCTCCCATCATATCCATAAATCTGTCAAACAGGTAGCTGGAATCCTGCGGTCCCGGGCATGCTTCCGGGTGGTACTGGACGGTGAAGATATTCTTGCCCACGTACTTTAATCCCTCGTTCGTCTTATCGTTCACGTTCACGAACGCCGGAACGGCAACCTCCGGATTCATGCTGTGTTCGTCTACCGCGTATCCGTGGTTCTGGGAGGAAATGTAGACGCGGCCCGTCTCAAGGTCTTTTACCGGGTGATTTCCGCCGCGGTGGCCATATTTCAGCTTATATGTATTTGCGCCTGTGGCAAGAGCCATGAGCTGATGTCCGAGACAGATGGCGAAAACAGGAACATCGGATTCATAAAACTTTCTGACTTCTTTGATGATCTCCGTGTTCTCAGCCGGGTCTCCAGGGCCGTTTGACAGCATGATCCCGTCCGGATTTGTCTTTAATACTTCCTCCGCCGGAGTATCCGCCGGATATACGGTTACTTCGCAGCCTCTCTTATTTAACTCTCTGGCGATATTCTTCTTTGCTCCAAAGTCCATGAGTGCGACTTTCTTTCCGGTACCCGGAAGAACGTATTTTTCTTTTGTAGT
>OGNR01001125.1_pt1 | contig 11989 bp, 9 predicted proteins | sample 1573501 | NCBI WGS metagenome assembly OGNR01 (sample SAMEA2581918, study PRJEB24529) | metagenome | biome: Human gut stool | place: China | collected 2011 | reverse complement strand
AAAATACAGAGCGCACAGAGGTAATTTCAATCCACGCTCCCACGAGGGGAGCGACGTAAAGTGTCTGATAGTCGATACCGCTCTTTGCGATTTCAATCCACGCTCCCACGAGGGGAGCGACAATTCCGGAGCGTATGACAGCAACAACACAAATGCATTTCAATCCACGCTCCCACGAGGGGAGCGACAAGGTGGATAACATGAGAAAAACAGTTGTAAATATTTCAATCCACGCTCCCACGAGGGGAGCGACCTATTTTTTAACTGCCAGTAGTGCCATTGAGAGAATTTCAATCCACGCTCCCACGAGGGGAGCGACCGCAAGGCGGGTGGGAAAGTACTTAAAGGATTGATTTCAATCCACGCTCCCACGAGGGGAGCGACACTCAAAGAGTTCACGTAGATCGTCTACTACCTACATTTCAATCCACGCTCCCACGAGGGGAGCGACACTCAAAGAGTTCACGTAGATCGTCTACTACCTACATTTCAATCCACGCTCCCACGAGGGGAGCGACTCAGCACCAACTTTACCATTTACGGGTACACTTATTTCAATCCACGCTCCCACGAGGGGAGCGACCACACTGACCAACAGCGGAGAGGATGCAAGCACATTTCAATCCACGCTCCCACGAGGGGAGCGACGTTAAGCTTGCGCAGATTGATAGGTGCATAGATGTATTTCAATCCACGCTCCCACGAGGGGAGCGACGAATACGGCAACACAGGCAACTACTTTATCACAAGATTTCAATCCACGCTCCCACGAGGGGAGCGACAGTAACCGCCCGCAGAGTTAAAGGGTGTTGTGCTGATTTCAATCCACGCTCCCACGAGGGGAGCGACGCCGACTGGAATAAATCTTAATCGTGGATGCAGTATTTCAATCCACGCTCCCACGAGGGGAGCGACTTTCAGAGTGCCGTCAATGCTCTTTAAGGTTTTGAATTTCAATCCACGCTCCCACGAGGGGAGCGACTGCCGTGACGTTGTACATCTGAATACCACTATCAATTTCAATCCACGCTCCCACGAGGGGAGCGACCTCTTTGAAAGGAGTATATTCTCCAACTTCATGTGATTTCAATCCACGCTCCCACGAGGGGAGCGACATCTGACAGCTCAAATATATTCTGCACGTGATCAATTTCAATCCACGCTCCCACGAGGGGAGCGACGAACTAGACTGTGATGTAGGAGTTGGCAAGTGGGATTTCAATCCACGCTCCCACGAGGGGAGCGACTTCGGCAGTGATTTTCATAAACTTCTTGAGGTTAATTTCAATCCACGCTCCCACGAGGGGAGCGACCCCATCCTCCGGAAATTCTCCAAGGATTGAGTCATATTTCAATCCACGCTCCCACGAGGGGAGCGACCCGTGCTCCTACATAGGGCTGATCTCCTTGGATGTAATTTCAATCCACGCTCCCACGAGGGGAGCGACACTAAATTTTGTGTAAAAATTAAATGCCTTTGTATTTCAATCCACGCTCCCACGAGGGGAGCGACGATGGTTCAAATACCATTGCCAACACTGACGGAATATTTCAATCCACGCTCCCACGAGGGGAGCGACCTTTCTGTCAGAGTTACTCCATCTGCAGATTACTATTTCAATCCACGCTCCCACGAGGGGAGCGACATGACAAGATCATGGGTATTGTAAAGGGTGAGTAATTTCAATCCACGCTCCCACGAGGGGAGCGACAGCAATTTTCGCCAAAAAGTTCTCTTTTCTCTCAGCAAAAATTGTCTAAAATATTTAATCTTAACAACAAATTATTTTAAATAAAAATATCTTTGTATGTTATTTCAACAAATCGCATAATTTATAAGGTGCGAATCCCCTAGGCATTTTATGTATGCTTGGCTTTCGCATCAGTTACAAAATCAGTGTCTGATCCGGGGCAATTCCTCTGTCTACCCCGATATGTTCAATCTTGGTCTGATATTTATTGCCCAGATAGTAGAATCGAAGACTGTCCTTTTCTGTATCAATGATATCCTCAAGTGTTGCCTTCAACGCAATGCTCTGTGCATTATCCAAAAAGCATTCAAATACTGAATTCTGAACTCTTCTTCCATAGTTGACGCATTGCTTTGCCACTTTTCGCAGCCTTGCTTTGCCGGCTGCATTTTCTGTGTTGACATCGTATGTGATCAATACTAACATACCACACCTCACTTCCATAGGAATGCAGGATAGCCGTCCAAATCGCCACGTAGGAATCGTGCCAGCAGCATTGCCTGCACATAAGGAACCATACCCCATTCCACTTTTTCCTGCAAATAGGGATGCGTTATGGTTTCTTTTTTACGATTCTGCCACTCCGTCAGTATTACCTTTCGTCCATCATCATCCAGAAGAACCGCGCCGTTTTCTTTTTGGGTAAAATTTTTAGCTGTGATCATCCGTTTATTTACCAACGACAGCACAAAGCGATCCGCTAACACGGATCTTAGTTCCTCCATCATATCCAGCGCCAGCGATGCTCTGCCTGGGCGCTCTGTGTGCAGATATCCCACGCAGGGATCTAACCCTACGCACTCCAGTGCAGATGCTTCCATATTTGTCAGTAATGTATACACAAAAGACATCATTGCGTTCATTTTATCGCAGGGCGGTCTTTTATTCCTGCCTTGAAATGTAAAATCTTTTTTCTGCTGCAGAATCAATTCGTCAAACACGCTAAAATAAATACTGGCTGCCTCTCCTTCATATCCCCTGAGTTCGTCCCCGGAGGTGCTGTTCTGAATCAACATCAAAGAATTTTTCAGCATTTCGGATGCCTTTTTTACCCGCTCTGCATCAATCTGCATACTATGATCTCTGACTGCCCGCTCCAGAACCCACCTGGCATTATGTACTTTTCCGAGGATACAATTTTTAGCAATCTCCAATCCCACCAGTTCATCTTTGCTACTGGTATACTGTTGTTCCCGCAGGATCACGTTGCCCCTCACTTTTCCGGTGACCCGTGCCAGAAATTTTCCCTGGGGAGTCATGTAACACAGAGAAATATTTCGTTCTGCACAGGCACCCATAAGTGCCGGACTGGTTCCCCGATATCCGAACGATACAATTCCCTCGAGATTATGTAGCGGAACTCTGCCAAGTTCTTTTTTATCATCGTAAATAACGATATTTTCACCATCTAACGCCAGGTAACTGTTTTCGGAAGTAACATATAACGTATTCAATAATTTTTTCATACGTTTTCCTCCATAAGCACCTGATCCATATAGTTTTTCACAGAACCGGTTTTTGCGAGTCTGGGCATACAAAGTTCCTTTAAAGAACAGGAAGTACAGTTCTTTCCCATCTTTACTTTCGGTGTATACCGCCGCTCATAATATTGATGCATTTCCTGAAACATCTCCCGCACTTCGCTGCGAAGTTCTTCCGTGATCTCCACGATTTCCCTCCGTTTTGTCTCTCCGTAAAAGAGTGCACCTTCCGGAATCTGTGTGGAAAACATTTCTTCCAGGCACATTGCCTGCGCCGCTAATTGTAATTTGTCTTCCTCTGTGATCTTCGGCTTTCCCTTCTTGTATTCGATCGGATATACCGAAAAATAGCCCCTGTGCCCATGCAGGCGGATTCCATCCCCACATCTGTGGAATTCCACCACATCACACTCACCCGTGACGCCCATTTCTCTGGACGCCACGGGTAATGCTCTCGCTATGATTGTGTCTCTTCTTTTTTCGGTAAGATATGGATCATGTGCTTTCTTATGCATTAATTCACCGATTACCGTATGTTCATTTTCAGCCCACTGTTGCTCTATATGGATCAGCGCCCACTGTCTTTTGCAGAATCTGAAATGCTGGATCCCTGATATCATGAGATAATCATCTTCTGCATATTCCATTAATTCATCCTTCTTACTTCCACGGAATCAGGAATCTGTTCCTCGTGAACGGTAACCGTATAGTCCTGATATTTTCTGGGATATTCCACGCCCTCGTTTCTCTTTACTTCTACGGCATCGAACAATTTATAAGCCGGGCAGTCTCCCAGTTCTTTGCTATGCTTGAATACAATCAGTTCCCGCACTGCCATATTGCCTCTCGCTGCAGAGTGGTCTACCTCGAACATATTAAGAATTGCTTCCCATAGCAATTCCAAATCGTCTTCGGAAAATCCGGTTACTTTCCGCGCCAGATTTGCGGAAATATAGCCTTCTGCCCGGTACAGTCCATAAGGAACGATGGTCTTTCTACCCATTTCCGTATTCTTGTTTTCCGCGTCCTTTTCTGTGGTGATGGCAACTCTGGTGATAGTTACTTCTTGACTGATGATCGGATCGATACTTCTGGCAAATCCAATCTGCACGGGTCCTCTCACCTGACCGCAGTTCAACGATGCTTTTACAAAAGTAGTCATTACGGCACCAAACGTACGGATATCATAGAAATTCCGGCACATATAATCCTTCAGTTTAAGATCTACACCGGGATCATTTTTCTTTAACTTTTTAAGTTCCTCTGTCACCTTTTTATCATCCGTTTCGGTGATTCCCATATCCGCACAGGCTTCTCTGTCACTGCGATTTAAGGGTACATCTTCTTTGATGTAAATCTTATATCCCTGAGCATCCTCTTTTACGGTCTCGACATAATTGCGGATCTTACGTTTCAGGCAGACATCCGTTACCAAGCCCAGTCCGCTCTCTGGATCGACTCTTGGCATATTGCCCGCATCAGGATCTCCATTGGGATTACCGTTCTCCACATCAAATAATACTACGAACTCATATCTGTTTTTAATAGCTTCACTCATTTATTTGTCCTCCCCTTTTTTATATTTTTCCTGCTGTTGATGATAGTAGCCAAGTGCAAACTGCCCCTGCTGTTCCAGGGATAAGCGTTTCGGGAAATCGTCAAATTTGCCCATAATTTTCCCAACTTCTTTTTCGTAATAGACTTTCGCTCCGCCTTTATCCCGTTCCAACTTTTTCATATGGCTGTTTTTCAGTTTGAGCAACACCGGGAAAATAACTGCCGGCGTAGCACATGCGGAATTAAAGTAGCGGTCATGAATTGTCGTAGTGATTGTCGGGTTTGCTTCTTTTTGTATGCTTTCCAATACGGAAAACAATCTTCCCAATACATAGGCTATATCATTGCGGTCTTCGTTCAATCCCATGAGATTTTCTCCTTTCATACAATTATAATTTTTGATCAAAAATGCTTTGATGATAGCAGCACGTTTCCAGTTCACGTTACCGCACTCTACCCGAATGCGGATCAGTGTGTAGGTATACAGACTTGCCGGATATCGTCCGCCCGACAGAATCGCCTGCAATACAAGGGCTGCCATGTTCGGAACCGGTGTCTTATCTTTTGATTTCTGATTCACGGTTTCATTCAGCATGTCACGAATCCCCAGATAATCCTGTTCTTCCCATGCCGGTTTTACAATCTTGAGCCGCTCATAATGGTCTGCTATATTCTGTATGATTTTCCCAAACGAATTTACATAGAAAAAACGGACCGACAATCGTGCTGCATTTGGTGCCAGCGCCAGTATGTAAAAATTCTGTTTCGGATCCATCTCCGCATCTTCTAAGTAAACCCTGGTGCCTTCTTTCAGGCTATCGAAAATGTCCTTCAGTTTTTTCTGATTATCTTTCGTGGGTTTAAACATATTCAGAAAACACTTCTGATACTGCTCTTTACCGCTTTCTGCCCAGTACACGATCATGGAATCCCCCAGGGAAAAGGTGTAATCCCGCTGGGACAGCAGATAATTCAGTGCCGTGGTATATGCAAATTCCGCATATTTTCCCACCGGCGCATTATAACTCTGTTCCTTTCCATAAGACTCAAATGACGGTGCATTGAATGATACCAGCGCCGCTCCGCTGGACTGTGCCCCGGGTACTCCTTTGATTGCTTTATGGATTCGTGATATCTCGGCTTTTTTACCGGTAACCAGGCAAATGCCGTTATCTTCTCCACCATTCCGCGCCCGATAGTTTTCCCAACAGTCTCGAATCTCCGGATCTTCCTGTGCTTCCTGCCCTTCCACAGAGAAAATAAGATTGCCGCCTTCTGTCAATTCTTCCCAGTTTTCCCGAATCACAGGATGTTCTGATGCTTTCTGCGGATCCCATTTTTCAAAATAGGCTAAAATTGCCCGGGCTGTTTTTCCCTGTGCAGATTGCAGAATCTGTCCATGCTTTTCTTTCGTCGCCTGGAAGCAATCCACTACACGTGAGTTCGTTCCATCTGCGTCAATACCCAGCATATACTTGGAATTGTCGCACAGAAAATTAGCTGCCACACCGGAAGATCTGGTCACCATCTCCGGCACGACGAGATTTGCCGGTACCCAGACTACTTTCTTACCACGCATATCCTCTATTTTTCGGGAAGTAATACCTATGATATCCCCCTCCGAAGACAAATTGATTTCATAGGACACTTTCGCATGGCACCATCCCAACCTGGATACTTTCCCCTGTTCTGCCAGATTTTCATAGTATTTTACCAGTGCCTGTAGTATCATCGCAGCACCTCGCAATCTCTCAGATCCACCACGCCGTGACGCATTATTGCCCGGAAAAACATAGGCTGGATATTTTCCGGATCACTGTAATCCATGTCAAACAGCATGATGCCAAGATCTTTTTCTTCTACTACATCATAGGCGGTATGAATTTCTTCTTCCTCGCAGAGAGCAAAATGCGCCGAGAATTCTCTACAACCGAAGTATGGCATATAATAAAATTCTCCTTTACGCAGCCGTCTCATGATAATGTCCTTAAATTTTCCGGGATTATCAGAAGCGTTGGCTTTCTCTGTCATTTCAAAATGAGCTTCGATGGTGTAGCTTACATTGCAGAGCAACTGTGATGCTCTCTGTACAATGTCCTCCTTCGTACTAATATACAATGTTTTGTCTGCACCGTTGTATGCCTGCAATACATTGCTTGCCAGGATCTTGCTTTTTACTTCATTTCGTCGTACACTTGTAAATTGGATAGGGTTTTTGACATAGATTTTGTCGATGATCCACCGCATTCCCGGATGCCAGTAAATGGCTTCCAAAATACCGCGTGCCGCTGAGGGCGTGATGATGTCATAGCTGTAGCGTTCAACTTTGAGTTCGGGTCTCGAAAACAATGCATAGTCTCCCCATACATTTACTTTTACTCCGACTCCCATTTATTCCACCTTCTTTCCACAATTAAAGCGCTGTTCCCGTTTACTGTTCCTTTGTAGTACTATTTTCTGTCTGACAATAATACCCCCTTTGTAAAATACTGTCTTTTCGCAGATATGATATGACAATATTTTAGTTTATCTGTACTTATCTGACAAATTCACTATACTACAAGTCTAATATATTTGCAATGCTTATTTTTATTCGTAATGATAATTTCAATTGAAATTATCGCTAAAACTATTAGATTTTTTTGAATTATATGTTATACTTTCAATGTCAGGTATATCCTGTGGATTGAAATAATTGTAATTTTCATTAACTTACAAGAGTAGCGGTACACTTTTCCATCGTGTACCGCCACTTCCATTTCCTGCAATATTAAACCATCATCATTCCGCCCAATTCCACTTCCAGTTTCAATCCGGTGTCTTCCCGGTATTGTTCCTCCTGCGTCAGCACATAAAAATCCTGCGCATCCGGGTCTACCGCTTCTACCATCCCCGCATCACGCATTTCTTCAAACAACATCTTCCGTTTCTCATATTCCCCTTTTTTCCGAATACTTACACAATATTGCCCTGCTTTTCGCATACGGCTCTTTGTCAGTCCCTGCTGCCGAATTTCCTGCAAAAGAGCCTTCGCTTCCGGTTCTTGGTCGATATATACCGTAACCGTATTTTCTTCAATCAGCTTAAAATCTTTCGCAACCGTCGCAAATTGATAATCTCCACCATCAAATTTCTCCAGAATTTTCTTCATATCCAGGCTTTCGCCCTTGATGCGATATAGTCTCCGAAAATATTCTGTGATATTATCCAGTGCAGTAATATCTCTGCCCTCCGCTAGCAGATTTTTCGTCGTGTCGATCTGCTGCCGCTGTCCGGATACCCTTTCCTTGTCTTCCCACTGGAAGATGCGGACAATGCTCTCTTCCTTTCCTCTTTTATCATTTCGATTACAACGTCCTGCTGCCTGAATAATGGAATCCACACCGGCTAGTTCCCGATATACCGAAGTAAAATCCAGATCCACTCCGGCTTCCACGAGACTGGTCGAAATGACGATGCATTTTTTCCCTGTTTCATCCTTGAGTCGTTTCCCAATCTCCGCAAGCACTCGTCTTCTATGCGCCGGATACATGGTGGTTGATAAATGATAAACGCCCTCTCCCTGCAGCCGTTCGTAAAGCCGCTGTGCTCTTTTTCGCGTGTTCACGATACACAGTGCATGCCACTCCTGCTGTAGTTTCTCCGCCATTTCCTCTTCCGTGACGGTATCAATATTCTGATAGGTTACCCTTTCAAAAAATCGAAATTGTTCCTCTCTCCGTGGGCATAATTCCCGGGCAACATACTTTTCAGGCAGAAACTGCTGTAATGCCGGCTGCGTCGCCGTACACAGTACAATACTCGTTCCATACTGCTGCAACAGTTCTTCTATCATTGCCATGCACGGTTTCAAATAATTTGGTGGAAGCATCTGCGCCTCATCGAATATGATGACACTGTTTACTATATTATGTAATTTCCTGCATTTGGAGGACTTATTGGCATACAGGGATTCAAAAAACTGGACATTTGTGGTAACCACCACCGGTTTATCCCAGTTTTCCGCTGCCAACTGCATGGGTTTGAACTCTTCCGAGCTCTCATAGTCTACATTGCTGTGATTTTCCAACACATTTTCACTACCCAGGATTTCCCTGAACACCTGCGCATTCTGCTCGATAATACTGGTATAGGGAATCACATAAATCACACGGTCCATATGGTTCTCCACCGCATGCTGCAACGCAAATGCCAGAGAAGCCACAGTTTTGCCACCACCGGTGGGTACCGTAAGCTGAAACAATCCTTTGGAGGACTTTCCCATTTCCAGACAGTTCCGGAGAATTTCAGATCGTCTTCCATCAATCGTAGTATCATTCCGATTTATAAGCCATTTTGCTGTGTAATTTTGCAATTTCTCCAAAAGAACATCCATGCTCTCTCCGGAATCCCTTTGAACCGTTCCGTTGTTCATAAACTGTTCTGTATCCAGAAAATCGGCATCCACCAGGCAGGAATACAGCATGCGGATAAATACACTCAGCGCAAAGTTTGGATCCTTTTCCGGATTCATGGCAATGGGTGGTGTGGTAATTTGAGGGATTTCTATTTCCTTTTCATACGCACTGTAATCGCACAACCTTTTCTTAAGTCTCCCCAGCAAAGAGGACGGCAATCCCTCTCGTCCCAGATCCGGCAACCCTGCATGATGCCCTGCTATGCAGTAAGTCAGAAGCCAATAGCAGCCATCTAAATTTTCGCAGACCTTCGCCCCGGCAGTGGAATGATCCACCCGGATATCCAGATTTTCTTTGATCTTCTTTTGAAATTCCGCGGAATATTTTCCAATGTCATGTAACATCCCACAACAATATCCCCAGTCCGCTTTCCTGAATTTTGCAGCAAATTTTTCTGCAAGCTCTGCGGTTCCCTGTAAATGTTCTTTTACTGATTGCTCTCTGTCCCCATCAATGTGTGCAAGGTATTCCATGTTCTTCCCCTCTTTCCTACAATCTATTCCTTCCGCTCCGGCAGCATCCCCTTGATCTTCACGCCACTCAGATTCACATCCAGCACGATCTTCACCATCCAGAAAAACAACAACAGTACCAACATCGGGATCACGCAGGAAGTAATGATCATCACGGCAACCGCCTCGATAAAGTGATTCAGGGAATTCTCCACTTTCTGCACCAGGTCTTCGGTAGAAACCGTCACGTTTTCCACAACATTTGCCACTGAATCTTTAGCGCCGGAAATGGCATCTTTTGCCCAGTCGAAAATGTTTGAGACAGAGCCGGAGTTATTGTTGTCCTTCTCCTGCACATTTCCTGTAACAGTTCCAGAAGCTTCTGTTGTTCCGATTCCGGTTGTTTCCGTCGCATTAGTGTCATCCACCACGCCACTGTTTTCCAGTATATTCTGTGTGTTCCTGGCATCCTCAATGGTAGCTTCGATCTGGGCCTGATAGGTGTCTCCGATAAGGTCAGAAATCTTTACACTGGCCGGAACCACGAAGGAGATTGCCAAGCCAAACACCACCAGTTTTGTTGCCAGTTTTCGCACGGTGGCATTTGCAAAAATCAGATTGAGTATCCACAAGCCACAGGCAATCGGAATCAGGTAAGTAAATGCCACATAGCCGGTAATCGTCACGAGATATTTTTCCAGATAGATAGCGCAGAGAACCACCAGCAGATATCCGCTGACATCTGCCATTTTCTCCGCGATGGGTGTTGCCGTGTCGCCCGGAAGCAGGGTGATCAGCGCCGAAGTCACCGTGGATGCCGCCGTCAGCTCCATGACCGTCTGTTTTTTCTCATCCAGAGAAGCTATGGTCTTCTGGTGATTCTCCGGGGCGGAGGCGTATTTTCCTACAACCGTTATGGACAAAATAGCAACCAGCAATAATACTGCTGCTGTAATGCATTTCTGTTTGATAAAGTTCATACTAATTACCTTCTTTCCTTCACGATTTCTATATTATTTCACGTAAATATCCTGCTATTACATTTTTCAGGACGTAATTTAGGCTATACACTACACTTTTCAGGACATAATCTCGTGCCATCTCACACTTTTCAGGACGTTACTTCAAAAACCGCCGCAACAACTTCTCTTTTTTCTCATCATACCTCTGGTACCGTATCGGCAGATCCATCCATGTCTTTTTGTCCACGATACTTCGATAATGGCTAAAGGTCTCGAATCCGGCGCGTCCATGGTAGCCGCCCATGCCGCTCTCGCCCACGCCGCCGAAGGGCATGGCGCTGGTGGCCAGGTGGATGATGGTGTCGTTGATGCAGCCTCCGCCAAAATGGCAATAGTTCAGGATCCGCCTCTGGGCCTTTTTGTCTTCGCTGAAAAAATACAGAGCCAGAGGATGGGGATGTTCCTCCACACAGCGGATTGCCCAATCCACAAAGTCTCCCGTGGCTGCATGCGTCCCGGAAGCATCCCTGCAAAAATCATTTTGTGCAACACCTTTCTCTGCATCATGTGCATTATACGTCAGCACCGGCAGGATCGGTCCGAAGATTTCTTCTCCCATCACGGCATCTTCCCAGGTCACATCCGTCATCACTGTGGGAGCAATCCGCAAAGTCTTTTCGTCATACTGCCCGCCGCAGACGGTCTTTTCCGCATCCATCAGCCCCAGTAGTCTGTGAAAATGCTTTTCGTTGATGATTTTTCCATAATCCGGATTTTGCAGGGGATCCGCACCAAACTGTCGGATGATTTCAGCCTGAATGGCTTCCACCAGCTGATCCCTGATCTGGCCATCGCACAAAATATAATCCGGTGCCACGCAGGTCTGCCCGCAATTCAGATATTTTCCGAACACGATCCGTCGGGCCGCCAGCGGGATCTTTGCCGTAGCATCCACGATGCAGGGGCTTTTCCCACCCAGCTCCAGCGTCACCGGGGTCAAGTATTCCGCGGCACTTCTCAGCACCTCCCGTCCCACGATCTTGCCACCGGTGAAAAATATCATATCAAACCGCTGCTGCAATAATGCCTGATTCTCCGTTCTGCCGCCGGTGATCACAGCCACGTATTCTATCGGAAAACATTCTTCCAGAATATTTTTCAGCACAGCTGCCGTCGCCGGAGCATATGCACTGGGCTTCACCACCGCCGTATTTCCGGCAGCTATGGCATCGATCAGCGGATCCAGCGTCAGTAACACCGGGTAATTCCAGGGGCTCATGATCAGCACGGTGCCATAGGGTGACGGAGAGCGAAAGCTTCTCGCTGCGA
>OGNR01001124.1_pt1 | contig 11990 bp, 8 predicted proteins | sample 1573501 | NCBI WGS metagenome assembly OGNR01 (sample SAMEA2581918, study PRJEB24529) | metagenome | biome: Human gut stool | place: China | collected 2011 | reverse complement strand
CATTTTACAAATTTAGCAACCTATTTTTTCAAAATGTTTCACAAATGTTTCACGCATCCGGCTTGAACGTAAATTTCCCTTTTCCTTCCTCATAATTTTCCATCTGCAGTGTTCCACTTTTCCCTTCCAGTTGCTCCAAAAATCCCGGCAACAGCTGCAGCTTGTCCTCTAAATGGCTGTTATCACTGCCCATGGCTACTTTGATCTGTCCGAAGTAGATGGTGATCTCTCCGGAAGAATGAAAATAAATCTTGTCCGCAGTCAGCTGATATTTATTCAGAAGCTTTGTCATGTCCATGATCCCGGCAAACACTTCCGGATTCTCCACCGGAAGCTGTTCTCCCAGGACGATATGATTAAAAGCCAGTCCTGTGATCTGCGGTACTCCCTGGGTCCGGATTCCGGAGCTCTCCACCACGTAACCATCCTTGTCAAAATACATATAAGTATCCAGATATTTCACGTATCCTGCCAGTGCCTTTTCATACACTGTGATTTTAATGGTATCCGGAGCCAGAATCGATACGTTCATGACATCCACAAAGGGAACATCCTGAATTCCTCTGTCACGGTACTTCAGCGACAGATACAGGGAATTATTCCCCAGCGGTCCCGACATCACGATCTCTTTGATCTCATCCTCTGTATAATGCACATTGCCCTCCACATATACAGTACGGACTGTATATACGGAGTGCAATGCGAAAATGCCTCCGCCCAGTATTAGCAGCAAAGCGCTTATGATCACTATTTTTCTGATAACGGTACTTCGGTCTCTATACACTGGTAATACGTGCTCCTAATTCTCTGAAATCTCTGCAGATATTTTCATATCCGCGTTCTATAAAATGTTGTCCCGTCACGAAGCTTTCACCCTCTGCCGCAAGTCCTGCTAAAACCAGTGCTGCCCCACCGCGAAGTTCACAGGCGTCCAGCTGCTCTCCATGAAGGTGTTCCACTCCGGTGATCACCGCGTGCTGTCCGTCTTTTAAGACAATCTGTGCACCCATAAGGTTTAAGGGTTCTGCAATTCGAAAACGGTTCTCGAAAATATTCTCTTCAATATAACTGATTCCCTCTGCCATGGTCAGTACCGCCATCGCCGCCGACTGCAGATCTGTGGGGAATTCCGGGTACGGTCCGGTCTGCAGATGCCCGATACTCTTGGGTCTCGCCGGTGCCTGTACGAACAATCCCTCTTCGGAGACGGTACATTGTGCCCCCATTCTCTCCGCAGCCACAGTCACTGCTTCCATCTGGCTCCAGGGTGCCTGATTTAACAGTACACTCCCGCCGCAGCCGATACAGCCAAACAGATACGTTCCTGCCACGATCCGGTCCGTCGGAACTGTATACCGGGTTCCGTGAAGATCTCCGCCGCCATGGATGATAAGTTCCGGACTTCCCATCCCTTCGATCGAAGCCCCACATGCCGTCAGAAATTCACAAAGTGCAATCACTTCCGGCTCTCTGGCTGCACCGGTGATCACAGTATCTCCGGTGGCTTTTACCGCTGCCAGCAAAATATTCTCCGTGGCGCCAACGCTTGGGAACTTCAGTGTAATCTGGGCACCGTGCAGATTTTTTGCCCGTGCGGACAAAAGTCCGTCCTCTTCGAGGAATTCAACACCCATCTGTTCCAGTGCATGAATATGCAGATCAATGGGTCTGTCGCCGATGACACAGCCTCCCGGATGTTCCATGGTCACATAACCGCATTTGCCGAGCAATGCTCCCAGCAGACACAGCGATGAGCGCATACCGGTAATGGCTTCTCCGCGCATTCTTCTTGCCTCTGCTCTCTCGCAGGGCAGGTCATCTCTGCCTCCCGGCTGTACCCGGATCCCATTCTCCTGCCAGTGTACCATACATCCCAGTTCCCGTAACAGATGTACGAACCGATGCACATCCTCGATCCTCGGACAATTCTGAATATATGATACTTCATTGGTAAGAAGCGTTGCTGCCAAAATCGGGAGTGCCGCATTTTTAGACCCTTGTATGCGTACCTTTCCCTGTAGCGGCATGCCGCCCTGTATGCGGATTCCCTTCATACAGCACCATCCCCATTACATAAGATATTCTTATCTTATGCCCCGGGATGCGGTTTCGTACCATGTCTTCTATAGTTCTTTTAACTGGATCCTCCGGGCCACACTTAAGACCAGCCCGATCTCCGCCAAAAGGAACAGCGCCGAAGAACCACCGTAACTGATAAACGGCAGGGAGATTCCGGTATTCGGAATGGAGTTGGTCACAACCGCAATGTTCAGGATCGCCTGGATCGCGATGTGTCCCATAACCCCCACTACCAGCATAGCACCGAACAGGTCCGGTGCATTGTTGGCAATGACCATCATCCGCCACAACAGCATAATGAACATCAGAATAATGGCAACCGCTCCGAACAATCCCAGTTCCTCACAGATAATGGAAAAGATCATATCGTTCTGTGCCTCAGGCAGGAAGCTTAACTTCTGCATGCTCTGTCCCAGTCCCTTGCCCCAGATGCCACCGCTTCCAATGGCATACAGTGCCTGTAATGTCTGGAATCCTTTGTCCTGCGCCTGACTCTCCGGATTCAGCCACGCCTGGATTCTCGCCAGACGGAACTTGCCACCGATCTTATCTCCCATCTGTACCACCACAAATACCAGCAATGCCGCTGCTGCCACCACGCTTAATCCCATGATGACGAATTTTTTGTAATCGGGACTTGCCACAAATACCATCAGGACGGCAATCCCCATAATAATGATGGCAGAACTTAAGTTATCCGTAATGAGATATACACATGCTGCGATCGGCAGCGGTGCGCCCATCATAATGAAAAAGCCTTTCATGGTACGCACGCTTTTTCCCATCTTGCACACCAGACTTGCCAGGAACAGGATCATACACAATTTAGCTACTTCAGCCGGCTGCAGATTGAAGCCCGTATGGGGAATACCGATCCATCTTGTAGCACCGTGGGAGTCGACGCCGAGTGGAGTCTTCACCAGGAAGATCAGGATCATCGACACCACATATCCCAGCATAGCGAACCGTTCCCAGAAATGATACGGGATATTAGCAATAATGATCATTCCCACCAGACCGATGATATTGGCAACCAGCTGTTTCTTCATATAAAAGGCTGCATCTCCATAGGTATCATAAGCCTCATAGGAGCTGGCGGAATAGATCATGATCAGACCAAATCCCAGTAAAAACAGCACAATAAAAAGCAGGCTGTAGTCAAAAAAGTATTCCGATTGTTGTTTCTTTTTACGCCTTCTGCGAGCTTCTGCCATGCCTGCTTTTACTCCTTATTTCTATTTTCTATAACATTATTGCTTTTTATTACTTTTTAATCTGCCAGTCCACGGACATATTCCTTGAAAAGCTGTCCTCTGACCTCATAGTTCGGGAACATGCCCCAGCTTGCACAGGCCGGAGACAGAAGAACCGCATCTCCCGGTTCTGCCAGTTCCGTACACAGCTTCAGGCATTCCTCATAAGTATCCGCGAAACGGATCTTATCGAAGCCATGCTTTCTGGCACACTCGGCAATCTTCTCTCTGGTCTGTCCGATGAGGACGAGGCATTTTACCTTGCCGTCAAAGCTGTCGATCCACTCGTCATATTCGCTCTGCTTGTCATAACCTCCGCCGATGAGAACCGTAGGTCTGCTCATGGCTTTGATGCCCTGAATAGCGGCATCGGGATTGGTTCCCTTGGAATCGTTGTAATAATCCACACCGCCCTTGGTGGCTACGAACTCAATTCTGTGCTCCACTGCGCGGAAACCGCGGATCACCGTAAGGATCGTCTCCATGGGTACCTGCATACCCTCTGCGATGGCAATGGCTGCCATAACATTTTCCACATTGCACAGGCCTACCAGATTCATATCCTTATGAATATCCATCAGCTCGTGCTCTTCGCCGTTTACGCTCTTGATGATCTTGTCACCCCGCAGGAAATAACCGTTTTCCAACTCATGATGGGATGAGAACAATACCGGAGTGGCAGGGCATCTTCCTGCGAAGTCTCTGGTGTAATCATTGTCATAATTCAGTACGCAGATATCTGCCTTCGTCTGCTGGGAAGCCACTGCTTCCTTAGCTGCCACATAGGCTTCCATGGTATGATGTCTGTTCAGGTGATCCGGTGTGATATTCAGGATCGCCGATACCACCGGATGGAATGTATGTATGGTCTCTAACTGGAAAGAACTGATCTCTCCCACAGTAACACTGTCCTTCGAAGTCTTATCTGCTTCCAGGGTATAGGGATTACCGATGTTACCCACCACGAAAGTCTTATCCTTACCGAAGTGTGCCTTCATGATCTCACCGGTGAGTGTGGTGGTCGTCGTCTTACCATTGGTGCCGGTAATGGCGATCACTCTACCCTGTTCTGCCAGGAATCCCAGTTCGATCTCTCCCAGAATCTGAACGCCTCTGTCTCTCATACGGTTCACCAGCGGAATATCCGTAGGTACCCCGGGGCTTAATACTGCTGCCTGAATACTCAGCTCCACATTTTCAGGAAGTTCTCCGGCGATGCAGGCCGCCCGGCTTCCCTCCGGGAGCTTTGCCTTCAGAACTTCCCCTGTCAATTTATCACTGCTGTCATACAGAACCACGTCTGCATGGTTTTTCTCCAATAATACTGCTGCACCGATCCCGCTGATGCCGGAGCCGATGACCAGACATTTTTTTCCTTCTAACATTTTCCTACCATACCTTTCTGTACTTTCTGTAAAAGTCCATCAGTTCATTATAACGCATTCGCGGCGAATGGGGAAGAGAAAAATAGAAGCCCTCCAACATATATATGTCAGAGAGCTCCGGTTCATTCCGTTATTTCTGTAATTTTATAACACCTATTCCGGGTTCCCCGCCTATGTTCTGTTCCACGATCACATAGGGATCTCTCATTCCGTAAACATAATCAAATACCGGTTCCAGCCGCTCTTCCCCGTGAAGTCCCATCAATCCGTATTTTCTGACTGTCATCCGGTCGTCGATATATACATACCCGGGGATTGCGTCGTATTCCTTATTATATTCCGTCACACTAATAAAAAAGCGTGAGTCCCCGGAGAAGATCATCTCTCCCTTCGTATCCATAATACAGTACAATCCCTTGGATACAAAAGCCATGCCGTCATGGAATTCCCCTGCCAGTACTCTTCTGCCTTCCGTCGCTTCATAGGGGTAAAAATCAATCTGGATTTCTCCTTTTGTATCAATGTATGCCCACTGCTCTCCTTTTCCGTTGTGATCCGCATCCTTCACCGCGGCGAGTCCCTCGCTGAAATCCCCCACTTCATCGTATTGGCACGGGATCACACATTGCCCTGCTTCGTCAACAAAACCCCATTTTCCGTCTTTTTGAACTGCGGCATACCCTTCCGAATAATATCTGGCAGCATCGTTAGGAATATTGTTGTACTTGCAGGATGTGACCAATATCTCCTTCTCCAGATCCCACACTCCCCATTTGTCGCTCCCATTCTGTACAGCAACCATGTTGTCATTCACAAAACGAATATCTTCGTATTGTCCCGGTTCCAATACCCATGACCATTGCAGGCTTCCCACGTCTCCATTATCAAGAAATTCTTTGTATATGGCTTCCATATTTTCATTTTTCAAAGCGCATCCGGTCAATGTATTCATCAGAAAAATAATTGCCGCCATGCACAGATATCTTTTTTTCATAGGATTGTTGTCCCTTCCGTTTTTTCACAGAATAGCACAACATTACATCAAAGTTGCATCATAACAAAAAGACCCCCGGGAACCGTTATCTGTTCCCGGGGATCTTTCGTCTGTCATTGTTTACGCTTCTACGATCAGGTATCTGCCGTCTCCGATATCGAAGACTTCATCGGCTTCCAGAATCTCATCATCCACAGCGCCGTCCACGTCCATGCCGGCTTCATCGAAATACTCGATGACATCATCCACGGAATCTACCACGACTGCCATGCACTCTTCCAGAAAATCTTCTGCTTCATCCAGAGTCTCTGCCACGGCTTCCGGAAAAAGCTGGAGCTGTTTGTCCAGGAAGCATTCCAGTACCGCATCATCATATTCACGCATACTATTACCTCCAAATTCTTACGAAAATGTCTTATTTATTCTCATCATAATATGGATATGTAGTTACGTCAATTAGTAATTCGATGTGGATGTAAATTGAGAGTTTACGCGAGCATTGAGCCGCGCATAGGCATAGTTAAAGACAGCGATGGGCGCTTGCGCACAAATCGCTGTCTTTACTTATGCCGTGATGCGGCGAACGCCGCGATATGAAATAAGATTGGCAGCGCCTTTTGCTGACAATCTTATGAATAGCGTGGCTCATTGCGGAGAACTGCCAATAAATGTGGAGCGCCCTTTGCGACACATTTATGAATTGGGGGCATGGCTCGTAACGTAGGATTGCCGTAGACCGGACAAGTTCCGCCTGTACCCATTCTTTTGCCTCAGTGTGGGCACAGGAGATAGGATCAAGCTAGTCTGTACCCTTCTTCCGCCTCAGTGTGGGCACAGGAGATAGGATCAAGCTTCTCTGTGCCCTTCTTCTGCCTCAACGTGGGCACAGGAGATAGGATCAAGCTTCTCTGTACCCTTCTTTATGCCTCAGTGTGAATAGTTTATGGGTATGAGAAGCTTGTTTGGTTGCTGATACCCACACTATGAAAGTTTGAGGGTATGGGAAGCTTGTTTTGCTGCTGATACCCACGCTGAGAAAAGTTTGTGGGTATGAGAAGCTTGTTTTATTGCTGATACCCACGCTGTGGAAAGTTTGAGGGTATGAGAAGCTTGTTTGGTTGCTGATACCCACGCTGTGGAAAGTTTGAGGGTATGAGAAGCTTGTTTGGTTGCTGATACCCACACTATGAAAAGTTTGAGGGTATGGGAAGCTTGTTTTGCTGCTGATACCCACGTTGAGAAAAGTTTGTTGGTATGAGAAGCTTGTTTTATTGCTGATACCCACACTGAGAAAAAAGTTTGTGGGTATGAGAAGCTTGTTTTGTTGTTGATACCCAAATTGTGCAAACCGGAAGGTATAACAAGGGAATTATATATTCCAGAAGGCCTGCGGCAGGCGTTCGCCGCATCACGGCAAAAGTAAAAACCGTGATTTGTGAGCAAGCTCCCAATCACGGTTCTTATTTTGCCTATGCGTGGCTATGCTTTCGTAACTCTCAATTATTCGCAATACTTCAGCAGATCCAGCGGCTGCGCGATAATAGCGTCCGCGTGGCCTTCTTCCAATTCCGCACGGTCACGGAAGCCCCAGAGGACACCTACGGTGAAGGCGCCTGCCGCCTTGCCGGTCTTCATGTCTGTGGCGGTATCTCCCATGTAGAGTACTTCGTCTGCGGTGAGACCGAACCGGTCTAAGATCCGGAAGACTCCGGCGGGATCGGGTTTGATGGGCACGCCGTCCACCTGTCCCTGCACCACATCAAAATAGTCCTTGCCAAACAGGCTCTCGATGACATCCAAGGTGGCATGGTGGGGCTTGTTGGAAAGTACCGCGATCTTCATACCACGTTTCTTCAACTCTTCCAGCAGCTTGGGGATTCCTTCATAGGGCTTCACCTGATACATACAGTTCGCCTGGAAGATCTCCCTGTATCTGGCATAGGCTGCCTCAAAATGGGTAAGTTTCGTATCGCCACCCTTGATCAGTGCCCGCTTTACCAGATTGGCGGCACCGTCTCCCACAAAATATTTATAATCCTGTACAGAGAAGGGGCCATAGCCGAATTCTGCCATAGTCTTGTCTCCGCTGTATTTCATGCTCATGATAGAATCGGATAAGGTTCCATCCAGATCAAAAATCACTGCTTTCTTCATTCTGTTCTCCTATACTAATCTCAATCCATGCAGTTCCTGATAGACTCTTCCCACGGGAAGCCCTACCACATTATTGTAATCGCCTTCGATACCGCGGATATATCTGGCGCAGAATCCTTGAATGCCATAGGCCCCCGCCTTGTCCATCGGATCCCCGGTAGCCACATATTCCCGGATCTGTGCATCGGTCATAGGATAAAAATGCACTGTGGTCTTCTCATGGAAAGTCAGCATCTTCCTCTCACCGTTTTCCTCATAGAGGATCGTCACGCCTGTGTATACCTCATGTCCTCTGCCCTGCAGCATAGTAAGCATGGCTGCCGCAGTTTCCGTATCCGCAGGCTTACCCAGGATCTTACCATCGCAGGCGACCACGGTATCGGCTCCCAGCACAATGATATCTGTTATAGTAGCTTCTCCACTTGTCTGTTCCGGATCGCAGACACCACAGCCTTCATGCATTCGGTCGGCACTGTTATCCGGAGCCTGACAGGCACCACTTACCGCAAGCTTCTCCCACACCGCTTCCGCCTTCTGCGCTGACAGTTCTTCCACCACTTTCGCAGGCTCTGTGGATGTGATCTTTTCCTCGGTCTCGCTGACCACTACATCGAAATCCAGTCCGATCTGTGTCAGAAGCTCCCGCCTCCTGGGGGAGGCAGATGCCAGTATGATCTTCTTATTCATGATGTGTCTCCGGGATAAACGTTCTGCTTTCGATGGCAGACTCTCCCGCAGCCTCCTTTGCTTTTTGAATGGCCTCCAGGCAGAAAGCATCCTGGGAGTTAAACAGTTGCTTTCCTCTCTTGTCCTGCTTCTCATAGCTGCCATCCGGCTGTAAGATCGAAGCCTTCACATTATCCTTCAGCTGACTGTTCAGGATATGTAGCAATTCCTCCTTCAGCTCCGGGCGATCTACCGGGAAGAGGATCTCCACACGACGCTCCAGATTACGGGGCATCCAGTCGGCACTTCCACAGTAGATCTCATAATGATCATCATTTGCAAAATAGAAAATGCGGCTGTGCTCCAGGAAATTACCGACGATGGAGCGGACACTGATATTCTCGCTGACACCCGGGATACCCACCTTCAGGCAGCAGATGCCTCGAACGATCAGTTCGATCTTCACGCCTGCCGCACTTGCCTCATACAGAGCACGGATAATATCCTTGTCGCAGAGAGAGTTCATTTTCGCAATGATATGGGCATTCTTGCCCTCCAGCGCATAATTTTTCTCCCGTTCGATCAGATGCAGGAACTTATCCTTCAGCCATAACGGTGCCAATGCCAGTTTGTTCCAGAACAACGGCTCGGAATAACCGGACAGCATGTTGAACACTGCCGTGGCATCCTCTCCGATGCGTTCCGCACAGGTCAGCATTCCCACATCCGTATACAGCTTTGCCGTAGCATCATTATAGTTACCGGTACCCAGATGCACGTATCTGCGGATGCCGTCCTCTTCTCTGCGAACTACAAGTGTGATCTTGGAATGGGTCTTTAATCCCACCAGTCCGTAGATCACGTGACAGCCTGCCTTTTCCAGCATTCGCGCCCAGACAATATTATTCTCTTCATCGAAGCGGGCTTTCAGTTCCACCAGAACCGTAACCTGCTTACCGTTCTCCGCTGCCTGCGCCAGTGCCGCTATGATCGGAGAGTTGCCGCTGACACGATACAGTGTCTGTTTGATGGCAAGTACTTCCGGGTCTCTCGCCGCCTGACGGATGAAATCCACCACCGGCGTAAAGCTCTGGAACGGATGATGCAGGAGAATATCACCCTTGCGGATCTCCTCGAAAATATTACAGCCTGCGGGAAGTGCCGGCGACTGCTGAGGTTCATACTTCGGCGTCTTTAAATGGTCAAAGCCATCCAGTCCGTAGATTTTCATCAGTACCGTCAGATCTAAGGGACCGTCGATCTCATAAATATTCTGTGTCTCAATGTGGAGTTCCTTTTTAATGATCTTCAACAGTCGTTTATCCATGCCGCTTTCCACTTCCAGGCGGATGGCTTCGCCCCACTGACGCTTCTTTAACTGCTTCTCGATCTCTTTTAACAGATCTGCTGCCTCATCCTCGTCAATGCTTAAGTCCGCATTACGCATGATCCGGAACGGATGGGCACAGACAATGTCATAATTCAGGAACAGTTTATCCATATTCCGTTCGATGATCTCTTCTAGCAGAATGATCTTGCAGCTCTTGCCCTTGGACGGGATCTGCACCACGCGGCTTAAGACGCTGGGCACCTGCACGGTGGCAAATTCCAGTTCCTCGTCGCTGTTTTTCTTCCTCACCATGGCTCCGATGTTCAGAGACTTGTTTCGGATCAGAGGAAACGGTCTGGAAGAATCCACTGCCATGGGGGTCAGTACGGGATACACATTTTCCTGAAAATACCGATCCACATACGCAGCTTCCTCCGCCGTCAGCTGTTCATGCTCTCGGATGATATGCAGACCGTTTTTCTCCAGAAGAGGGAGTAAGGAGCGGTTATAAGTGGAATATTGCAGATCCACCAGTTCATGGATTGCCACATGCAGCGCCTTTAACTGCTCTGTGGGAGTCATGCCGGCGATATCCTTTTTGGTATAGCCCGCATTCTCCATATCCTTTAAGGATGCCACCCGGATCATGAAAAATTCATCCAGGTTAGATGCTGTAATGCTTAAAAATTTCAACCGTTCAAACAGAGGGATGTTTTTATCCCTGGCTTCGTTCAATACTCTGTGGTCAAAAAGCACCCAGCTGAGTTCCCGGTTGGTATAATACTTGGGATCACTGAAATTGATTTCCATATTGTCCTGCTGCCTCCCTTAAAATTTCTTCTTCTGCCGGATCACCGGTGTGATGCTATATACTTCTTTGAAAAATTCCGTGTTCGTCTGGAAGAATCCTCTTTCCAGCGTAATATCTTCCTGAGTATCTATTTTCAGGATCAGTTCGTTATCCTGCAGGGCGGCCTTCACACCCTTCATTTTCTGTTTGTGGCTGCGGTCCAGGCTGTTGCCCAGTCGCAATATAGCTGTCAATTTCGCTACCGTTAAATAACTCTCCTTATCCAGTCCCTGGGGACGTTCCTGTGCCTGCCCGTAATACACGAAATTACTGTGATTAAAGCGCACCACATTAGCTACGATCTCACGCTCCATATGGGAAAGTCCGATCATCTCCGTCGCCATGATAATATCATAGGACGCTTCTCCGATATTGATCATGCTGATATATTTTCCACAGTCATGCAAGATTGCAGCCAGGCGCAGATACAAACGCTCTCTCTGACCCATGCCATGAACTTTTTTCATACTGTCAAAAATCGTGGTGGTGATATGTTCCAGGGTGTCTGCTCTCCTGGTGCTGCCATTGTAGCGTTTGCTGATATTCATTGCACAGGCGATAATATCCTCCGCAAAATCATGCTCTCCCCGGAGTAATTTATTCTGCTCCGCATATTCATAAGCGATACCATCGCACAATGTGACACCCGGTGCCCAAATCAGCTCCGCACCCATCAGCTCGGCAATGCGTTTGGTCAGGACCGCACTGATATACACAAGAGGGACTTTTTCCTCCGCAATATCCATCCGCTTTGCAAGCTCCGTGGTTCCTCTGGTCCGAAGTGCCTCCATCAGCTGGTCAAATGCCTTACTGTCCACCATGGCATTTCCGTCTCCCTGCTCATGTGCCTTCCGCACTGCCCAGGGTGACAGATAATCATCCACGATAATGATATTTTTGATCTCACGATCCTTAAGATACAGCTTTTTATAATCATCTAACTGTGCCGTAGCCAGTTCGTCCACCAGCTGCTCCATCTGGGTACTGCCCGCATTCAGATGATTCAACAGCTCCTGTAAACGTAATACACCAAGGCGTAAGTTCTGGGTCGATACCAGAGTATCCTTGTCAAACAGGGAGATCTGAATACTTCCGCCTCCAATGTCCAAAATCGCCGTCTTCTCCTCGATGATCCTGCGGAACGTCTCCCCTTTAGAGGCAATCGACTTGTAATCCAGGAATCTCTGCTCGGAGTTGCTTAAGATCTCTACCCGGATGCCGGTACGCTGCTCGATCTGATCCTGCAGGATCAGGGTATTCTCCGTCTCACGGATGGCAC
>OGNR01001094.1_pt1 | contig 12228 bp, 10 predicted proteins | sample 1573501 | NCBI WGS metagenome assembly OGNR01 (sample SAMEA2581918, study PRJEB24529) | metagenome | biome: Human gut stool | place: China | collected 2011 | reverse complement strand
AAAGAAAGAGGTACAATATGGATGTAGTTGCATTAGGTGAATTACTTATAGATTTTACAGAAAACGGTACAAGTGCGCAGGACAATAAGCTTTTTGAGGCTAATCCGGGTGGAGCTCCATGTAACGTGCTTGCCATGCTTCAAAAGCTCGGTCATCAGACTGCTTTCATCGGAAAAGTGGGACAGGATGCGTTCGGAAGGCTGCTTGTTGATGCCGTAAAGGAGCAGGGCATCGACACAACAGGCGTGCGCTATGATGATAATGTCCATACCACTCTTGCATTTGTCCAGACCGCAGCAGACGGAGACAGAGATTTCTCATTTTACAGAAATCCGGGAGCAGATATGATGCTGACAGCGGATGAGGTGGATTTATCCCTTGTGAGAAACGCAAAAATTTTCCACTTCGGAAGTCTTTCAATGACAGATAAGATCTGTGAGAATGCGACAAAGCATGCAATAGCTGCCGCAAAAGAGGCAGGCACACTGATTTCCTTTGACCCTAATCTGCGTAAACCGCTCTGGAAGAGCATGGACGATGCAAAAGAGAAGATAAGCTGGGGCCTTAGTCAGTGTGACATCTTAAAAATATCTGATGATGAGATTGAATTTATGACAGGCGAAAAGGACATAAAGACAGGTGTAAAGAAGCTCATAGATGAGTATCACATTCCGTTTATCTGTGCCACCATGGGCAAAAACGGAAGTATGGCATTTTTTGACGGACATATCGTGGAGGCAGCTCCGTTCCTGCGAGATGACACTGTCGAGACTACAGGTGCAGGAGATACTTTCTGTGCATGCCTGCTTCACGATGTGCTGGAGCATGGTATCAATGACCGGAAGGATGACGATGTGAAAAAGATGCTCACATTCGCAAATGCAGCAGCTTCGCTTATTACCACGAGAAAGGGCGCACTTCGCGTGATGCCTGAGAAGGGTGAGGTTGAGGCTGTAATTAAGTAGTTATAATTTAATACGACAAAAGAGATTATACTCTTCTTAATCTATGTTTAAAAACGTGATTAAGAAGAGTATATTTGTTTCTTGCAGTGCATAATTGTATTGGCTATAATATCATATATAAAACAATGATTTGAGACTATACAGGGAGTCAGATATGGTAAAAACGATTGGTATTGGGAAACAGGATTTTGCTTCTGTTATAGAAGATAATTGCTTTTTTGTGGACAAAACGAGCTTTATAAAGGAATGGTGGGATTCAAAGGATGATGTGACTCTCATCACGCGTCCGAGGCGTTTTGGAAAAACACTTAATATGAGCATGCTTAACTGCTTTTTTTCAAATCAGTATAAGGACAGGAGCGATTTGTTTGATTCATTGTCTATATGGGAGGATGAGGACTATCGAAAAATTCAGGGTACTTATCCTGTGATTTTTATGAGCTTTGCTTCGGTTAAGGCCGACAATCTGGGAGATGCAAAAATCCAGATAAAAGCACAGATAGAGGCTGTTTACAAAAGGCACAGATATCTGCTTGAGGGGGATACTCTGACAGCAGACGAAATAGCTGATTTTGAAGGAACAAATACCAGGATGGGTGATGCTGAGAGTGGATTAAAATTAAATATTTTGTGTGAGTATTTTCATCGTTACTGGGGAAAGAAGACGATAATTATCCTTGATGAGTATGATACTCCTATACAGGAGGCATATCTTCATGGATATTGGAATGAGTTTACTGCATATATAAGAAGCCTGTTTAATGCAACGTTCAAGACAAATCCGTATATGGAGCGTGCTATTATGACAGGAATCACGCGTGTATCAAAGGAATCAATTTTTTCAGACCTCAATAATCTGAATGTAATAACCACGACCTCAAGCAGTTATGCAACGAGCTTTGGATTTACAGAGAATGAAGTTTTTGATGCAATGGAAGAGTATGGTCTGTCCGGTGAAAAAGATACTGTAAAAAAATGGTATGACGGTTTTAAATTTGGAAATCACAGTGATATTTATAATCCATGGTCTATAACGAATTTTCTAAAGGAAAAACAGATAAGTCCATACTGGGCATCTACCAGCTCAAACGGTCTGGTAAATCGTTTGATCAGAACAGCATCTGCAGAAATAAAATCTATGATGGAAACACTTCTGGAAGGCGATTCTGTGGAGGTTAGCATTGACGAACAACTGGTGTTTGAACAGCTCGATAACGATGAAAATGCCATTTGGAGTCTTTTGCTTGCCAGCGGTTATTTAAAGGTTGATTCCTTAGAAAAAAGAGGTCTTACGCTTGAACCGTGGTATCATCTGAGCATTACAAATCTTGAAACCGTAAGTATGTTTTCAAATATGTTCAGAGGATGGTTTAATGCCTCTGTTTCGAATTATAATGGATTCATAAGGGCATTGCTTAGAGGCAATGTAAAGGAAATGAACATATACATGAATGAGGTCGCTTTATCTACCTTCAGCAGCTTTGACAGCAGAAAGCATCCTTCGGGAAAATCTGAACCGGAGAGATTTTATCATGGTTTTGTCTTAGGCCTGCTGGTCGAGCTTAGAGATAAATATGAAGTGCAGTCAAACCGTGAAAGTGGCTATGGCAGATATGATGTGATGATCATTCCACGTGATAAAAATTCGCAGGCTGTAATAATAGAATTTAAGGTTATTGATTCGCAAGAGGAGACATCACTGGATATGACTGCGGATAGTGCTTTGAAGCAGATTGAAGAGAAAAATTATGATGCAAAGCTTTTGGAACGAGGATATAAAAGAGAAGCAATTCAACATTATGGTTTCGCATTTGAAGGAAAGAAAGTATTGATAAAGAAGGCACAAATCTAAATGAAACAAAAATTATCAGTTGCACCAACACTCAAAAACTACGACAAGAAAAATCTCCCAAAGGACATTCTTGCGGGAATCATCATCATGGCGGTTTCGATTCCTATATCGATGGGCTATGCGCAGATATCCGGGCTACCGGCGGTATATGGCTTGTATGGCTCGGTATTCCCAATCATATTGTTTGCTCTGTTTTCCACATCACCGCAGTTTATATTCGGTGTGGATGCTGCTCCGGCGGCGCTTGTCGGAGCAGCAGTGCTTGGCATGGGAATAGAGGCAGGAAGCAAAGAGGCCATGACGGTTGTACCGGTGTTTACATTTTTTGTGGCACTGTGGCTTTTGGCATTTTACTTCATGAATGCCGGAAAGCTGGTGAACTACATATCTGCGCCGGTTATGGGCGGATTTATCACAGGCATATGTACTACAATCATACTGATGCAGGCGCCAAAGCTCATGGGCTCTGCGGCAGGAACCGGAGAGCTTTTTGAACTGTCTGAGCATATATGGGAGGCCTTACACCACATAAATGCAGCCGCACTTGTCATGGGGATTGTAGCGCTTGCCATTTTGGTTGTGAGTAAGAGGCTTGTTCCAAAGTTTCCTATGGCGGTTGTGCTCATGGTAACAGGCGCGCTTTTTACATATTTTGGACCGGTAAAGGAGTGGGAAGTGCCGACTCTTTCAGCAGTTGAGCCCGGCATGCCGCGGTGGTATATACCGGATTTCGAGGCAGTTTTTTCAGTTCAAAAGGCCTCAGAGGTAATAGTTTTAAGTCTTTCGGTTGCTGTTGTCATCATGGCAGAGACACTTCTGGCAGAAAACAATTTCGCACAGAAAAACGGATACAGAATAGATGATAACACGGAGCTTTTGGCATTTTCCATAGGAAATATGGCTGCGGCTTTTACGGGCTGCTGTCCGATAAACGGTTCAGTGTCACGAACTGCGATGAGCGAGCAGTACGAGGGTAAGACACAGCTCACAGGGCTTGTTGCAGGCGTTTCCATGATAGCAGTGCTTCTTTTTTGCACAGGCTTTATAGGATATCTGCCGGTTCCGGTGCTCACGGCGATTGTCATATCAGCGCTCATGGGTGCCACGGAGTTTCATCTGGCAAAGAGACTGTGGAAGGTCAGCAGGACAGAATTTTTCATATTTGTTGGTGCTTTTTTCGGAGTACTTATTCTGGGTACGATAAACGGAGTTTTGATAGGAATCATTTTGTCTTTTGCCGAGATGATAATCAGAAGCGCAAAGCCGGCCACCTGCTTTCTCGGTGTGCAGCCGGGACACAGTCATTTCCGCGATATCAGGGAGAGCACAAACATCCACGAGATTGACGGTGTGATTATTTACAGATTTTCGAGCGGCCTGTTTTTTGCAAATGCAAAGGTACTTGTGCGTGATATTGAGGACCACCTAAAGCATGATACAAAAGCTGTCATAATCGATGCCGGAGCTATCGGAAGTATTGATATCACAGGAGCTGACAGCATAGAGTCACTTTACCGCTCACTGAAACAAAAAGGTGTAAAGCTATACATAACAGAGCACATTGCAGAGCTCAACGAGCAACTCAGGAAGCTGGGCTTAGGTTATTTAATTGAGCAGGGCTGTGTCAGAAGGACAATACATATTGCGCTAAAGGATATGGGAATAAACAGACCTTATCCGCTTGAGGGTGGCGTAGATAACGAGGAGCGAAGTGCCTCAAGAAAGCGTGCTGACAACAGAGTGCAGGAGTTTGTCTGGGCGTTTGGCGCCGAGAGTGAGGAGCAGATTGAAAAGCAGATAAAGCTTCAGATAGAACAGCTCAAAAAGACAAAGGATATAGAGGAAATCATGCATGGCCGCTGGGCGCATATGGATGAGTTTGACCAGGATGAGTGGCTGGAGCATCTGGAGGAGCATCTGAAAGAAATCGTCAACATATCAGGAAAGGATGTGCACACGCTTGCGGCAGATATCGAGATGCACCGTCGCGAGGTGCATGAGCGTATAGCAAGAGAGCATCCGGAGCTTGCAGAGCGGTTTGCACAGAGGAGACACCTGCTTGATAAGCATCTGAAGGAGAGAAGGCCTGAGGTCTACAGGATTATCGTGCAGCTAAGGGAGGACAACAAGCATAAATGAACATAAACCAGACACTCAAACAATACTTTGGCTACGACAGTCTTAGAACAGGGCAGGAGGAGCTCATAAACGGCATACTTGCAGGGCACGATGTGCTCGGTATCATGCCGACAGGCGCAGGAAAATCGCTGTGCTACCAGCTTCCGGCGCTTATGCTTAAAGGAATTACGCTTGTCATTTCGCCACTTATCTCGCTTATGTCAGATCAGGTCAAGGCTTTAAACCAGGCAGGAGTGCATGCCGCCTATATCAACAGCTCACTGACCGAAAACCAGATAAGGATGGCACTTTCGTATGCCTCACAGGGGCGATACAAGATAATCTATGTCGCTCCGGAGCGCCTCAACACGCCGCGTTTTCTGGATTTTGCCTGCAACGCGGACATATCAATGCTGACAGTTGATGAGGCACACTGTATATCGCAGTGGGGACAGGATTTCAGACCGAGCTATCTGGAAATTGCCGGATTTTTAACGAGACTTCCAAGACGACCGATAGTCAGTGCGTTTACAGCGACCGCCACGGAGCGCGTGAAAAATGATATAGTGGCTTCGCTTGGACTTAACAATCCGGTCACTATGGTGACAGGGTTTGACAGACCTAACCTGTTTTTCAGGGTTGTTACAAGAAAGGGAGGCAGCCAGAAGGACAACAGTATAATCAATTATGTGAAAAAGCATGAGGACGAAAGTGGAATAATATACTGCGCAACGAAAAAGAATGTGGATAAGCTGTATACTCTTTTAAATGAGCAGGGTATTTCGGCGGGCCGTTACCACGCAGGGCTTTCAAATGATGAACGTAAGCAGAATCAGGAGGATTTTACATACGACAGAATCCGTGTGATGGTTGCCACAAACGCATTTGGAATGGGAATCGACAAGTCAAATGTGAGATATGTGCTGCATTACAACATGCCACAGAGCCTCGAGTATTACTATCAGGAGGCCGGAAGAGCGGGACGAGACGGTGAGGAAGCGGAATGTGTGCTGTTTTTCTCAAAGCAGGATATCATGATAAACAAGTTCCTTCTGCAGAATAAGGCTTCAGCAGGCGATGTGGCATCCGACATGCAAAAGACAGCCAATGACCAAAGAAAGCTGCAGCAGATGATAAATTACTGTGAGACGGACAAATGCCTGAGAGAGTTTATACTTTCATATTTCGGAGATACAACGCCATGCATCTGCAACAAATGCAGCAACTGTGTGGTTGTGGAGGATGAAGAGGAGGAGACATACGTTGAAACCGGCAAAAAGCGTAAAAAGGCAGCACAGCTTGCAGGGCTTAACGAGCTTGGTGCTGCGCTGTTTGAAAAGCTGCGCAGCGTGCGTACAGAGCTGGCTGCAGAAAAGTCGGTGCCTCCGTATATCATCTGTTCCGACAAGACTTTAAAGGATATATGTGCGAAGCTGCCGCGGGATAAGGAACAGCTTGCCGATGTGTACGGCATGGGTGAGCAGAAGATACAAAATTATGGTGAAGCGTTTGTGACGGCGGTAAATTCATTTGTTGCAGATAACCCAAATCCATCAGGCAGCACGACAGGCGAAAGACCACAGACTGTTTTAAGCGATGAGGAGGCTGCTGAAACCGGCAGCACGAGAAAAAAGAAGCTTCCGTTTTACATCGAGCCACAGAGGCTTGATGAGGTAGAGCTCACCGACAAATGCAGGCTTACAGAGCTTACGAACAAAATAAATGAGCTGTGTCCTGCGGATAAGGAGCACAAAAAGCTTGCAGCCTCGTTTATAAACGAGCTTCTTATTGCAGAGGGATATCTGGAGGAAGTTACAGAAGACGGGAACAAGATAAAGCGTGTCACCGAAAAGGGACGAAGCGTATGGATAGATGAGGAAGAGCGCAAGGCAAAATTTGGTGGAAGCTATTACGCTATCACCCATTCGAAGCAGAGCCAGCAGGTGATAATAGAAATGCTGAAAAAACACTATAGCGGAATTAAACCATAGGTGTAAATGGACTTTAGATAAACTGGATATATAAATTTATATAAAATTGGATATATACTTGATGCCACATAAGAGTATTATATAGTTTAATTGTAATATTTAGGAGGCATTTTATGAGAAACGAAAAAGTTCAAAAACTCACACTTACAGCACTTATGGCAGCTTTATCATATGTCATATTCACATTTTTACAGATTAAGGTCACATTACCGGGTGGCAGCGCCACATCCTTTCACCTTGGCAACGCAGTCGTAGTACTTGCAGCTTTGCTCTTAGGCGGAGTATATGGAGGAATCGGTGGAGCAATCGGAATGACAATCGGTGATTTACTTGACCCGATATATATCACCGGAGCACCAAAGACATTTTTCCTCAAGCTTATGATTGGTGTTATCACCGGTCTTGTAGCACACAAGCTTGGAAAGATTACATATTCAACCGACAAGAAGCATGTATTTAAATGGACAGTCCTTGCAGCATGTGCAGGAATGCTCTTCAACTTTATTTTTGACCCGATTATAAGCTATTTCTACGATATGCTTATCCTCGGAAAGCCGATGGCACAGCTCAAAATCGCATGGAGCGTGACCACAACAGGAGTCAATGCAGTGATATCGGTGATTGCTGCAACAATCGTGTATGTGGCACTGAGACCGGTGCTCATCAAGGCAAATCTGTTTTTCAAGATTGGCAAAGAAAAATAATAGTTACATAATATTTAGCATTAAAACCTGATTATGATGAGACGAGATGAAAATACAAATATATTCGACAGAGTAGCTGAAATAAGTTTATACCATCGGTTTCTTCGTTACAAGCTGACGTGTGAATACTAATGGACAAAATATAATCAATATATAATACTGCAGTTGACATAGCTTGTTAATTGTCATATTATAATTATAGAGAGGTCTCCATTAACCTTATGGTCTTGAATCGTAGAAGAGATGAACATTAAAGAAGGTCTCCATTAACCTTCGGTAATCAATCCGTAAAGAGATGAGCATTAACGAGTGGGAAGCTTAGGCTTCCCACATTTTTAATCTAAAATATAAAGGAGCAGTATTATGTTTATACTAGAGGGAAAGTTGACATTTATCAACATTGAACAAAGTTACCTCAAAAAGCTGCATGATGCATGCTCAGAGGTGTATTACAAGCCAAGCGGTTATGAGAATAAACCATACATAGGGATTTTGATAAACAAAAATGACAGAAAATATGTAATTCCATTATCCTCAGCGAAAGAGAAGCATAAGACATGGAAAAATGTCGATAAAGAATGCTATTTGGTTTATGAAATGGCAAAGAAGTCCAGTATGGCGCAAGGAGATATTTGGGTGGCAGCAGAAGAGGATGATGTAAAGCATATTCTTTCTGTTATGGATATTAAGAAAATGATTCCGATTGTGGATGGTGTTTACAGTAGGGTAAATATTAATCCAGATGACACAGATACCGATGATGTCAAGAAATATAAGGATTTGCTAAATAAAGAATATTCTTTTTGCTTGAAGGTAATTGATGAAGTTATCGGAAGGGCTAACAAGTTGTACGACAAACAGATGGCAACCGGAAAGGTGGTTAAGTTCTGTTGTGATTTTAAGGCATTAGAAGAAGTGGCAGATAAATAGTGGCGGATGGCTCGCATGAGCCATCCGTTTACAACTATATAGAGGGAGGTATTTAGTGTCGTGCAGTTGTCATATTTTATGATTTAACTGCCGCAACAAAATCATGTATCTTTTCCGGATTCTTCCCCGCTTTGTCATCATTTTCCACACCTGATGATACATCGACTCCGTCAGGATGCACGGCTTCAATTGCCATGCGCACATTGTCTGGATTTAAGCCACCTGCGAGCAGCAGCAGCTTTTCATCGCGGGGGATATTGTCAACCAGCTTCCAGTCAAAGGTTTTTCCACTGCCGGGTTCGATGGCATCAAACACATAGCCTGCGATGCGTGAATCGTTGTGATACTTTTCATAGCTGTCCATATCAGAGACATTGAAGGCTTTAAGAATCGGGATAGCTTTTGCTGCCTCCGCCTCTGTCTCCGGAATTTCCCCATGTATCTGGACATAGTCAAAGCCTGCAGCCTCAATCTGTCTTATCTGCTCTATGGATGGCGAAACGACAACCGCAACCCTTTTGATGGAAGCATCAAGGGCTGCCATAATATCCTTTGCCTGTTCGATGGATATATTCCTCTTACTCTTTGGAAAAAATAACACCATACCCGCAAAATCAACGTGATTTTCGTTGAGATACCGTGCTTCAGCAGGTGAAGTCAGACCGCAGATTTTTATTTTGGTGCTGGAATTTGTATCTAAATTTATTTTTGTATTTATATCTTTATTATTATATATATTCTGTGTATTCATATCCTAAGAATAGCATTGTTGCAGGTTGATCGCAAGTGGATATATTTTAAATTATTGAGCATTAATTGCAAGTGGATTTACGTTAAATTATTGAGTATAGTTCGCAAGCCGCGGGTACCCTGGAGCACACACTATCCCGCGAAAGCGAATAGCGGAGCTGCTTAGAGACTGTAGAATTGTGCTATGCAAAGCAGAAATGCCGAGGCATGGACGCCGAGGCAAGGAGAAATCGAGCCATGGATGGCGAGTTTCGACGGTTTCGTCGAGTTAAGAAAACCTTGGGCACAATTCGTACAGCCTCTTAGCTGCGTAGCGTAGCGAACGTGGGATAGTGTGTGCACCATGGTACCCGCGGTTTGCGAACAGGTGTACTACTACAAACAACTACAAACAACGGTTAATACGGATTGCATGCGCAAAAATGAGATGTTATAATGCAGTTAATAAACAGTAATAAAGCAGGAGATAACAATTATGTCAACAGAAAAGATTAAAGAATATATCGGAACACAGCTCAAAGCACTCACATCAATAGCAAGCCCTACAGGTTTCACAAAAAATGCCACAGACTATCTGATGAAGCAGCTTGAGGCTATGGGATATGCGCCACAGCTTTCAAATAAAGGAAATGTCAGCGTGGAAATCGGTGGAGTTGGAGCACCTTTGGTATTGGCAGCGCATGTGGACACGCTTGGAGCCATGGTTCGCTCAATAAAGGATAACGGACGTTTGCGCCCGACAACTATCGGTGGTCATCAGTGGAGCACAGCAGATGGAGAAAACTGCATGGTTTTCACGCGTGATGGCAGAATGTACACAGGTGTGGTGCTAAATACAGAGCCATCAGCACATGTGGCAGACGAAAAGGTTGAGATAAAGGAAGAAAATATGGAAATCCTGCTCGATGAAAATGTAAATGACAAGCAGGGCGTAGCGGCACTTGGCATCCAGACAGGGGATATTATCGCCATGGATCCACGTACGGTCATCACGGAGAGTGGCTATATCAAGAGCCGTTTCCTTGATGATAAGCTGTCAGCCGCCATCTTACTCGGTGTGGCTCATGCCGTAAAGGAGGAGGGCTGGAAGATAAACCGCAAGGTCACACTGCTTTTTACGGTTTATGAGGAGGTAGGCCATGGCGGAAGCTTTGTACCGGCTGATACGGAGGAGATGATTTCCGTAGACATGGGCTGCGTTGGAGCCGACCTCGGCTGTACGGAGCATATGGTTTCAATCTGTGCGAAGGACTCAGGCGGACCTTACAACTACGAGCTTGTCACAGAACTTTCAAATCTGGCAAAGAGCGAGGGGCTTGACTATGCAATCGATGTTTATCCGCACTATGGCTCTGATGTTGAGGCAACACTGCACAGCGGATATGATATTCGTCATGGGCTTATAGGTGCGGGAGTTTATGCATCGCATAACTATGAGCGCTCACATATGGATGGCGTGGAGAATACCTATAAGCTTTTGAAAAAATATATTACAAAATAGCATCATTGTGATACTAAATTTCATGTATTCAAATAAAGTAGGAGAGAGGTAAATATACCATGAATTTAAAAAAAGTTCATCACATTGCCATTATTGGGAGCGACTATGAGAAATCAAAGCACTTTTATGTGGATCTGTTAGGATTTTCTATTATTCGAGAAAATTACAGACCGGAACGTGATGATTACAAAATTGATCTTCAACTCGATGAGATAGAATTAGAACTTGTCCGAAGCGTCCAAGTTATCCAGAGGCTTACGGTCTCAGGCATCTTGCCTTTGCTGTAGATTCGGTCGATGATACTGTAAGAGAATTGAATAAAAGGGGCATCATAACTGAGCCGATTAGACTCGATACTTACACAGGCAAAAGAATGACATTCTTTCATGATCCTGACAATCTACCCTTGGAAATTCACGAATAAAGAATAACAATTCGAAAGTTACGGAGGAAACATAATGGAATACAGAAAATTTGATAATATAATAATAGCGAGAATTGACAAAGGGGAGGAGATTTTGGAGCAACTGAAAGCAATTGCCATAACTGAGAATATAAAGCTTGCCAGTATTAATGCTCTTGGAGCTATCAATGATTTCACAGTCGGAGTATACAAGACAGATGAGAAGAAATATTATTCAAACAGTTTTAAAGGCTATTATGAAATAACATCGCTGACAGGTACAATCAATACAATGGATGGAGAATATTATGCACATCTTCATTTGAGTGCCGGTAATGAAAAAGGTGAAGTGTTTGGAGGACATCTGAACAGAGCTGTTGTAAGTGCAACTTGCGAGCTCGTTATTACAGTAATTGATGGAAAAGTTGACAGAGTTTATGATGAAGAAACAGGACTTAATGTATTCAATTTCTGAACACTTTTTGGTTTTTCATAATAGTATCTATAACTGTTGTTATTTTTATTTGTGGTCGATATTATTTTGCACACAATAAAAGCTATAAAAATGAGGCAATTGATTATGCAAAATGGGAGAACTTTGCAAAAGTAATTAAAAGAGCAATGATCGCATGTGAAAACAGCGGGCACAGTATTCCAGACATACAGGCAGGAGGTTGCTGACCATTTTAATGAACTGGACGAAGATAACAGAAGACTTGTTGTCAGGGGAGACATCAAACAGTGGAATCAAATGTTGGCAGAGACAGCACATAATGCAGGAGTTATTACGAATGAGGAATTTGCGATTTTTCAAAATGCCGGATATATGGGACTATATGGTGGATTAGATGTTGAAGGTATTTTGGCAGCAGTTTATCAGAGTGTGTTTGGTGGAGATGTATATCTGTCATTAGAGGAAAAAGTAGCTAATTTATTATTTAATGAAATTGGTAACTCGCAAGTTGTTTAATGGAGAATGTATGAAGAAGAGAATAACGCTTATTGTTTTTTCGG
>OGNR01001060.1_pt1 | contig 12548 bp, 9 predicted proteins | sample 1573501 | NCBI WGS metagenome assembly OGNR01 (sample SAMEA2581918, study PRJEB24529) | metagenome | biome: Human gut stool | place: China | collected 2011 | reverse complement strand
GAAAAAAAGGTATGCATATAGATGTCATATGCCATAGCCGCTAAATTATCGTTTATATGCTCATTCACTGTAATTTTCTTATCAATACATCGCAAAACCGAAGAAATACTCTTTTGCGTTTTCATATCTGGCAAATCAATCACCAACTGTTTTAGTGTTTCTCCCGGTAAATGCTTTATTGTTGTTTCAGTGAAATGACGTCTAAGCAAGTCACTTTTCCCTGATAAAAGAAACCAATAATACAAATATTCTACATCCACAAATTTGGTATTTGGTCTTATTCTGTGTAGTGCTTTCTGTATCTTCATATTTGGAAGTTCATCTCTCCAAATTGCACATCTCCCCGGTTCTCCACCTTCACACATTATCAAGTCTCCATATTTTATGCCATATCTTTCATCCTCATCCTTCTCAAAGCGCATTAAAGAAAGGTTTTCCAAATCAAAAGAACCCCATCTGACATTTATATTTGCGAGGTATGGTTGATAATCGCCTTTATTCTTTTGAGCATCCAGCATTTTACCCAAGCAAGACTCTGTAATTTCATCCATTCTATATTTCATAATCAGCCTCCGTCAGCCTATATATTTTCTGTGTGCAATTTTTACATTGCTTTGTTTTACCATTGCGTATTGCAAAGTCGTGTCTATCTTCCTATGTCCCAAGAGCTGTTGCAGTTGCTCGATGGGCATTCCTTTATCTATCGCCATAGTTGCAAGGGTACGCCTAAACTTGTGCGGGTGCACTTTATGCAGTCCTAATTGCTTTCCAAATTTTCTAAGTCTTGTTTCTACACCGCCGATTTTCAGCCTTTTATATGGTGCCTTCAGCGACACAAAGAGTGCCGGGTTATCATCGGTTCTGCTGTTTAGGTAATTTCGCAAATGTATCTTTGTTCGCGCATCAAAATAGACTACTCGTTCCTTGTTTCCTTTGCCGAACACAATACATTCTCGCTCATTAAAATCAATATCGTTTCTGTTGAGCAACACCATTTCGCCAACACGCATACCTGTTGAAGCCAGCATATCTATCATCGCCAAATCTCTCGGCTCAGTGCAATTATCTCTCATAAGTTCCAACGCTTCATCGGAATATGTTTCCTTAATGTTCGTTCCAGTTTTAACTTTATGTATTCGCCTGACCGGACTTTTCAGTATGTAGTCCTCATCCTCAAGCCACGAAAAAAAGCTTGAAAGAATACGGCGGATATTATCAATCGTAACCTTGCTTGATTTCTTCTTTTCCTGATACTCGGTCAGATATCGCCTTATATCGTCGGTTTCTATATTCTTTACACTTTTACCGACAATTGCAATCATCATTTCAATAGTTGCCTTGTAGTATTTAAGAGATTTCTCGGAACACCCCTCAATTCTCTTTGCCGACAGAAACAACTCCACGTAGTTCTGTTCCGAGTTATTCTCTTGCTCATTGTTTTCCGTTACCGCATACTTCGCAAGAGTATATTGCAATACCTCCTGCAACTTTTCGCTTTGTGCATTGTTCAAGTACGGTAACATTTCTTGAACAACATCTTTGATTAAACCTTTTTTCACTGTCAATTCTCCTTTTTATTCTCAGAGAACGACTATGGGGCGGAAGTTCCCCCGATATTAACTTCCGCCACCCACGGAAGTTATATATATGCTATATGCTAAACGATAATTTAGCGGCTTAATCAGCAATAGTGGCTTGACCATTCATCAGCATAGGCAAAAGCCAGTCACGGAGTATAATCAGTTCCTGATTTTCTCTCGTGTTTTCGGAAATAATATTGAACATAGGATTTACTTGTTTGTTAAAGATTTTGAGTTCCTCAAAATCAGGAATATAAATAGGCCTGTCTTTCAATAATGGCTTTTGCAGGTGTTTTAAGCCTGTTCCTTGAAAGAATTTTTGGTTAAGTTCCGGCTTTATTGATACTAAAAGCAGGTACAAATAATCCGCCATATCGTTATTGGCAGAAATACACCAAGTATCAGTGGAGTAAGCTGCTTTGCCAACATAAAATTTAACGTCGGCATTACCTCCGGTATTCAAAAAGCAATTCCGTCCATCTATAAATGGTGTATCCCATTTCAAAATAGCTGAACCACTTGTGAAAAATGGATATTCTCCGGTAGATTGTTTGGCTTCACCTACTTGAACTGACGATTTATCAGCTTCAACAAGAATATCTTTCAATCTTCCGTTAGGCTTTTTTGAAAAAAAGGTATGCATATAGATGTCATATGCCATAGCCGCTAAATTATCGTTTAGAGTACAGAACGATATATCAGCACGTTCGATTTATTTCAGTTTTCATGGCAAGGTTCAGATACTCGCACCTGTGATTGTGAAAGAACAGTATAGACAGGTGATTGCGCAGGCAGATAAGAAGTAACAGATGGCTATAAAATCAAGAATTTTATGAAGCGAGGTAGCAAAAAATGGAAAAAGACCCATTTAAGGAATATTTGAGAGAATCAGAGCCTGACAAAGCAGGAAAAGGTTATGCTTGGAGTACTGCAATTGGACTTCAGGCTGTAGATGGACTCAAAACGTCAAAATATCTGATAGATACTGCTATTCAAAATATTGAAGGCAAAATCACAATGAAGGAAGCACAGAGCCTTATTGACAGCTATTATGAGGAACGTCCTGTTCATTTATCAGATGAGGAACGTACAGAAGAAGCAGATAAGGTTTCTTCTCGTATTGCAGAGATACTTTCCGAAAATGCATTTTCATTCTCTCCAAATGAGTATATTTCTATCCATCGTAAACTTTTTCAGGGAATATATAAGCACGCCGGAAAAATCAGAGATTACAACATCACGAAAAAAGAGTGGGTGCTTGACGGTGCAACTGTAATGTATGGCAGTGCTTCGGAACTTAGAGCAACTCTCGAGTACGACTTTTCTCAAGAAAAAGATTTTAGTTATAAAGGACTTTCAATAGATGAAATTATACATCATCTTGCAGTGTTTGTTTCAAGATTATGGCAAATTCATATTTTTGGAGAGGGCAATACAAGGACGACGGCAGTATTCTTTATCAAGTATCTCAGAACGCTTGGTTTCTCCGCAACCAATGATATTTTTGCAAAAAATGCGTGGTATTTTAGAAATGCACTGGTTCGTGCCAATTATACTAACCTGCAAAAAGACATTCACGAAACTACGGAATATCTTGAAGTGTTCCTTAGAAATCTACTTATGAACGAGAATAACGAGCTTCATAACCGAGATTTGCATATAAGTGGACTTTTAAACGCTGAAAAAGTAGACATTGAAAGTAAAAAAGTAGACATTGGTAGTGGAAAAGTAGACATTCAAGATAAAAAAGTAGACATTGAAAGTGTACTTTCAGAAAAGGGAAAGGATTTCTCTATTAAGACAGCAGTTCATATCCGCAGAATGTTTGAAAAATTCGGATATGATGAAGTATTTGGCAGAAGTGCAGTGATAGAATTGCTGGATTTGAAAAATTCAAGTGCGTCAAAATTTCTTTCAAATTTAGTGCAGGCGGATATTATTGAACCGGTATCTGGTCACGGAAAAGGAAGATATAAATTCAAAAACTGATTATTAACCGAAGGTAAAGAATTTTCTTTTTGTAAGGGAATTGTCACGTTCCTGTGGTAAGATAAAAATACAAAACAGGGGAAAGGTAGGTGGCGTGCAATGCAGAGCTTGCAAAATGTATTACACAGTCTTGCAAAAAGAAAAAAACAAGCGGGAAAAGTACCGGCAACGGCAGCAGCTGTGGCTGTATTTATAGCGGTCCTTGTGGTGAGTGCAGACGGTATTTCCGGTTATCAGAAGGCGGTCACAAAAAAGACATTTGGCGGCTGGTTTATAATGGAAAACAGCAGTGTGGGTACAAAGTCAGAAGAATTAAAAAACCATCCGTATCTGACAAGAAGCGGAACGGCCGTTAATACAGCTGTGTACACGGATTCAGTATTATCATCGACAGATATAAAAATAGGTTATATGGACAGTGAAGCGGTACAGCTTTCATCACTTACACTGATGAAAGGAGAAATGCCGCATAGCAAAGATGAAATTGCAGTGCAGCGGCATACGCTGGAAACGCTCGGATATTCCGAAGAACTCGGACAGACAATCACCGTTTTCTATTCGGATAAAAATAATAAGACGAGCATTTATGAGAAGCAGATAGAGCTTAGGGAATATAAGCTGACTGGGGTGCTGGAGGATTATGCATCATACTGGGATGGCGGAAGCTATATGCCGGTAATGCTGATTACGCAGGAAGAAGCAGAAAGCTATGAACAGACGGCATCAGTAACTACGTTATATGCGTTAAATGAGAACATTCACACAACGGATTACAGGCAGGTATATCAGGGGATGTATGCAGCATCGACTGCAGATACAAAGCTGATTTATAACAGTAAGGTATATGACAGTCATGGAACAGATTTTGGAAAAATGGCATCATATGCGGGGTGTTTTGCACTGGCTGCGGGAATCTTTGTGACAGCGGCGGTTATATGGACGTATCAGCGGGAACGGCAGGCAGCGTACCGGCAGTTTGACAGAATGGGTGTGTCTTTACTTTACCGGATACGGTATCAGTTTATAGAATTGTGTGTGCTGATGATACCGGCGGCGGTGGCAGGAACAGCAGCGGGGGTTGGTATTGTATGGCTGGTTTTGTGGATTTTATTACAGCGGCAGAACGCACAGGCACAGCTTACATTGACAGCCTTCGGCAGTGTGGCGGCATGGACAGCATGTTTTTGTATAATAACGGTTTTGTGGGGGCTGTTTGCAGCCCAAAAAGCCGGCAGGGAAAAACAAAAAAAGAAGCTGGCTGTGTGGACAATGCGGTACGGACAGCATGTTATAAAAGCGGGATTTACGGGTATTGTTGTGCTTGCGGTGCTTGTTTGCACACAAAAAATGTCGGCGGTACAGAAAGCATACATCCATGAAAAAAGACAGCCGGATTTAATAATTACACCGGACGGTATTATCGATGAAGGAAATTCAGATACAGCAAGTGAAAGCAGCGGCACAACATCTTCCGAGACGGTACTGGACGGGGAGAAGGTAATGATGGATTACAAATATGATACGGGGAAAATGCGTGTAATTCATGGCCTGCCGCAGTCACTGACGGCATATATCGGACAGATGTCCGGAATTGACAAAACAGATACCGCATTGGTGCAGAACTGGATGGTTCTGTATTATAAGACTAAAAATGATACTGAATTTTATAAGCAGTACGTCGAAGAAAACGGTCTGGAAAATTTTTTAAACAAGGGTGTTATGAAGTATGAAATGCCGGCATACAGCGGAACACGTACAATGACACATTTTGTTTTTAGTAAATTTAACGGAACGCGCAGTCTGGATTATTATGTGGCGGCAAACAGGGCAGTTTATGAGGAGCTGGAAGATTATATCGATGAAGAATACAGAGATTATGAAGCCTTTGAACGTGGAGAGCAGGCTGTACTGGTGATTCAGAAAGGGGCTGCCGGGGAATATGTGGACACCTGTAAGGCGGGTGATACACTATCGTCATCTTCGGACTACTTTTATTGGATGAATAATAATCACTCAAGTTATGCTGTATCGGAATTGTATCAGGAATGCGCGGATTATATGCAGAAAATGCGTTTTTCAACAGCAGAGTTTGATGCGGCAGAAGAAATCCTGTCAGATATGGATGACAAGCAGGAAGATGAAATCAGACAGGAAATTCAGGAACTTCCGGAAATGTTACAGGAAAAGATTTTATATAGATACCGTGATAGTAAAAATGTATATCAATCAGAAAATCCGATAACGGTGGCAGCAGTTGTCTATCTGGATGAAGAAAACGAAGCGGCATTTTATGAAAAATTTCCTATATTAAGGGAAATGAATGCACAGGAATACTGGATTATGCCGGAAAGTGTCGTTTATAACCGTTATCAGTTGTCTGCTAAAAGAATGTGTACGGTCATGGAAAAAGAATATGACCCGGAGCAGTATCGGGATTTAAGGGAAAATGTAGTAACGGTATCCTATGGTCTGTCAGCACTGTATCAGGCAGCTGATGAGGTGTTAAGGGCGTATCTGGATTCCTACGGCTATTCGTATGTGAGCCATTTTGAAGAAAACAACGTGTACAGGATACAATATCTCAATCAATTGTTTTTCTATGGTATTACAATCGCCGGGATTCTTTTACTGTATGGATTGATTCTGGTGGTATGGAGTCTGTTTTATCTGCAGGAGCAGAAAAAGAGGATGCGTCTTTTAATGGAACTTGGAATGGAGCGGAGTGCCATTTATACAGATGAAATGCAAAACTGTAGTCTGGCAACGGTGCCGGGGGCCGTCATGGCAGGCATTTTGTTTTATGCAGCAGGGACAGTGCAGGGCGGACCGGCGCTTGGAAGCTTACAGACCGCGGGAATTGCTGCGGCAGTTGCCGGTACAGGATTGTTGCTAACGGCGCTGATTTATGTCAGAATAGGGAAAAGCAGTCAGACAGGAGCAGATAAATGGAACAGGATACAAAAATAAAAATACTTGTCGTAGAAGATGACATTTCATTAAAGGATAGTCTGGTACGGCTGTTACAGAACAGGGATTTTTTGGTACAGGCAGTTGAAAATAAACAGCAGGCGGTGGAGCAGATAAAGAGCGGACAGCAGTATGACATTTATCTGCTGGATGTGTGGCTGCCGGACGGCAATGGGTTTGATATCTGTCATGAAATCCGGAAAATTTCACAGGCGATTGTGATGTTTCTGACTTCATGTGATGACGAGGAAAGTATCACAAAGGGACTGGATATCGGCGGAGATGATTACATTACAAAGCCATTTCGGGCAGCAGAACTGATTTCAAGGATTCATGCCAATCTGCGCAGGCTGGCAGTACCAGTTATGTCGGAAATGTCTGCCCTGCCACAGGTGCAGAACCGGCGCAAGATTCTGGTAAGCGGAGATATCCGGGCGGATTTTAAAAGAGCGGAAATATTTAAGGACGGACAACTGTTAAAGCTGACACCGTTAGAAGCACAGCTGTTAGAAATTTTTTTAAGAAATCCCGAAATTATTATTAAAAGAGGACAGTTCTTAGAAAAGCTGTGGGACGGACACGGCAATTTTGTGGAGGACAACACGCTGACGGTTTCGGTAAGCCGGTTAAAAAATAAACTGGGCGTGTATACAAAGGGAAAACAGCAATATATAGAAACAATCCGGGGATATGGCTACCGGTGGAATTTGAGGTGTGTAATTAGTGAAGAAGAAAGCAGCCGGGAGAGCGGACGGTAAAAATAAAATCGGTAAAAATGAAGTGAGAAAACGTGCAGCAGTGATGAATCTGACATGGCTTACGGTATGGCTTTTAAGCTTTGCGGGGATGGCGGTATTTTACGAATTAAAATGTCAGGCGGTCATTGGTGCTGTTTATCAGAGTAATCCGTCGGCGGGGATTTTAGTGACCCATCATATGTTTATGGCAAAGATAAATCATGAAAATCTCATTTCTGCGGCATCGGCGGTGTATGAAAGCGGTTACACGGAGCAGGGAATTTTCCGCCTGATGTGGTATGCGGGTGGAAAGGGATTTCTGCTTGCAGGTATTGTTATACTGGCTGTTATGGGGCTTTTTTCATGGCGGTATGTAAAAAAGATTGGCGGCAGTGACGTTTATGCACGGCTGGAAAGCTGTGAAATGCAGGTAAAAAAATGCAGTGATGAACTGGAAATGGTACTGGGATATACCAAAAGAAAAGAAGAACATGTACAGAAATTTACGGAAAATATTGCACATCAGATTAAGACACCGCTTGCGGGGTTGAGCCTGTTACTTGACGTTATCCGGGAAGAAATCCCGCAGGAACAGATGATACAAAACGACATTGCACAGTGTTTTTTACATGTGGACAGAATCAAAGAATTTATCCGTCAGTTACTTACGATCAGCCGCATTGAGGCAGGAAAGGTGCGTTTTATAAAAGAGCCGGTCAGCATTTCGGGTCTGTTTGAAAATGTCAGACAGGCAGTACAGACAGACTGTAAACTGACCTTTGACTGTGCGGATAAGGATGCACAGATTTATGCAGACGGACAGTGGATTACGGAAGCATTGATTAATCTTGTGGAAAATGCCTGCCGTGCGGCACGGGCAGCACAACAGATGCAAGAACAGCCGGAGGTAAAAATAGTTGCCGTGGTGCATGCGGATAAGTGTGTTATTAAGGTAGTGGATAACGGAAACGGATTTGCGGACGGCGACACGGCACATTTATTTGACAGGTTTGAAACGCAGGGAGATTACGCATCGTTTCAGACAGGTATCGGCTTGAATCTTTCCAGGCTTGTGGTTGAAGCACACAGCGGGACGATACAGGCATATAACAGACAAGACGGGCAGGGCGCGGTTTTCAGGGTGGTACTGCCGCAGTTTGCATTAAAGCAGGGTAAAATCTAGTACCTGCGGAAAAGAGGAAATTATGGGAGAAATTTTACGGGCAGAAAATATTTCAAAGACCTATCAGACGGGGCGTGTTGTCGTAAAGGCGCTAAACCGGTGCAGTTTTACGGTAGAGCGTGGAGAATTTGTGGCGGTTGTCGGAAGAAGCGGTTCAGGAAAGTCTACCTTGCTTCGCATACTGGCGAGTTTTGATAAACCGGATGAAGGAAAGGTTTATGTGGAAGGTGAAGACATTTCGGGGCTGAAGGGGAAAAAGCTGGCACAGTTCCGGCAGGAAAAAATCGGGTTTATTTATCAGGACTACAGTCTTTTTCCGGAATATACGGCATATGAAAATGTACTGCTTCCGCTAAAGATTGCACACCAGGCGGTGGATAAGGAGCAGCTGGAGCGGCTCTTTGAAGAACTGGGAATTACGGACTGCAGGGAGCGGTATCCCGATGAAATGTCCGGCGGACAAAAACAGCGTGTGGCAATTGCAAGGGCGCTGGTTACAAGACCGGCGGTGCTTTTTGCCGATGAACCGACCGGAAATTTAGATGCAGAAAATGCAGAAAGCGTGGCGGCGATTTTATCAAGAGCGTCTATGCGGTACGGACAGACGATTGTCATGGTTACGCATGACAGGCAGATGGCAGATTATGCCGACAGAATACTTTCTATGGAAAATATTGTGGCGTGCATGAAATGATTGCATTTGACGGTATGGGTGTGTATAATGAAAATGTACAGCAATATATAGTAAATAATGGATATGCTATAAATGCATAGGCAATTGTTAAGAATCATTTGTAGATTTTTTTACTTTTGCGGAAGAAAACAAAGATGTAAGGAGGACAAGCGATGAGAGGTCATATGAAAAAATGTATCAGAAAAGCCGCTGCTGCGGTATTAAGTGCAGCACTTCTGGTTACATCGGAAAGTCCCGCATTTGCGCAAAACATACAGCAGACCGCGGTACCGGCAGATGTAATAACAGAGCAAAGCAGGCTGGAAGACGGCATTGCACAGACAGGTTATATTTCGGACAGCTTTTCTGAAAAAAGGCAGGAAGTACAAAAAGAGGATACAGAAGGACTGTTAAAATCAGCAGCAGAACAATTACCGGGACAATACCGGACGCAGCAGCTGCCGGCGGTCAGAAATCAGGGAGGTTATGGAACATGCTGGGCATTTTCAACGATTGCATGCATGGAAATCAATCTGATGAAAAAAGGTTACGGGGAAACGGATTTGTCGGAATTGCAACTGATTTATTTTGCAACGCATTCTGTGAAGGATAAGCTGGGCGGACTGACAGGTGATGATTACGTGTATACGGATACAGATATAAATTATCTGATGCGTGGCGGAAATTATGAGATGGCGGTTAATACGCTGTCAGACTGGCTTTCAGCGGCACGTGAGGAAAGCGCACCGTATGAAACGGCAGCCGATGTACTGGATACAGGACTTTCGGATGAACTTGCTTATGCAGATGTGGCGCATTTACAGAATTATAGAAGTTATAATTTGCAGAATATGGAAGATGTAAAACAGGCTGTGATGGATTATGGTGCAGTCGGAATCAGTTATTATGCATATACATATTCAGGGTTTGCCAGCAATCAGTATTATAATGCAGATACAGCTGGATATTATTGTTATGACGAACAGACAACCAACCATGCAGTCACTGTTGTAGGCTGGGATGATGATTATCCGGCACAGAATTTCCCGACAGCACCGGAGGGAAATGGAGCATGGATAGTCCGTAACAGCTGGGGAAGTGATTTTGGCGAGGACGGATATTTTTATATTTCATATTATGATCAAAGTCTTTCCGGTTCAGCAGTGGCATTTGAAGCAGAACCTGCGGATAATTATGATAATAATTATCAATATGACGGAAGTGCATTTGCAATGATGACAGGAAAGCAGCAGTTTAAGGCGGCAAATGTATTTACCGCAAAAGCCAATGAGAATGGCACAGAGCAGATTGCGGCAGCATCTTTTGAGGTTATGGCAAAACAGATGGATTATACCGTCAGTATTTACACCGGTCTTACAGATGTGGACAATCCTGAAAGCGGCGAGTTAAAAGCACAAAAAAGCGGCTCTTTTTCAAGCGGCGACAAGGATAATCTTTTAAAGACGGTTGCGTTTGACGAACCGGTAACAGTAAATCAGGGAGAGATATTTTCAGTAGTAGCAGCATTTGCCGGTTCGGGCGGTCAGTCAGTTATGCTTTATTATGACTGTGCCAGAACATTAAACGGAATTCAGGCCAATTGTGCTGCACAGCCGCATCAGAGTTATATTTATCTGAATGAATATTATGGCTGGAGCGACTATGGAAATACTAATAATACAAACTTCAGAATTAAGGCATTTACAAATAACGTTGCAGAACCGGACACAGCAGTAACGGCGGTGAAGTTAAATAAGCATGCATTGGAACTGAACTGGCAGCAGAGTGAGCAGCTTACGGCAGAGGTGCTGCCTGAAAATGCTGCCAATAAAAATGTAATTTGGACATCTTCGGACAGTGGTGTGGCAGAAGTGTCACAGGAAGGTGTGGTTACAGCCAAAGGTGCCGGAAGTGCGGTGATTACAGTTGAAACAGAAGACGGAAAAATGCAGGACAGCTGTACGGTTACAGTAAAGAAACCGATTACAGATATAAAGATTACAGGAACAGGAGAACTTAAAGCCGGAGATAAAGCGGCATTATCGGTTGTCATTCTTCCGCAGGATACAACAGATGATACAACTGTTGTGTGGACAAGCTCGGATACCAATATTGCAGCAGTTAATCAAAACGGTCTTGTCATGGCACTTTCAAAAGGAACGGTTACAATTACCGCAAAAGCAGGAACACATACGGCAGAGCATACACTTGTAATAACGCAGGCAGCGCCAAAGCCGACGGAAAGTACAACGGAAGCTACAACAGAAGTGACAAAGCCGACGGAGAAGCCAACGGAAAGTACGACGGAAGCCACGACAGAAGCGCCAAAGCCGACACCAAAGCCAACGGAAAGTACAACGGAAGCTACGACAGAAGCGCCAAAACCGACACCAAAGCCAACGGAAAGTACGACGGAAGCTACGACAGAAGCGCCAAAGCCGACACCAAAGCCGACGGAAGCCACAACAGAAGCAACAAAACCAACAGAAAGTACGACAGAGGTGACAAAGCCATCTGAACAGCCGACGGAAAAGCCAACGCAGAAACCGGACACAGAACCGACAAAGCCTGACACAGAGGAAAAAGTTGTCTATGAAATGCGTCAGGATGCAGAGGGTGTATGGCACTATTATGCAAATGATGTGATTGCTGCAGACTATTGCGGCATGGCGTGCAATGAGTACGGCTGGTGGTACATTCAGAATGGTGATGTTAATTTTACATACACAGGTATGGCGTGTAACGAATACGGCTGGTGGTATTTTAATAACGGGCAGCTGGATCTGACATTTTACGGACTTGCGAATAATGAATATGGAACATGGTTCTATACAAACGGACAGTTAAACTTCGGATTTACGGGAATGCTGATACCGGATGACAGATGGCTCTATGTCCAGAATGGACAGGTGCTGACAGATTATACGGGAATGGCAGTGAATGAATACGGTTGGTGGTATTTTAAAGACGGACAGCTGGATTTTAGTTATACGGGTATGGCATGCAATGAGTATGGCTGGTGGTATTTTAATAACGGGCAGCTGAATCTGACATTTAACGGACTTGCGGATAATGAATATGGAACATGGTTCTATACAAACGGACAGTTAAACTTCGGATTTACGGGAATGCTGATACCGGATGACAGATGGCTCTATGTCCGGAATGGGCAGGTGCTGACAGATTATACGGGAATGGCAGTGAATGATTACGGCTGGTGGTACTTTAAAGATGGCGCAATTGATTTTGCATACACCGGAATTGGCAGCAACGAGTACGGTCAGTGGTACTTTAACAGAGGAACGATTGATTTTGGTTATAGCGGTACATTTTTTGCAGATGGACGGCAGTACACCATAAGAAACGGACTTGTAATATCATAAAGCTAAAAGGGCGGGTGAAAAAACGAAAGTTTTTTC
>OGNR01001039.1_pt1 | contig 12787 bp, 12 predicted proteins | sample 1573501 | NCBI WGS metagenome assembly OGNR01 (sample SAMEA2581918, study PRJEB24529) | metagenome | biome: Human gut stool | place: China | collected 2011 | reverse complement strand
GGAAAACGCCATATATTTCCCATTCCTACTGCCGAACCGATACAGGCAAGAATAAAACCTGTACGGCTCTTAAAGCCATCTCTTTCCAATTCAATTCCGTTATTTCCCATAGCTTTAGTTCCTTTCTTCCTCATATTGCTAATAGCACATCACTTGTCTGTACCAAAGTTTCTTCATGAACGCTCATACGCAAAAAAGGCAAAGGCGCCAGAAACCCTCCCGGGTCATGGCGCCTTTGCCTTTGATGTCTGTATAATATACCATTGTGTTATTCCTGTAAAATACATGTTGGTTATAAAACCATAACCAGAAGCAATGATTATTCATTATATCATTTATATACTTGTTTAATATATATCATTGTGATATAATTTTCAGTGCTACCCCTCCTATACCTGGTAGAGAGAGGAGGTGCATTATATGGACATGTTTATGTCTTTAATTGTCACTATTATGGCTGAGATAGTTTCATACTATATCTGCAAATGGCTGGATAGTGATAATCACAGGTAGCCAGCCTGGGGCTTAAGCCACGCTTCCACAACGGAATAGAAAACCCCACGAGAAAGCAGCTCGTGGGGTTTTCGTTCATTATATGAACATGTTTGTCTTTACAATGGAATTATATCACACCCCATTGTATATTACAAGTATATTCTCTTTTTATTTAATTATGCCATTTAAACAGTCTGATTCATGTGTAATTCTTTAGAATATCTCCTACATAATCCACATCTGTGCCAGATACATCACAACTGGCATTGTAATAATTGAAAACAGCGTTGACAGGCAGACCATACATACTGCCCGCTCATAATCCTGCCCGAATTTCTGTGCAAATATTGCCGTACTCGTTCCAACCGGTGTTGCCGCAGCAATCAGTGTAATCATTCCAATCTGACCGTGTCCCGCCGGTATAATATAAAGCACAAGCAGTGTAAGCAGCGGAATTATTATAAGCCTGACAAATGATGCCAGATACAGGGACGGATTAAGCAGTAAGTCACGGATCCTGACACATGACAGATAATACCCCAGTACAATCATGGCTGCAGGCGTATTAAGTGCCGCAACTCCAACCATCGTGCTGTTTATTACACCTGGCAGTTTAATTCCCGTAATAAAAAGAAACAGTCCTATAACAAGTGATATTGTCACAGGATTGACGAATACCTTTTTTATATTTATCATATCCTTGCGGCGGGTTATTATCACAATTCCATATGTCCACTGCAACAGATTAAGAATACTTGCAAATGACGCAACATAGAATGCCGCTTCATTTCCAAATACCGCAGTTACAAGTGGAATTCCGATAAATCCTGCGTTACAGAAAGCAGTTCCAAAGTTGTCTATCGGCTTTCGCATGCCGTATATTATATATGATACAGCTATCGCCACTGCAAATGCAGCTACAGCCAGTACCGCCGACATAAGAAGTCCATACAGCTTCTCCATCGTGAAATCTGTTATATAGCTTCTTATAATTACACACGGAATAACCGCATACAGCAGAATATTGGCCATATCCTTACTGCCATGTTCTGTAAGCAGACCTGTTTTAGACAGAATCAGTCCCAGAATCATAAGAATAAACATTATAAATGTCTGCGTTAATAATATTTGTGTTATCATAATCATAAATATCCTGATTTCTATATTATGTTAATTGTAATTTTTATAAAATACTACATACAAGAGAGGTGCGAACATGGAATTATATCAGCTCAGGCAGTTTCAGGCTGCCGCCAGACACAAGAATATGACCCGTGCTGCCAGTGAACTGTGCATAGCACAGCCGGCATTAAGCAAGACAATCCATAAGCTTGAAGAAGAATTTGGCGCACAGCTTTTTATCCGTAATAAAAAAGGGCTCGAATGTACCCGTCAGGGAGAAATTCTGCTTGAATATGCAGACAGAATACTGGCTCTTTCAGAAGATGCTGCGCGTGCTGTCAGTGAAAGTCTTGGCGATGCAGGCGAAATAAGGCTCTGTCTCCGCTCAAGTGCAGTTCTTGTTAGCAATGTACTTAAAGATTTTATCCATGAGCACCCTCATGTCAGCTTTTCAATATCTTCTGAACCAAAAGGGTGTGACCTGCTGATTGACTCTGTCTCATCAGCTTATGATATTCCAGACAATGCACATCTTCTTATGACAGAAGAAATCTGCCTTGCCGTTTCATCATCACATCCACTTGCCCATACCGGACACATATCAGTAGAACAGATGATGGACGAGAAATTCATTGACCTTGCAGATTCCCCATCCTACGCCGGAGTGTTCAATTCAATATTCAGTAAATGTAAGAAAACTCCTCAGATAGCCTACTCTTGCAATGATTACATATTACAGGGCAAACTCATAAGTCTCGGTCTTGGAGTATCATTTGTTGCCTCTGTAACATGGACAAGCAGCAGCCTTCCTGAAAACATAAGCTTGCTGCATATAGATGACTGTCCACATTTCAGAAGCATTTATTATCAGCCGCTTGGCTCATTCTGCTCAGAAAATCAGCGAATCTTCGAGAACCAGCTTGAAGAATATTTCAAAAATTTGAATAATTAATGCACCTCTAATGGTGTGTCTTCACCAGCTGCAAACTGCACAACACTCTTAACTGAAGACTCAACCATATCAGACACAGCCTGATCTGTGAAAAATGCAACATGAGGTGTGACAATAGTATTCTGGAAAGACTTAAGTATGATGTAATCGTGATTAACAACAAGGTCATCATACTTACGGTCTGTACGGATAAATTCATCCTCACCCTCACAGCAGTCAGTTCCAACTGAACCAATCTTGCCACTCTCAACAGCCTCAATCAGATCCTTTGTATCAACAAGCGCACCCCTTGCCGCATTTATAAGGATAACGCCATCCTTCATCTTTGCAATTGAATCCTTATTAATCATATGATATGTCTCATCACTTAAGAAAGTATGAAGCGAGATAATATCTGCTCTGGCATACAATTCATCAAGAGTTACATACTCAACATTTTCAAGGTCTTTTGCAGGGTATGGGTCATACGCAATAATCTTACAGCCAAATCCTGAAAGATTCTTAATCACTGCCTTTCCAATTCTTCCTGTTCCGATAATACCTACTGTCATATTCTGCATTTCACGTCCACATATAGGACCAAGTGAATAATCTGCTGTGTGTGAACGCATCATTACATACAAAGCCTTGCGGATACACATAAGCATAAGCATTACTGTATAATTGGCAACTGAATATGGCGAATATCCGCTGTGTGCAACACGGATTCCAAGGTGCTTTGCTGCCTCAAGGTCAACACTGTTATATCCGATTGTCCTGAAACCGATGTACTTTACACCTTCTGCTGCAAGCTTTTCAAGAACAGGCGCTGACAAGTCACACATGCCATCGCACACCGACATAGCCTCACAGCCTTTGACACTTTCTATATCATCTGCTGTAAATCCGCTCCTATTAATCTGTAATTCCACCTTGTATACATTTGCAAATGTATCAAAATACTGTTTTTCATCTTGACGAACACTGAATGCTGCTATCTTCATAACTTTTCACTCCTCCTACTTAATCCACTCATATGTAAGTTTTCCAAGAATTTCGATTCCCTTAACAATCTGCTCATCAGAAGGTGTCGAATAATTAAGTCTGAATCCATTAGACTTCTGGCTCTCATCTGCTAAGAACGCTGCTCCCGGAACTGAGAGAACACCTCTGTTAATAGCCTCCCTTACAAATGGTGCAGAATCCATTCCCTCTGGCAGGAATGCCATTACGAAAAGTCCGCCCTCAGGGTGGCCGAAGGTTACTGAAGGATGGAATTCCTTCTTCATGCACTCCATCATGAGATTACATTTGTGCTCATACACCTTTCTTGAATCCTCAAGATGTTTGTCGAAATCATAGTTATTAATATATTCATTACAAATGTACTGGAAAAGGACAGTTGAATGTACATCTGTGCATTGCTTTGCAACTGTAAGCGGTCCTGTGAGCGACTTGTTAAATACAAGAAAACCTAGACGGAATGCAGGTGCCATTACCTTTGAGAAGCTTCCTGCATATATAACCCTGCCCTCTGTATCCATCGACTTGATAGTTGGCACATTTTCACCTGCAAATCTTAATTCACCGTAAGGATTGTCCTCTAATATTGCGATATCATATTTGCAGCAAAGCTCATATACTTTTTTTCTCTTTTCAAGAGAAGTTGTAATTCCTGTAGGATTCTGGAAAGATGGAATTGTGTATAAAAGCTTTGCATCAGGATTAGCCTTTAAAGCCTCCTCAAGCGCATTTATATTCATTCCGTCCTGCTCCATTGGGATTCCTACAAGCTTCGCACCGTAAGAACGGAATGTATTAAGGCAGCCTACAAATGCAGGCTCTTCAGTAAGCACAACGTCTCCTTCATTAACAAGTGCCTTAGTTGTAAGGTCCGCACACTGCTGTCCGCCTGATACTATGAAAAGCTCATTATTCTCGAAATCAAAGCCTTCCTTCTTCTCAAGATATTTCTTCATAGTATCACGCAGGGGTGTATAACCTTCACTCAGTCCATACTGTAATAAAGAAACAGGATTCTCGCCAAGTCCCTTTGCTGCTATCTCTTCTATTTCCCTGCATGGGAATGTCTCTGCTGACGGATTGCCACCACCAAAAGATATAATATCCTTGCTTGCTCCTAACTTAAAAAGTTCTCGTATCATCGAACCATGTACACCTGATAAACGATTAGAAATCTCGTATTCCATATATATTTCCTCCTTCAAATACTTGCTAATGCAAAAAAAAAGCCAGAATCCCCTAAAGACTTCCGGCTCCTTTGCCCTTGATAAATGTATCATACCCCCATGTGTCATTCCTGTAAAATACATGTTAGTTATAAAATCATAAATCATAGCAATAGTTATTATTCGTGTTTTTTATATACTTGTTTATTATATATTGTTATGATATAATCTCTAGCGCTACCTCTCCACAACGGAATAGAAAACCCCACGAGCCCGAACTCGTGGGGTTTTCGTAGATTGCTTGAATGCACTACTTATATCCAATGACATTCTATCACATGCCATCAGACATTACAAGTATATTCTTTTTCTTTTCAAATATTATAAAATTATCAGACAACTTTTCACTTATCCCCACACAGTCTCACCATTAATATAATCAGTCATAAAATATACAATCTTATTCCAAAGCTCATACTCTACAATATGTCTTGTTTCTTTAATTATCCTGAGACATTTTTTAATTACATCGGATGAATCATCCTCTGTAAGTTCTAACAACTTTTTATATGTTTTATACCCCTCATTTTTCTCTTTCTCTGTCCATCTTATTTCCTCGGCATCCTCTATTTTATTAAGAAAAATATACATAAATACCGGCATGTCTTTTTCCTGTCTCCATTCCATACATTTATCCTCCATAAAATACCTGCTTTCTGTCCAACATCATTTCACCATATTCATATTTAAGCTGAATAATACATGACTAACTTTAAATCAAGTTTAAATTGAATTAATACATTCTCTGTGCTACTATTTAAGCATAAGAGTTAAACCTAACTTTAGGTCAACCTAATAATGGTGAACATTTTGTGAATTTTATTATCACATTTGTAAAAAACTAATATCAGGTAAGCATGGCTTACAGAAAGCAGGTGTGTTATGTACACAATAGGACAGGTTTCAGAAATGTTTAATCTTCCCGTTTCAACATTAAGATATTATGATAAAGAAGGATTATTCCCTTTTATGCAGCGTTCTTCTGAGATTAGACAATTCTCTGTCAATGAACTGGAAACACCTGAGCTTATAGAATGTCTCAAAAAATCAGGTCTTGAAATCCGCGACATCAAGCAGTTTATGGAATGGTGTCAGGAAGGCAGCAGGACTTACGAACTCAGAAAACAGCTTTTTGAGAGACAGAAGGCGGCTGTTGAGAAAGAGATGGAAAAAATGCAGGAAACTCTTGATATGCTTACTTTCAAGTGCTTCTATTACGAGCAGGCTATCAAGGACGGCAACGAGGACGGAATACATTCAATGCTTCCAGACAAGCTCCCCGCCGATATTCAGGCTGCCTACGACAACTCACACAAATAATTATTATTTGCTTATTATATTTAACACAAAATATGGAGGCTAATATATGTTCAAATCTTTAGAAGTTAAATATCCTAAGTTTTATCAGGTATTCAGATTCATTATAGTTATAATTGCTTCCGTGCTGTACGCATGGAATTTAAGATGCTTTGCCAAAGTCGCAGACCTGCTGCCAGGAGGCTTTTCAGGAGTCTCCCTGTTATTTCAGGCAATCGGACTACGTTTTTTTTATATCAGCATCCCATTTACAATATTCAATGTGGCACTTAACATTTTCCCCGCCTACATTGCATACCGCTACATCGGCAAGAAGTTTACCATCTACTCAATCGTGGTAATTATACTTTCCAGTGTGCTTGTTGATATCCTTCCTCCATACATTTTTACAGAAGATATCCTGCTTATAAGCGTATTTGGCGGAATTATCAACGGATTTGCAATAAGCCTGTGCCTCAATGTCGGCACTACCACAGGCGGAACCGATTTCATAAGCATTTATTTTTCTCATGTTAAAGGAATAGACGCATGGAACTATATTCTTCTTGGTAATGTTGTGATTCTGCTCATTGCAGGCGGACTGTTTGGCTGGTCAATCGCGCTCTACTCAATAATATACCAGTTCTGTAGCACTCAGGTAATCCAGTTCATGTACAAACGCTACCAGAAGATGACATTATTCATCATTTCTGACAAATCCGAAGAAATCTATCACGCCATAAAGAATACAACCAACCACGACGCCACGCTTTTCAAGGGAATCGGCTGCTACGAGGAAAAAGAGCGCACGCTCATATACTCCGTAATCAACTCCGAAGCGAAACGTGAGCTTATCACATTGATACGCTCAATTGACAAGCACGCATTTATAAATGTGGTAAAAACCGAAGAGCTTGACGGCAGATTTAACGATATTCCACATGATTAATCAGTACACAGAATATTCGCACTCATACCATATTTTAGTCAAATTTCTCCAATAAACTATAGACAATCAATTAACATACACTAAAGAAATGGAGAGATGACTATGATTAAATTAAATAAAATCAAAAGGAATTGCGTAGCCGCAGTTATTCTTACTATGTGTCTTATGACTGCTGGCTGTGCCAGAAATTCAACTTCAACTACTACTGCATCAGGCGGTGAGACTACCATCACTTCAGGCATTACTAAAGAAGACACAGATGTAACACACGCAGATGATGCTGAGAATTACAGAGTCTCCATTACAGGTGATTTCACTGTGACATCTGATACATCAGATGGAGTTACACAGTCAGGTTCTGTATACACAATCACAAAGGCTGGTGAATATACAGTAGCCGGTCTTTTATCAGAAGGACAGCTTATCGTTGACGCAGGTGATGAGAACGAGGTTACTATCGTATTAAACGGAACCTCTGTCACTTGCTCAACCGGTTCACCCATATATGTTAAAAATGCTTCCGAAGTCAAGATTAAATCAGAAGAGAACTCATTTAACGAAGTAATTGACAATCGTGCCGAAGCTGCAGAAGATTCTTCTGATGACACCGGTAATGCAGCAATCTATGCAGCATGCGATTTAAAGCTTGTCAGCAAAGGAGCCTTAGTTGTAACAGCTAATTACAATAATGGTATCCAGAGCAAGGACGACCTTTCTATTAAAAATGTGATTGTTAAAATTACTGCTGTGAACAACTCAGTCAAAGGCAACGATGCTGTTGATATTGAATCTGGAAATGTAATTGCAATCTCTGCTAAGGGGGATGGCATCAAGACTTCTAACAGCAGCCTTTCTAACAAAGGCAACCAGAAGGGAATCGTTACAATTACTGGTGGTAACATTGATGTATATGCAGCCTGTGACGGTATAGACGCAGCTTACGGGACAGATATATCAGGTGACGGTAACTTAAACATTTATACAGATACTTACTCTGAATATAGTGAAGAAGTTACTTCGTCAGGCAGTTCTTCTGGTACATCTGCCGGACATGGCAGCTCTGGTAATAAGACTGCTTCTGCCAATACTGTTTCTTATGTGTCAGCTTCTGACACTATCGCCAACGCACCTGGCGGCTTTGGTGGTGGCAATATGGGTGGCATGGATGGTCAGAACGGTGGTAATGCTCCTGATATGAACGGCGGTTCCGGTGGTAATAAGGCCGGCGGCGACCGTCCAGGAATGCCTGGTGACTTTAATGAATCCGGTAATTCTTCTGGACAGTCCTACTCAACTAAGGGTATTAAAGCTGAAAGCGAAATAAGTATTTCAGGCTTTACAATTAACATATGTTCAACAGATGATGGTATCCATGCCAACTCTGACTCAGGTGTCCTTGAAACCGGTGAGGACGGCAAAGGAACTATTGTTATCAACGGTGGTACAATTACAATTTCTTCAGGTGATGACGGCATGCACGCTGACAAGCAGCTTGATGTCAATGATGGTTATATTAATGTAGTAACTTCATACGAAGGACTTGAAGCCATAACTATAAACTTAAATGGTGGCAAAATATATGTATATGCTACTGATGATGGCATCAATGCCTGCACAGGTGATGGAAAGACTTCTCCAATTGTCAATATAACTGGTGGATATATAGATGTCACAACTGCGTCTGGTGATACTGATGGTATTGACTCTAACGGAAACTATGTACAGACTGGTGGATTTGTATTAGTCAAGGGCGGCAGTTCATCTGGAAATGTATCAGGATCAATTGATGTAGATGGTACCGTAACGATAACTGGTGGAACATGCATTGCACTCGGTGGTGTATGCGAAACGCCTGTAAACTCTGCTAATGCTTATGTATTAAGTTCAGTATCCTTCAGCTCTGGAAGCTATTCACTTAAAGATGCTTCCGGCAACGAAGTCATAAGCTTCACTGTTGACGGAACATTTGGCAACGGCTGGATATGCTCTGACACTCTTGTAACCGGCACAAGCTACACACTTTACCGTGGTTCAGACTCTATTGCAGACTGGACTCAGGAATCTGGAACAATGGGAGCTTCTGGGACTGGCGGCTTCGGCGGTGGCATGGGCGGCATGGGCGGTCAGAACGGTGGTAATGCGCCTGATATGAATGGGCAGAACGGCGGCTTCGGTGGCGGCAGACGATAAGATACTTCACATTTACTCTCCTTATTTTCTTAAAACAGTCACTGGATTTTGATATGCCCCCTGTCTACTTGACAGGGGGCATATCATTTTTCTGGTGGCTGTTTTCATATATCTCCCTATATCCCGCATAGCATAAATTCCTAATAAACCTACCAAATCATTATCCACCATTACTTTAGTATGTCAATTAAACATCTTATTTTATTAAATTGTCTTTCAAAACCCACTAACTATATACATAATCATAATTTAGTAGGCATTTTCACGGAAGATTTCATCTTTAAGAGCCTCTAATTCAGAAAAATCCAGGAAAAAGACCTACTCAAAAAGCTATTCACAGCTGTTTCGTAGGTTTGCTCCCTCCGCATCAGGTTATAATTCTCTCAAGCAAACCTACTCAATGACATATTATAGGCATAATAGTAGGTATATCCATATTATTCATATATACTCATATATATTAACTCATTTTATCCTTGCCAATCCCTCCCCAATATGCTACAATCCATTTATGTTTACTTTATTGATTTAAAGCGTTACGCTTTAAACTTATGAAGTAGGGATTAATACATTTAATATGGGGGTTTTTATGTTAAAACTGGTTATTCTTATTATCTACTTTGCGGTGCTGATAGGCATTGGCTTATACTGCCGCAAGCATGCAACTGATGTTAATGGTTTCGTTCTCGGTGGAAGAAGCGTTGGTCCGTGGCTCACCGCATTTGCATACGGAACATCTTATTTCTCGGCTGTTGTATTCGTTGGATACGCAGGCCAGTTTGGCTGGAAATACGGCATTGCCGCAACCTGGGCTGGTATCGGCAACGCGATTATAGGTTCACTTCTTGCATGGGTCGTACTTGGAAGAAGAACAAGAATTATGAGCCAGCACCTTGATTCAGCAACCATGCCACAGTATTTCGGAAAGAGATTCGGCAGCAATCCATTAAAAATCGGTGCTTCTGTTATAATATTCATTTTTCTGATTCCATACACAGCTTCACTTTACAATGGACTTTCAAGACTTTTCGGTATGGCTTTCAACATTGATTACAGCGTCTGTATCATAATCATGGCAACACTTACCGCAATCTATGTAATTGCCGGCGGTTACATGGCTACTGCAATCAATGATTTCATTCAGGGAATTATCATGTTATTCGGTATCGTTGCAGTTATTGCTGCCGTAATCCACTCTAAGGGCGGCTTCATGTCTGCACTGCAGGGTCTTGCAAATGTGTCTGACCCGGCAGTAAGCGATACTTCCGGTATATTTGCTTCATTTTTCGGACCTGACCCATTCAACCTTTTATGCGTTGTAATCCTTACATCACTTGGAACATGGGGACTTCCTCAGATGGTTCAGAAATTCTATGCCATTGATAATGAAGCTTCTATACAGAATGGTACTGTAATCTCGACAATATTTGCGCTTATAGTTTCAGGCGGATGCTATTTTCTCGGAGGTTTCGGAAGATTATTCTCTGACCAGATAGATGTCAAGGCTAACGGCTTCGACTCAATAATTCCAACAATGCTTTCTAATTTAAGTCCTGCGCTTATTGCATTAGTTGTAATTCTCGTGTTGTCAGCTTCAATGTCTACACTTTCATCACTTGTAATAGCTTCAAGCTCAACACTTACTATTGACTTCTTAAAAGATAACTTTATCAAGAACATGAGTGAAAAGAAACAGGTATTATACATAAGAATTCTTGTTGTTGTATTCATTGCGATATCTGCAATACTTGCACTTATCCAGTACAAGAGTTCAGTAACATTTATTGCACAGCTTATGGGAAGGTTCATTCCTTGCACCATTTATGTTCTCGCTTTACTCTAAGAAGGTTTCCAAAGCATCATGCTGGGCATGCTTTTTATTCAGCTCAGTACTTATGCTTGCTAACATCTTCTTCAGAGCAGGCTTCCCAACATGGCTCCAGTCACCTATCAACTGCGGTGCATTTGCAATGTTTGCCGGAATGATTATCGTTCCTGTAGTCAGCCTGTTCACACCGAAGCCAGATAAAGAGCTTGTCGACAGCGCATTTGCATGCTACGAAAAAGAAACAGAAGTGCCTCAGAAGACAGCACTTGGAAAATAGTACAATCATATATTAATATGTTGCGTTATCATACGCCGTAGGATTATCTGGCAGCAGCTATGTACGATTTAAGGCGAACCGTGTGGGAGTTATGCAGCTATATACTAAAGATTGCTGCAAGAAAACTCGTTCAAGCGAAGCGCGTTTGTTTTCGCGCAGCATAATAAGCTCTGTATATAGCTGCATTTACTCCCACTAGGTGTAGCCGCCATGAGGACATAGCTGCTGCCAGATAATCCTACGGCATATGGTAATTCACAACATATCTAATATTTATATACCCTTTACAACAAAACCTCCTTGTGCTATAACAACCAAAGTTATAAAACACAAGGAGGTTATTTATGGCATCAAAGCTTCACAACGCCCTCGCTAAGAAGCTTCCGGATATACAGATGTCCGAAGCCTTCATAAACTGCGTATTCCTTGCCATGTCCGGTGGACTTCAGGATGCATATACATATTTTACAAGAAATGAAGTATTCTCCAACGCACAGACCGGTAATGTGGTTCTTATGAGTACACATTTTATGATGGGTGAATGGTATCAGGGATTAAAATATCTTCTGCCATTCTTAGCATTTGGTCTTGGCGTATTCGTAACAGAGCGGATTCAGGGCAAATATAAAAATGCCACCAGACTTCACTGGCGGCAGGCAATATTACTTATTGAAATTGTTATCTTAATTGCAGTTGGCTTCATGCCACACTCAATGGACATGTTTGCAACAATAATCGTATCGTTCTCATGTGCTATGCAGGTACAGGCATTTAGAAAAGTCAATGGCTATTCCTATGCAAGCACCATGTGCATCGGTAACTTAAGAAGCGGTACAGACGCACTTTCAGTATTTGTGCGTACTGGCAATAAAACATCTCTTAAGAAAGCCGGATATTATTTTGGCATAATATTATTCTTTGCAATCGGCGCAGGTATCGGTGGAAACCTTTCAATGCTGTTCGGAATCCACACAATATGGATTTCAAGTGCACTGCTTTCAATCAGCGTACTTCTTATGTTTGCGGAGAAATTAAAAATATAATGTAAATGATTCCTTATCATAGTCATAACACATTCTAACATAAAACCCCAATCCGTGGCATAGATTGTATAAATGAAACTTCCGGAGTCCCGACATGCGAGACTATATAGAAGAACGTGCCACCCAGCTGGCATATTACATAATTGAGCATAAAGCCACTGTAAGACAGACAGCCAAAGTATTTAATGTAAGCAAAAGCACTGCACATAAAGATGTAACTGCACGACTTATGGAAATCAATCCTGAACTAGCCAGAGAAGTCAGAAAGGTTCTTGATGTCAATAAACAAGAAAGACACATCCGCGGAGGTATGGCTACTAAAGAAAAATACCTCCACGCATGTGCCAGATAGTTTTTTATAAAATTGCAGAAACTGTGAGTCCTCGTGTCTTGGATAGGTCTATAAA
>OGNR01001011.1_pt1 | contig 13116 bp, 7 predicted proteins | sample 1573501 | NCBI WGS metagenome assembly OGNR01 (sample SAMEA2581918, study PRJEB24529) | metagenome | biome: Human gut stool | place: China | collected 2011 | reverse complement strand
AAGAACAGTTCAATACTTAATCATTTATTAATAATAAATTTTATGAAAACCAATCTAAGCTCTCAAATCACTCTCAACAGAGTCTCCCCCAGGTACTATAGACCTGAGAATGCATTTGAACGGTCGGTATTGACCCGACTGGAAAAAATCCCGACAGATATTTATGAGTCTGCGGAAGAAGGCGCCAACCAGATTGCCCTTGACATTGCACAGTTAATCCGTGACAAGCAAAAGGCGGGACGTTTCTGTGTCTTGGCACTGGCAGGCGGTAACTCTCCGCGCAATGTATATGCAGACTTGGTACGTATGCACCAGGAAGAGGGATTAAGTTTCCGCAACGTAGTCATATTCAACCTCTACGAATATTATCCATTAGCTCCCAATGCCATCAACAGCAACTTCAACGCATTGAAGGAAATGCTGATAGACCATGTGGACATTGACAAACAGAATGTTTTCACCCCCGACAGCACCATCGCCAAAGACGCCATCTTTGAATATTGCCGTCTTTACGAGCAGCGCATTGAAAGTTTCGGTGGCTTAGACATCGCTTTGCTGGGCATTGGCCGTGTAGGTAATATAGGTTTCAATGAACCGGGTTCACGCCTGAACTCTACCACTCGTCTGATATTGCTGGACAACGACTCCCGCAATGAAGCTTCCAAGATGTTCGGTAGCATTGAAAATACCCCCATCAGCTCCATCACCATGGGAGTAGCCACCATCCTCTCGGCAAAGAAAATATATCTGCTGGCATGGGGTGAGGAGAAAGCGCAAAAGGTGAAAGAATGCGTTGAAGGTCCGGTAACAGATACTATCCCTGCATCTTATCTGCAGACTCACAACAATGCACATGTAGCTATCGACTTGTCTGCCGCCGCCAATTTGACGCGTATCCAACGCCCCTGGCTGGTAACCTCCTGCGAATGGAACGACAAGCTCATCCGCAGTGCCATCGTCTGGTTGTGCCAACTCACCGGAAAACCCATTCTGAAACTGACCAACAAGGACTACAACGAAAACGGTCTGAGCGAACTGCTGGCATTGTTCGGCTCAGCCTATAACGTGAACATTAAGATATTCAATGACCTGCAACATACCATCACCGGATGGCCGGGCGGCAAGCCGAATGCTGACGACACCTATCGTCCTGAGCGTGCAAAGCCCTATCCAAAACGTGTGGTCGTATTTTCTCCGCATCCCGATGATGACGTTATCTCCATGGGAGGCACCATCCGTCGTCTGGTAGAGCAGAAACATGACGTGCATGTGGCTTACGAAACTTCCGGTAACATTGCCGTAGGCGATGAAGAAGTTATCCGCTTCCTGCACTTCATCAACGGGTTCAACCAAATCTTCAACAACAGCGAAGACCAGGTCATCAATGACAAATATACTGAAATCCGTAAATACTTGAAGGAGAAGAAAGACGGTGACATGGATACACGCGACATCTTGACCATCAAGGGACTGATTCGCCGTGGCGAGGCACGCACTGCATGTACATACAATAATATCCCTCTGGATCACTGTCATTTCCTTGACCTGCCATTCTACGAAACGGGCAAGATACAGAAGAATCCTATCAGCGAAGCAGACGTGGAAATTGTACGCAACCTATTGCGTGAAGTGAAACCCCATCAGATTTTCGTTGCCGGCGACCTGGCCGACCCGCACGGCACACACCGTGTTTGTACGGACGCCGTATTTGCCGCCATTGACTTGGAAAAAGAAGAAGGTGCCAAATGGTTGAAGGAATGCCGCATCTGGATGTACCGCGGTGCATGGGCCGAATGGGAAATCGAAAACATCGAGATGGCTGTGCCCATCAGCCCGGAAGAACTGCGTGCCAAGCGTAACTCTATCCTGAAGCATCAATCGCAGATGGAAAGCGCACCGTTCCTGGGCAATGACGAACGTCTGTTCTGGCAACGCAGCGAGGACCGTAACCGCGGAACAGCTGCCTTGTATGACAGCCTCGGACTTGCTTCCTATGAGGCGATGGAAGCCTTTGTGGAATACATTCCGCTATAAACGGATAAAATATTAACAATAGGATGAGATGTATTGCTCCGGCAATGCATCTCATTTTTTCATGTCTCAGCCTTCTTATATTCCCAAAGAATATTTGCAGATATAAAAACAATCAAATAATTTTGTTACTTATTTATCGAAACGACAAAACTTAAAAACAAACCCCATTATGAAAAAGTATGCTATCAACATCCTTGTCATTTTATTCCTACTCACACCATTTACATTGTTTGCAAATGGATGCCATGCCAATAACGACACCATCAAAGTATTGGCAATAGGCAACAGCTTTTCACAAGATGCAGTAGAGCAATATTTGCACGAACTGGGAGAAGCTGAAGGTATCACCATGATTATCGGCAATATGTTTATCGGAGGATGTTCACTGGAACGGCACGTACAAAACATACGCAACAACGCTCCGGCCTATGCCTATCGCAAAGTAGAGAAAGACGGGGAAAAAACAGAAACCCGGTCAATGACTATTGAGAAAGCACTGGCCGATGAGAAATGGGACTATATCAGTGTTCAGCAGGCCAGCCCTTTGTCTGGTATCTATGACAGCTACAAAGCTTCCCTACCTGAATTGGTTAACTATATTAGGGAACGAATTGGAAAGGAAACCGTATTAATGATGCACCAGACATGGGCTTATGCTACCAATGCCAACCACACCGGATTCAAAAACTATGACCAGAACCAAATGAAAATGTACACCAGCATTGTGGATGCAGTAAAGAAAGCCGCCAACCTGGTGGGTATCAAGAAAATTATCCCTTCGGGAACCGCCATACAAAATGCACGTACCTCCTTTATCGGCGACCATATGAATAGGGACGGATACCACCTTGACTTAACCATAGGCAGATATACAGCTGCCTGCACATGGTTTGAGGCATTGACCCATCGGAATGTAACAGAAAACCCATATTCTCCCGAAGGAATAGACCCAATCCATAAGAAAGCAGCTCAAATGGCTGCGCACAACGCCATCCTCTATCCGGACAAAGTTACGGAACTGACAGAACTGAAAAAGATTGCCGATTAATGCTTTTTAATTCTTAAGACTTACTTATATGTCTGCAAAATAATAAAAAGAAAGTAACCCGCTCATCAGTGAAGCTTTCTTTTATGTACTTTTGCACGCACCACCGTCTGGTAAAAGCAGATATTGGCAACTTCAATATTTCATCAGTATGAAAAAACTTATCCTAACCGGCATATGGCTCTTGTGTGGATTCCTCCTTCCGGCACAAGAACTAGAGCAGAATGTGGAAGAACGCCTCCAGACATTCTTTAGGGAATACACCACCCATACGGCCAACATCGGTACCTGCAAGCTGGATAGTTTCCGCATTGACTTCCGGAAGAAGAAATTGCTTGTCTATACAAACGAGCGCTTTGCCTACCAGCCTCTACGGCCTGAAACCGTTGATGCCATTTACCGCCATCTGGGACAAATCCTGCCAGGACCGGTGAACTATTTCGACCTCACCGTCTTTGCTGACGGGAAGAGCATCGAAGAGCTTATCCCCAACCTCTACCGGAAAGGGAAGAAAGACAAGGCACGTCTGTTCAGCCACCTGGAATACAAAGGTACCCCCTGGGTAACCCGTACCTCGCGCCCCTACGACATCACCCGCGGACTGGAAGGACGCCACATCGCCCTTTGGCAAAGCCACGGGAAATATTATATCAATGACAAGGACAAATGGGGATGGCAACGCCCGAGGCTGTTCTGCACTACAGAAGACCAGTTCACCCAATCCTTCATCCTGCCCTACCTCCTGCCCATGCTAGAGAATGCAGGAGCCAATGTATTCACTCCCCGCGAAAGGGACACGCAGAAGCAGGAAGTCATCGTAGACAATGACGGTAGCCTGAGCGGACATGGAGGACAAGGTTCCCTTTATCTGGACGTGAAAAGCCGGAAAGCACGTTGGGAACAGACCTCCCGACCCGGATTTGCCCAACGGAAACGAGTCTATCAAGACAATGAAAACCCTTTCCTCTCCGGCACGGCACGCTTTGCCAAAACTGAAAAGAAGAAAGACAAGGCTTTTGCCGAATGGGTACCCGATATTCCGGAAACGGGAGAATATGCTGTATACGTATCTTACCAAACACTGCCGGGCAGCGTAAGCGATGCCAAATATCTTGTATTTCACAATGGAGGCGTCACGGAGTTCAAGGTGAACCAGCAAATAGGAGGCGGCACATGGGTGTACCTCGGCACATTCACTTTCGACAAAGGCCGGAATGACTATGGCATGGTGGTATTGAGCAACGAAAGCAAAGAGAAAGGCGTGGTCTGTGCCGATGCCGTCCGCTTTGGAGGAGGCATGGGCAACATTGCCCGCGGAGGACAAACCAGCGGCTTGCCCAGATACCTGGAAGGCGCACGCTACTTTGCCCAATGGGCAGGCATGCCCTATCCCGTCTATGGAGGCTATGAGGGAAAGAATGATATGAACGACGACATCAACGTACGTTCCCGTACAGTGAATTACCTTGCAGGAAAATCACTATTCAACCCGACGGAAGAAGGTTTGGGCATCCCCTTTGAAATGAGTATGGCCCTGCATAGCGATGCCGGTTTCAGTAAGGAAGATGAGATTATAGGCACTCTCGGCATTTATACCACCAACTTCAACAACGGCCGACTGCATGCCGGTACAGACCGCCATGCCTCCCGTGACCTTTCGGACATTCTGCTAACGCAGTTGCAGCGTGATATCCGCTCTACCTTCAACGTAGACTGGACACGCCGCAGCCTATGGAACCGCAACTACAGTGAAACACGCCTGCCCGCCGTCCCTTCCACCATCGTAGAACTGTTGTCGCACCAGAACTTCGCAGATATGCGCTTGGGACATGACCCTAACTTCAAGTTCACCGTCGGGCGTGCGCTCTATAAAGCCATTCTGCAATACATATGCAGCCAGCACGGCAAAGACTACGTTGTCCAACCCCTTCCCGTCAGCCACTTTGCCATCCGCTTCGGTCAAAAGAAGAATACTTTAGAGCTTTCCTGGCAAGGAGAGGAAGCCCCGTTGGAGCCGACTGCCAAGCCACGTGAATACATTGTATATACACGTATCGGTCGTGGAGGATTTGACAATGGCGTACGCGTCAGCTCCCCATCCCATACCGTAAAAATAGAACCGGGCATCGTCTATTCCTTTAAAGTAACCGCTGTAAACCGGGGTGGCGAAAGCTTCCCTTCGGAAATTCTTGCCGCCTACAAGGCAAAGCGTGAAAAAGGACAGATACTTATCGTCAACGGATTCGACCGCATCAGCGGGCCTGCCGTTATAGACACCCCCGATGCGGCAGGCTTCGACTTGTCACAAGATCCCGGCGTACCCTATCTCTATGACATCTCCCTCTGCGGCGCCCAGCAGAATTTTAGCCGGAAGGAAGCAGGACGACGTCTGGGAGAGAGCAGTGACGAATACGAAGGCATGAAAATCATCGGAAACACTTTCGATTACCCCTTCGTACATGGCAAAGCCATCCAGGCAGCCGGAAATTACAGCTTCGTCTCATGCAGCGACGAGGCTGTGGAAAAGGGCATCCTCTCATTGGAGGATTATCCGATAGTGGACTATATCCTCGGACTTGAGAAAGAAGACAATTCCAGCAATCCGGCACGCAATACCTACTACAAAACATTCTCCTCGCCCATGCAGCGCATACTGACTTCCTATTGCCAGTCGGGAGGTCATCTCCTGGTCAGCGGTGCCTACGTAGGCACCGATATGGACAGCTCGCAGGGCAATAAAGAATTTATTCAGAATATCTTGAAGTACCGGCATGGCAACTCTCTGAAAACAGACGGGGACAAAATCGCTGTCCGGGGACTGGGGCATACCTTCACCCTTCCCCGCCTGCCGAATGAGCAAAGCTATCCGGTCACTTCCCCTGATTGCATCCTGCCCATGTCTCCCGCTTTTCCAGTCATGACCTATGCCATCGGCAACACACCCGCCGCCGTAGCCTATCAAGGCAGTGATTATCGCACTTTTGTCATGGGATTCCCTTTTGAAAGCATCCGGGAAGAAACATCCAGAAATGTAATTATGGCATCCATACTCCGCTTTCTCACCACAGATTACACAGATTAACACAGACAAAATAGCAATCCCTATAAATAATCTGTGAAAATCTGTGTAATCTGTAGTGAAAAAACTATCTTTGCTTCCATTAATCATTAAACATTAACCACTAAACATTAAACATCATGTACACTATACAAGCCAACCCCAGCGGAACCCGTAGTTTAGAAGTTTCTGAAGAGAATCTTGCCACCATCGAGAAATACGGCCTCTTCCGCCATCTCATCGACAGCAACGGTATTGTGGACGAAACCGTGCTCGACAAGTTGAAACTGAACATCCGCTCCCTCATCGCCGCGCAAGAGGAAGACAGCAAAGACCTGCTCGACCTCTGTATCGACGTTATCTATCACAACAACATGAAGGCCTTCGGACTACAACAGCTCATCAAGCTCTATCTGCAATGGCTTTCCCAACAAGACACCATAGAAGAAGAATAAATGAAAACCATCGACACCTGCGGACAACAGCATTACAGCCCTTTAATCCCTGCCATCAAAGCCATGTGCGAGGCCGGAAAAGGCGAGAAGCTGGAAATCATCATGGACGACGCTGCTGCCTTCAATGACATGAAAGAGTATCTTTCCGAGCAGCAGATAGGCTTCCGTGAGATTTACGACGGAGAACGGATGACATTACAGTTTTTAATGTGCAAATGAAAGAATATCGCCTTACAGACTGGCTTCCTACTACCAAGAAAGAAGTGGAACTGCGTGGTTGGGACGAATTGGATGTAATACTTTTCAGCGGTGACGCCTACGTGGATCACCCTTCTTTTGGAGCCGCCGTCATAGGCCGCATCCTCGAAGCAGAAGGATTGCGCGTAGCCATCATCCCCCAACCCAACTGGCGCGACGACTTGCGCGACTTCAAAAAACTGGGACGTCCCCGTCTGTTCTTCGGCATCAGTCCCGGCTGTATGGATTCGATGGTCAACAAATATACTGCCAACAAACGCTTGCGCAGTGATGACGCCTATACCCCGGATGCACGTCCGGATATGCGTCCGGAGTACCCTTCCATTGTATATACCCAGATATTAAAGAAGCTATTCCCCGATGTCCCCGTCGTACTGGGCGGCATCGAGGCAAGCATGCGCCGCCTGACGCACTATGACTATTGGCAGGACCGTGTACGCCCCAGCATCCTCCTCGACAGCGGAGCCGACTCACTCATCTACGGTATGGGAGAGAAACCGGTGGTGGAACTTGCGGAAAGGCTGAAACGCCAACAGACACAGATGGACGCCCCAAGCTTCAAAAAGCTCATCGCCGATATTCCCCAAATGGTTTACCTTGACAAGGAAGTAGTGGTACAAGAAGGGGATATCACCCTCTTTTCCCATGAAGAATGTCTGAAAGATAAAAAGAAAGAAGCTGCCAACTTCCGTCATATCGAGGAGGAAAGCAACAAATATACAGCATCCCGCATCTTGCAAAAGAGCGGCAAGCTGACGGTAGTAGTCAATCCTCCCTATCCCCCTTTGACGGAAGCTGAACTCGACCGTTCTTTCGACTTGCCATACACGCGCCTGCCCCATCCCAAATACAAGGGAAAACGTATTCCGGCATACGACATGATAAAGTTCTCCGTCAACCTGCATCGCGGATGTTTCGGAGGATGTGCCTTCTGCACCATCTCCGCACACCAGGGCAAATTCATCGTAAGCCGCAGCAAGGAGAGCATTCTGAAAGAGGTGAAAGCCATCACGGAGCTGCCAGACTTCAAGGGTTATTTGAGCGATTTGGGAGGCCCGTCGGCCAATATGTACCGCATGAAGGGACGGGATGAGGCCGTCTGCAGGAAATGCAAACGCCCGTCGTGCATCTACCCCAAGGTATGCCCCAACCTGAATACGGACCACCGTCCGCTGCTCGACATCTATCATGCCGTAGATGCCCTGCCCGGCATCAAGAAGTCCTTCATTGGCAGCGGTGTACGCTATGACCTGCTGCTGCACCAGAGCAAGGACCCGAACACTAACAAAAGTACGCAGGAATATACCCGCGAGCTCATTGCCCGCCATGTCAGCGGTCGCCTGAAGGTAGCACCGGAGCATACGTCAGACCGCGTGCTCAACATCATGCGCAAGCCTCCGTTCAGCCAGTTCGGTGAGTTCAAGAAGATATTCGACAGGATTAACCATGAAGAAGGACTACGCCAGCAGCTTATTCCTTATTTCATCAGCAGCCATCCCGGATGCAAGGAGGAAGATATGGCAGAACTTGCCGTCATCACCAAGCGACTGGACTTCCATCTGGAACAAGTGCAAGACTTTACCCCTACTCCCATGACCGTTGCCACCGAAGCATGGTACACGGGCTTCCATCCTTATACGCTGGAACCGGTATTCAGTGCCAAAACGCAGCGCGAGAAACTGGCTCAACGCCAATTCTTCTTCTGGTACAAACCCGAAGAGCGCAGGAACATCATAAACGAACTGCGCCGGATAGGACGGACGGATTTGATAGACAAGCTATACGGGAAACGATAAAAATACGATATTTCCAAGAAACTCACAGCAACTGCATGAAACGATTCCTCCTCCTCTGCCTATCCCTACTCCCCATCGGAGCGACAGGTCTGCTGGCACAAAGCGAATGCCTGCCGCAAAATTACAGTATCATCTTCGGTGGCGGTGTATCCTTACCTCATGTAGAGGGAAACCGTAACGACTTCTTCAGCAAGAATGGCAACCGGGTGGGATATGACCTGATGACAGAAGGCCGCTACTACATCACGCCCCTATTTGCCGCAGGACTTCAATATGACTATCTACGCATGGCACGCCTGCCGGATAAGGCACATCTGCACTGCATACGCCCCAACATCACATACCGGCCCTTGTGGAGCAACGGGAATCAAGGACTGTTCCTCTCGTTCGGCATCGGGTATATGAACTATCAGGAACGGACATATAAACGCGGTGAACGGAACGGACACCTTTTCCATAAAGGATATTGTGGAATAACTTTCGCAGCAGGCTATGAGTTCCGCATCAGCCGTAAACTCTCGGGCATGATTCGCTGTGATTTCCTGACAGCAGACTGGTTTGCCAACCCCGATGCACGACTTTATAACACAGACGGGTATGATGACGGAGTAGACCATAGCTGGTTCAAAAACAACATCACTTTCTTCAATTTGGGATTCGCCTTGCAGTTCGGACGTTAGTGGCAGGAGTGGCAACAGTTTACTCTTCCACCTGCATTGCCACTACCTCCTGCAACACACAGACAGCTTCTTCTACCGTCTTGACATCCTTCACCAACATACTCCGTTTGTTGTTCTGTTCGCGCAGGTCACAACGCCGGGTGTACTTCATCATGTAGGCAATGACCTTACCGAAAGCCTGGCTCTGATAGTACGGGCTGTCCGGATTGGAGACGAAGAACAGGGACATGCGCCCACCTTTCAGAAAGACTTTCTCCACGCCGAGGCGGGCAGCCAGGCGTCGCAAGGGAACGATGCGCAGCAGTTCTTCCGTTTCGGGAGGAATCGGGCCGAAGCGGTCTTCGAGGCGGGAACGGAAAGCATCCACATCCTTGTCGAGTGTCAATCCGTCCAACTCGCGATAGAGCAACATACGCTCGCTGCTGCCAGTCACGTAATCGGCAGGCAACAGAAGTTCGAGGTCGCTTTCCACCTGGCATTCGTCCACAAACTGCTCGCCACTGATGACGCCTCCGTCTGCTTTCAGTTCTTCGGCATAAAGGTCGGCAAACTCGTCGGTCTTCAGTTCGTGCACAGCTTCGGAGAGAATCTTTTGATACGTCTCGTAGCCTAGGTCGGCAATGAAACCACTCTGTTCGGCACCGAGCATATTGCCTGCGCCACGGATGTCAAGGTCCTGCATGGCAATGTGGATGCCACTGCCCAGGTCGGAGAAGTTCTCGATGGCTTGCAGGCGTCGTTTTGCTTCGGGAGTAAGGGAGGACAAAGGCGGTGCCAGCAGGTAACAGAAAGCTTTTTTATTGCTCCGCCCCACACGTCCGCGCATCTGGTGCAAGTCACTGAGGCCGAAGTTCTGCGCCTGGTTGATGATAATGGTATTGGCATTGGGTATGTCGATGCCACTTTCGATGATGGTAGTGGCAAGCAGCACGTCGTAATCGTAATTGACGAAATCAAAGATTATCTTCTCCAGTTCGGCAGGCTCCATCTGTCCGTGTCCGATACAGACACGGCAGTCGGGAATGTGCCGCTCTATCATGGCCTTCAACTCAAACAGATTGGAAATACGGTTATTCACGAAGAATACCTGCCCGTTACGGCTCATCTCAAAATTGACGGCGTCGGCAATGATTTCCTCGTTGAAGGTGTGCACTTCCGTCTGGATGGGATAGCGGTTAGGCGGCGGTGTCTGGATGACGCTCAAGTCGCGCGCACCCATCAGCGAAAACTGCAAGGTACGGGGAATGGGTGTAGCCGTCATGGTCAGCGTATCCACATTCACCTTCAATTGGCGGAGTTTCTCCTTGACGGAGACGCCGAACTTCTGCTCCTCATCAATAATCAACAAACCAAGGTCTTTGAACTTAACGTCTTTTCCCAGGATACGGTGGGTACCGATAAGAATATTCACTTCCCCTTCGGCAAGCCCTTTCACTACAGCCTTTGCCTGAGCAGCGGTGCGGGCACGACTCAGATACTCCACCCGGCAAGGCAAGCCTTTCAAGCGCTCCTTGAAGGTCTGGAAATGCTGATAGGCAAGTACGGTAGTGGGCACCAGTACAGCCACCTGCTTATTGTCCGCCACAGCCTTGAAAGCGGCACGAACAGCCACCTCCGTCTTGCCGAAGCCCACGTCACCGCACACCAGGCGGTCCATCGGACGGGCACTCTCCATGTCGACCTTCACGTCGGAAGTAGCCTTGCTTTGGTCGGGGGTATCCTCATAGATGAAGGAGGCTTCCAACTCCCGTTGCAGGAAGCTGTCGGGACTGTATTGGAACCCCTTCTCCTCGCGGCGTTGCGAGTAGAGTTTTATCAAGTCGCGGGCAATATCCTTTATCTTCGTCTTGGTGCGGTCTTTCAGCTTCTCCCAGGCTCCGGTGCCGAGCTTGTTGAGGCGGGGCGCTTCACCCTCCTTTCCCTTGTACTTGGAAACCTTGTGCAGAGAGTGGATGGAGACAAACACCACATCTTCGTTCTGATAGACAATCTTCATCACCTCCTGCGTGGTGTCACCGTTGGGGATACGTACCAGTCCGGCAAAACGCCCCACACCGTGGTCGGTATGCACCACATAGTCGCCGGGGGTGAATTGGTTCAGCTCCTTCAGGCTCAAGGCCACCTTGCCGCTGCGTGCCTTGTCGCTCTTCAAGTTATACTTGTGAAAGCGGTCGAACAGCTGATGGTCGGTAAAGACGCAGATACGCAAAGTGTCGTCGGCAAAGCCTTCGTGCAGCGTCCGTTCCACGGCGGTAAAGGATATGTTGTCTCCACGGTCCTCAAAGATGGCACGGATGCGGTCAGTCTGTTTCAGGCTGTCGCTGCATATGTAGATGGTGTAGTGACGGGAGAGGTATTCGCGGAAACTCTCTGCCACCATGTCGAAGTTTTTATGGAAGATAGGCTGTACCGTAGTATGGAACGAGACGGTAGCATCCGGCGTTCCGGTGGGCTTGTTACCGAACTCCATCCGGCGGAAATCGAGGGCGCGCAGGGTGAACTCGCCACCATCAATCAGCTTGCCTTCCAGCGTGATGGCTCCATTCTCCTCCGACTCACGGGCGGCGATGGCCTGTGGGGTGAGCGATTCGTCGTGCACGGTCTGGATGCGTTCGCGTAGCCAGAGAAAATCGCGCATGGCAAGCAAGCTGTCCGACGGAAGGAAATCGAGGAACGACACCATGCCGCCGCTTCCCTTTTTTTCCAGGCTATGGCTCAAGTCGGGAACTATCACGATGCTTTCTTTCTTCTCCTTCGAGAGCTGTGTTTCCACCTCGAAGGTACGGACGCTTTCCACCTCATCGCCGAAAAAGTCTATACGGAAGGGATATTCGGAAGAGAAGGAAAAGACGTCGATAATACTGCCACGAACGGCATACTGCCCCGGCTCGTAGACGTAGTCCACATATTCGAAACCGTAGCTGCGCAATACGTCCGTCACGAAGTTCATATCCACCCTCTCGCCTGCATGCAGTTTCAGTGTATTCTCTCCCAGTTCCTTACGAGAGACCACCTTTTCGGCCAGCGCATCCGGATAGGTCACCACGCAAAGCCCCTCTTCTCCTTTTTGCAGGCGACTCAGCACTTCTGTACGGAGTATTTCGTTTGCCGCATCCTTCTGCCCGTACTTGATGGCGCGGCGGAATGAAGAAGGAAAAAACAATACCTGCTCCGTCCCCAATATCTGCGTCAAATCATGATAGAAATAACCGGCTTCCTCCATATCGCCCAGAATGAAAACGAGCGGACAAGTAGCCCGCTGAACCAATACAGACGAAAACAAAGAAGCGGCAGAGGCATATAAACCTCCGCAATATAGGTGACGGACAGAGTTATCTTTCAGAAGCCTGCACACCCCCTCTACATTGGGATGGGAAGCATAAGATTGTTGCAGTTCAGTTATATTCATTGCTTTGCGCTTTTTCCCCCGGTATTGCCTCTCATAAGGTATCCTACCGAAATAAATTCGGTGCAAAAATACACAAATAATCTTTAGCTTTGACCTGTCGGCAACTATGTTCTCTGAAATAATCTTTCTGCTGTCAGCCTGCACATCCTTCACCTTTTTTCTGTATCGCCCTATTTATCGGGGAAGGCAATGAAACTTCTTTTCCTCCAATTATGAATAACACAGCCTGCACAATCCCTATTCAGGAGTTATGTTACACAAAGTTTATCCCCAGCCTGCGGACATGTATCCCAGGGGTTGGTCTGTCTATCCCAAGGCTTGGGATAGACAGACCAAGACTGAAGAGCACTTTTTCTCCCTATATCTACCCACTTTATCCTT
>OGNR01000982.1_pt1 | contig 13364 bp, 10 predicted proteins | sample 1573501 | NCBI WGS metagenome assembly OGNR01 (sample SAMEA2581918, study PRJEB24529) | metagenome | biome: Human gut stool | place: China | collected 2011 | reverse complement strand
AGCTGCAACATATTCACCGTATCGATCTTGCCGGTCTCAATATGACGATCATCCAGCACCCATTCCTTCTTCTGTTCCAGTCCCAGCTCTAAAAGAGCCTTTTGATAACCGAAATATCGGTCCGTAATGCTCTCGGTGGCCAGCAGGGTTCCTACATAAGCGATCTTGCGGTGTCCCATCCGGTACAGATAATAGGTCAGCTCATAGGTTCCGTAGTAGCTGTTGGAGATCACGGAATCACTGGCTTCTCTGCCGTTATAATAATCCAGATAGATCACAGGGATCCCAGCTTCTGTATTCAAATGCTGCAGGTAATCATCCATCATTTTGCCAATGACGATAATGCCATCCACCTTGCGTTCCTGTACCAGCTTCGGCAATCTGCCATTCTCTTCCTCTGCCATTCCGATGACCTCCAGCATGGTAAAGCATTCCTTTGCTGTGGCTCTGGTAGCTACCGACTGATACATCTGCCAGTAAAAGGACTCATATTTATCCAAAAATCTCTCAGAGATCAGAATGCCGATATTGTAGCTCTTCTGGTTCTGACTTTTTCTTGCCGCTGACGGCTGCTGATAACCCAGTTCTTCCGCAATACTGTGAATTTTTTCCCTTACTTCCTCACTGACGCCTTTTTGTCCGGACAGTGCTTTTGACACTGTTACCGTGCTGACCCCTACCCGTTCTGCGATATCTGCTAATTTTACTGCTTTTGCCATAATTTCGTACTCCTTATCGCTATTTTCACTGTCATCTCCGTTAAATCATCAACCCTACCTAAATCTTAGTAATCTGAAAATCTTTTGTCAAGGCATGCTCCTGCCCAGTTTTACGCCTCAGTCAAATGGATCAGCCTGCTGCGGTAGTCACCCCACAAAGGTGCTATTAACATGCCGGCCTGCATCAGCACATCACCGCCGAGTACTTCTCCGGTCTCCTCTATGCGGTAGCGATTTTCCGGTGACAATCCTTTCAGACGCACTCTTCTGCTGTGAAAATTCGGTCTTGATAATACCTGTACATAAGTTATCAGCGCTTCCTTTTTATCCTTGGAAGCTACCATGTAGCAGTCGTAGCTGCCGTTTTCTAAATATGACGCGATCCGCCAGTAATCTCCCCTGCGGATCAGATCGTTGTATTTGTGATACATAGCGGTCTGTGCAGGGATCTGCTGCCTGTCCTCCTCAGGAATCTTCGTGATATCAAGCTCGTAGCCGAAGGTACCCGCCAGTGCCACATGCCCCCTGGTCTCAAAAGGTGTCACTCTTCCCAAGGCGTGGTTGGGGCAATCCGATACATGGGCTCCCATAGTGGATAACGGATATAGCAGCATCGTGCCTTCCTGAATCTTCAACCGTTCAATGGCATCCGTATCATCCGAGCACCAGATCTGCGGACTATAATACAGCATGCCCGGATCGAATCTCGCTCCACCACCGGAACAATTCTCTAAGAGCAGATGAGGAAATTCCGCAAGCAGTCTCTCCTGCAGTTCGTATACCCCCAACACATATCTGTGGTACAACTCTCCCTGACGGTCTGCAGGGAGATCCATGCTTCCGAGATCCGACAGCTGACGGTTCATGTCCCATTTCACATATTCGATATTGGCGCTGTGCAGCACTGCCGCCACACTTTCAAAAGCATGATCTCTGACTTCCTTTCGGGACAGATCCAGTACATACTGATTCCGGCACAGGCTTCCTACACGGCCCGGAATGGAGATTACCCAGTCGGGATGCTCTCTGTACAGATCCGAATCCGGCGAGATCATCTCCGGTTCGAACCAGATACCGAACTTAAGTCCCATGGCATTTACCTGATCCACCAAAAGTTTCAGACCTCCCGGCAGCTTCTGCTCATTGACCTTCCAGTCACCCAGGCTCGTGCTGTCATCATTACGGTGTCCGAACCAACCATCGTCCATGACCAACATTTCGATCCCAAGCTTTGATGCCTGCTTTGCAATCTTTAATAATTTATCGGTGTTAAAATCAAAGTACGTAGCTTCCCAGTTATTGATCAGAATCGGACGCTTTTTATCCCGGTATTCTCCACGGATCAGATGCTCGCGGTACATATCATGATAATGATGTGTCATACCGCTAAGCCCCTCTGAAGAATAAGTCATTACTACTTCGGGCGCAGCAAAGCTTTCTCCCTGCTCCAGTTTCCATACAAAATTCTCCGGATGGATCCCCATAGTCATACGGATGGAGTCGAACTGTGACAGCTCTGCCTGTGCCAGGAAATTACCGGAATATACAAAATGCATGCCGTAGACTTCACCGGTATCCTGCGTTGCATTTTCTGACAGCAATGCAATAAACGGATGCTCCTGGTGGGAGGATTCTCCTCTGACAGACCCAACGCTCTGCTTACCATGCATCAGGCTTCTCCTCTCCATCTGACGTTCTCTCCCCCAGGAACCGTGCAAGGTAAGGATGTCATACTTTTCATCCGTGCAATCCAGATCCAGGCAGGCAGACATAACTTTTGTCAGATAAATCGGCTGTTCTGCTGTATTTTTCAGGATTACACTGCGGGTGATCACATCTACTTTTTCAAATGTAGTATAGATCAGTTCTGCCGTCAAACCGGTCGTCTGGTCCTCCAGGTGCAGGATCAGGGTGTCGCAATCCTCCTCTCCCGGAAAAGTAGAAGGCAGCCCGGGAAGCGCGGGCTTCCCCTTTACGATCTCATGGGAGACGTAATTTAGCTGCACTCCCACATGTCCTCCCACGGTCCGGATGGAGACAGCACTCTCTCTGTAGTCTCCTAACCCGTTCCCCGGATACTCCATAGGGAAAGAGTCCAAAAAAGAGACCCGTTCTCTGTTATTTTTGGAAGGAACAAAAGGTGCTTCTCCGGTGCGCATCAGATATACCGGTGCCGGTGTGCCTTCGGTATACTGCAATTTCTGCCCGTAGTATACATGCCCCACAAAATTCTCCTCATCCACAACAGCCATGATGTAGCTGGTGTGTTCTGTATCCAGCCAGAAGGTTCTGTCCTGTTCTATGTATCTGATTGCCATACTTTTACCTCTTTCTTTCCTGAATAAAAATTTTTCTAAAAATCAGCATCCGCTTTCCAAAAATCGTCATTTCCAAACTTCTCCGAGCGGCAAGTGCGCCCCTGTCTTTTATGCTTTCTGTTGATATATCTGTCACAAATGTAAAAAAGCGAACGGTGCTTCCGTTTCTGCCTTCAAAAACTGCATCAGCATCAGTCCGCAGCGCATGGATACCCGCTCTTGTCTCAGGATCCGGAGTACCTCCTGTCTGTCCGCCAGGATCACCTGAATATCCTCAGTGTTCTCCATCTGCTGTCCCACCTGCTCCGTCACCGTGCCGAAGATCATACTACCGCTCTCGTCCGTCAGCCCCTGCGCCAGGAAAAAGCCTCTGCGGAATGCCGGCTCCCCGCCTTCATATACCTTCAGTTCCCAACCGGTCTCCTCGATCATCTCCCGGCAGGCAGCCTCCGAAGCCGTCTCTCCCGGCTCGATCAATCCTGCTGGCAGTTCATAGAGATAATCGTCCATGGGGTAACGGTACTGCCGCACCAGTACCAGATGTTGTCCATCCTCCGTTACCGCATAGACCGCCATACCTTCGGGGCGCAGGCTATGAGTCTTATGTTTGATATTATCCTCACCATTGCGGGAAGCAAAATAATAGTGAAACGGCGTCCCGTCCCGCCCCAGTGCATCGATATGATACAAATTTAAAAACGGATTGTCCGTCAGCTTTTCTATGCCCCGGTAATGTTTTTCATCCTTATTCCGCATTCAATATTTCCTCCAACAGTGCCACCGCCAGTTCCGGGTTTTTCATGCCATCCGCCAGTCCTACCGCTGCCGTGTGCTCATACCAGCCGGTCTTTTGCATCCAGACATTATCTTCCAGCCTGATTCCCGCCACGATCGTCTCTCCCGTCATGGTATTTAACACTTTGATCTGCTGATCTTCATATCTATCCAATAGTTCCTCAGGCATATAATCCCTTAAATTTACCAGATAATCCGTGCCGCCCATGAGCTTCAAAAACTCTTCGTCAGAAAAAAACACATCCACCGACCGGGTCATGAACAATACCTGGATCGTGCTGAGATTCGTGGAATCCACGTCGGAATCCGAGTTCGGATCGATCCAGATCGTATAATTCAGGTTCACCACATCCCGTTTGGACATCACACCGTGTTCCCGCAGGAAATCCGTAAAATAATCCGGACCGGTGGCTTCGATGTGCTCTCCGTCCGTATTCACTGCCATGACTCCCATGACGAAGCTTGTCTTGGTGGCAAAATGCACGATCAGGAAGATCAGAATGACGATTCCCGTTGTCACGCCTATGGTAACCCACAGATAATAGTCTATAAAATACTGCCATTTTTCAGAAGGAGACAGTTGTTTCCATTGTTCTTTCTGCCGGATACGGTCTTCCTTTTCCAAATTGCTGTCTCCCTTCTGTTTCTCAAATCTTCCATCTGATAACATCCTGCTTTTAATACTATATCAATCTTTAGTATATCAAACTAATTTAATCTTGTATAGCAGGCTTTTTAATATATTTTAGGTTTATTATTGTTAAAAATAAACAGAAAAAGCCCTGTCATGCACTTCAATTAACATGACAGAGCTTTGTCTTTTCTATTTGTTCGATCAGATAAGAAGGGGAAATGCTTTAGCGGTCCATCTCCGCAATACGTCCGGTGGACTTATGCTCCTTGATGATCCCCTGAATCTCCTTCAGGTCAGTGCACAGCAGGTCACCGGGGATGGTGTTCTTAAGTGCACTGATGGCATTACCGTATTCCAGTGCCCGCTGGTACTCGCCGGGATGTGCCAGCAGTCCATAGAGGACACCGGAGATATAAGCGTCACCGCTTCCGATACGGTCTACAACTTCGATATCGGTGTACGGAGCCTCTTCATAATAGGTATCATCCTTGGCGCTGTAGATAATAGAACCGAAGGTATGACGCTTCGGGCTATGTACGATACGCTGTGTGGATGCCACGATGGAAATCGGATACTCCTCCGTGAAGCTCTTCATAATGCTCTTGGCATCGCCTTCCTTCAGGAAAGTCAGGCGTGCGGTGTCCTCGGAGCAGAAGAAGATATCAACATAAGGCAGAATGGATTCGATGCATTCCTTCGCCTCAGCACCGGTCCACAGATTGCCGCGGAAGTTCACATCGAAGGAGATGATGGCTCCCTGCGCCTTGAAACGCTTGATCATCTCAATGGCGGTTGCTCTCAGTTCGGGGCTCAACGCCAGTGTAATGCCGCTGGTATGGAAGCAACGGGTATCACTATACAGGCTGTCATCATAGTCCGCAACACTCAGTTTATTGATAGAAGTATTCTTACGGTCATAGACAATACGGGGTTTTCTCGGATAAGCGCCATTCTCATAATAGTACACACCCAGTCTCGCATCCTTATCATCGTCATATACCAGATAGTCATCGCTGACGCCGCAGAGACGTACACGGTTCTTAATATATACACCAAGGTCATTGGCCGGCAGCTTGGAGATGATACCACAGCGCAATCCCAGCATTGCCGCACCGGTGATGGCATTCAGTTCTGCACCTCCGGCCTGCTTGCTGAAGCTGTCGCCTCTGGTGATACGCTCATTATCGGGCGGTGATAATCTCAGCATGATCTCTCCCAGGGAGAGCAGGTCAAATTCCTTTTTCTCAGTCAGTTCCATAATATAAACTCCCATCTGCATTTTTGCCAAATGTTGTATCGGAATCTCTCCGGTGTTCCTCACAGTGTGCCATTGAAACCCCTTACATTTTCTCTTTACATTTGTACTATAACACAAATATATGGCGTCGGTAAAGGTGCCAGACATAAATTAAAAATTTAACGAAAATACTGAATTTGCCGTCAATATCTGCTATAATCAATCTGTATTATCATTCTAAGAAATGAGGTATTTTTATGCATTCAAAATTCCTTTCCGATAGTAACACTTTTTACAGACGTTATTGTCCGGTTCTGATTCTGTTACTGGGAGCACTTCTGCGTCTGTTATACCTGTCCCGGGTGCCCGGTGGCCTACATCAGGATGAGGCTTTTGTCCTGCTGAACTCCTATGACCTTTTACACGAAGGCAGGGATTCCGCAGGCTATGCATTCCCCATCTATATGTCCAGCTGGGGAGACGGGCAGAGTGCCATGTACTCCTGGCTTCTCACTCCTCTCCTACTGTTGAACAAAGGGATTCCCACTACTTTTCTCGGAAGGCTTCCTCAGGCACTGGTAGGTATTCTAACGCTTTGGTGCGTCTATTGTCTGGTAAAGGAAATGTTCGGCCACACTGCGGGTCTCTGGGCCTTATTCGCCTTAAGCGTCTGTCCCTGGCACATCATGGCCTGTCGTTGGGCATTGGATGCCAATATGGCCCCCGGCTTTCTCATGTTCGGTCTGTACTTTTTCGTACGGGGCATGAATGACAACCGTTATCTGTTGCTCTCGGCACTTTTTTACGGTCTCTCCCTCTATTGCTACGCAGTGATCTGGCCGATGCTTCCCATCCTGCTGGCTCTGCAGGTATGTTACGGGATCCGCTATCATAAAATCCATTGCAACCGTTACAGCGTTCTGTCTGTTCTGCTCCTGTTTGTCCTGGCATTACCGTTGCTTTTATTTGTCCTGGTCAATCAGGGACTGTTGCCGGAGATCGCCTTACCCTGGATCACCATTCCCAAAACACAGAGGTATCGCGGCGGAGAGATTGCTTTTTCCCTAAGTTCTGTTTATGCGAATTTCAAAAACACGGCACATTTATTGTTATTGCAGGATACCGGAAGTCCCTATGACTTTCTGCCGCCCTGGGGTTTATTTTACGACATTGGCCGCCTTTTCATCCTGATCGGAATCGTCTGTATGCTGTACCGGCTGATTCGTTCTGTGCGGCAGCATGTGTTTTGCTGGGAATTCTTCCTGTTTGCCCAGCTGATGGGAGGTGGAATCACCTCGCTGCTGGTCACCGCCAGGATGCATCAGATCAATGATCTCTATATCCCGCTTGTCTTATGCGAGGCATATGGTATCTGGAAATGTTCCTGCTTCCTGAAGGGGAAGTCTCAATCTCTCGGCAGGATTTTTACAGGCTGCACCACTGCATTCTTCCTCATCTGTCTGGTTCTGTTCCAAAAGGACTATTATACCAAGTATGCGGAAACTACAAACGCTTATTTTTCCCAAGGTGTAGAAGACTGTGTTGCGTATTCGATGAAACAGTGCAAGACGCTCGGTCTGACTACGATCAGCGCGGAAAAGGCAACGCAATGGCCCAGACTGCTTCTGTATACACGGACATTGCCTTCCCAGTACCTGGCTACCGTTACCTATGATGTTGCCCCGGCTCCGGCTGCCTTTACCACCGCTGACGGAATCCGGGTCAACACGCGCATCAATTACGATACCATATCCACTGACAGTATTTATATTATTTACTACACAGAGGCCGATCTGTTCAAAGACAGGTTCACCCTGACACCTTTTTATGACTGGTATGTTGCTGTCCCTAAATAGCCTCCATGTAATCAAAATAGTCATCTTCGCTGGCAAATAAGATATATTCGTTCTCCACATATCCCATGTATCCGCTGGCTGTTACATATCCCTTCATCGTAAAATACCTCCTTATCAGAAGCCTTTTGTTTGCTGTTCTGATAAGAAGGTATCTCTTTTAATGTCCCATAAAATTCTCTTAATTTTCCTGAGCCGGCAATTTTTCCAGCACCAGTTCTTTCATTTCTTCCAGTAATTCCTCTGTTTTCCCCATCAGGAGTTCCGCATCGGTCTCTACCAGTCCCGTTTTTTTGTATTTATAGGTAAAAAACGGATTGCCGTATGCGGTGAAGCTCATTTCCTCTCCATGCTTTTTCAGAAACGCGGGGATCTTCAGCGGGTCTATGGCTGCATCCGGTCGGAAATTAAAGGTGATCCGGCCGTTTTTGCCCTTGATCTCCGTCATATCCAGTGCGTGTGCCGCCATGCGGATCAGTGCGATCCGCAGCAGATTATCCACTGCCTTGGGGATATTGCCAAAACGGTCTAACAGCTCATCCTTCATCTCATCCCGCTCTTTCAGCGTCTCAATGCCGGCGATGCGCTTATAAATATCCAGTTTCTGCGTTTCATTCACAATATATTCCGCTGGAATATATGCATCCACATCCAGGTCGATCACGGTGGTGAAATCCACTGTCGTATGGATTCCCTTCAGATTCTGCACCGCCTCATTCAACATTTTGCAGTAGAGGTCGTATCCTACGGCTTCCATGTGGCCATGTTGGCTCATCCCCAGCAGATTCCCGGCCCCACGGATCTCCAGGTCCCGCATGGCAATTTTGAAACCGCTGCCCAGATCTGTGAATTCCTTGATCGCCGCCAGCCGTTTCTCCGCTACTTCCTTTAACATTTTGTCCCGCTTGTACATCAGAAACGCATAGGCATTCCGGTTGGAGCGTCCCACGCGGCCTCTGAGCTGGTACAACTGGGACAGACCCAGATTATCCGAGTCATGAATGATCATGGTGTTTACATTAGAGATATCCAGCCCGGTCTCTATAATAGTAGTGGACACCAGCACATCGATCTCTCCGTTGATGAAATCAAACATGATCCGTTCCAGTTCATGCTCCTTCATCTGTCCATGGGCATAGGCCACATTTGCTTCCGGCACCAGTTTCGCGATCTGTGCCGCAATATCCGCAATATTATTCACACGGTTATAGACATAGTAGACCTGTCCGCCCCGGGCCATCTCCCGGACAATAGCCTCTCTGACCAGTTCGTCGTTGTATTCGCAGACAAAAGTCTGAATCGGCAGCCTGTCGTTGGGAGCCTCCTCCAGCACGCTCATATCCCGGATACCGATGAGGCTCATGTGCAGGGTACGGGGAATCGGTGTTGCCGTCAGGGTCAGCACATCCACGTTCTCTTTTAGTTTCTTGATCTTCTCCTTATGAGCCACGCCAAAACGCTGCTCCTCATCGATGATCAAAAGCCCCAGATCCTTGAACTTCACATCCGCCGACAATACTCTGTGAGTACCAATGACGATATCCACCATTCCCTTTTCCAGATCTTTTACTGTCTTTTTGATCTCCGAAGATGTGCGAAAACGGCTCATCAGGGCAATATTGACCGGGAAATCCTTCATTCGCTGCACAAAAGTGTTGTAATGCTGCTGTGCTAAAATGGTGGTAGGCACCAGGTACACCACCTGTTTGCCCTCCTGTACTGCTTTGAAGGCAGCGCGGATCGCGATCTCTGTCTTACCATATCCCACATCTCCGCAGATCAGACGATCCATGATCCGATGGCTTTCCATGTCGGCCTTGGTGTCCGCGATAGCACTCAGCTGATCCTCCGTCTCCTCGAAGGGAAACATTTCCTCAAACTCCCGCTGCCATACCGTGTCTTTTCCAAAGGCATAGCCCTCACTCTGCTGGCGCACCGCATACAGCTCCACGAGATCCTTTGCCACGGCACTGACCGCACTGCGGACCTTGGTCTTGGTATGTTCCCATTCCTTGCCACCCAGCTTATTAAGCTTCGGCTTCTTCGCCGCATCGGCGGAGGCGTATTTCTGGATTACATCCAGTCCGGTAGCGAGAATGTACAGATTGCCACCGTCCCGGTACTCGATCTTCAGGTAATCCTTGACAATGTTTTCTACCTCTACCTTTTCGATGCCTTTGTATATCCCCAATCCGTGGGTCTCATGCACTACGTAATCACCGATCTTCAGGTCATTGAAATCGTTGATCTTCTGCCCCTGGTAGAGTTTTTTCTTTTTCTTCTTACGTTTCTCCGATCCAAAAATATCACTCTCTGACAGCACCACGAATTTCAGCCATGGGTATTCGAATCCTTTATTTACATGCCCATAATAGGTCAGGATCTCTCCGGGCTGTACTTCCCGCATGGGGTCTTCCGTATATACTGCCGTGAGTCCCGCACCGCCGTCTTCCGCATTCCGCAGATCCTCTGCCAGACGTCTTGCGCGAGTACGGGAACCGGACAGCAGCAGCACCCGATATCCGCTTTTTTTATATTTTTTCAGGTCTTTTACCAGGGATTCAAAGCTGTTGTTATAGGGGGCAATGTTGCGGGCTGCAATATCCACATGTTTTTCCGTCCGGAAATAGCCGTACTTGGTCTCCATGGTAGCCAGTGTCACCACGGCATTTTTCTCCAATGTGGCCGCCACCTGCTCTCCGCTGTAGAGAATATTCATCTGTCCCGGTAGCACATAGCCTTTTCTCGCACGCTGCTCCATGCTCTCCCGGAATTCCAGTTCAATGGCGTCCGCCTGCTCTTTCACCCGCGCCGGTTCATCAATATAGAAGACCAGAGATCGTCCCGCCATATCCGCCAGCAGCTCCGGCATAGTCACCGTATTTTCATAAAAATATCGGATATATCCTTCCAGGTTCGCTTTGCTCTGGAATTCCAACAGCTGTTCCTTCAACTCGCTTACCTGGGTGGCGATCCTGTGGGCTTCCTCCGGCTGGTGGGCATCCCGGAAAATTTTCTCCTGTTTGGCGGCTTCCTTCTCCAGTCTGGCGATTCCCTTGCGAATCTGCTCCTCAGACAACACGAACTCCGTCGCCGGGTAGACCGTGATACTCTCCAGCTTCTCAATGGAACGCTGGCTTAAGATATCGAAGCTGCGGATGGATTCCACTTCATCCCCCCACAGTTCGATACGGTAGGGATTCTCCTCCGTCAGGTCAAAAATATCCACAATACCGCCACGCACGGAGAATTGCCCTGGGCTTTCCACCTGATAGGCTTTCTCGTATCCCATAGCTACCAGCCGGGATGCCAGTTTACTCTCGTCCAGACTACCGCCCCGCTCGGTGTGGATGATGTCCTTCTCCTCCCACAGCACCTGGGGTGTCATCAGTGCCGCATAGGTGGTGACGATGGTGACAGGCTTGCCCTCCACGACTCTGCGCAAGGTCTTGATCCTCTCCTGTACCAGCTGATTACCGTGAATATCTGCCTGGAAAAAGATCAGGTCCTTCGCCGGATACAGCATGACATTTCTGTCATAAAAGCGGTATTCCTCGTAGATCTCCTTGGCTTTTAAGTCATTATAAGTAACGATGACCTTGTATTTCAGGCCATCGCTGAGTCCGTAGATCATGTGAAGTTTCTGTGAGTCCACGCATCCGGACAGGGCAACCGTTCCCTTTCCCTGTCTGACGATCTTACGGACCTCATCATATTCCGCCAGTTCTTTCAATGGCGCAAGTAGTGCCTGCATTTTTTCACGCTTTCTTACTGTTAAAATGGTTCATGGCAGCATCCGCGCTCTCAGTGATGATCATACGGATCGCTTCTGCGGCGGTCTTCGTAGCATCATCCATAACCTTACGTTCTTCCACCGGGAAATGTCCCAATACATAATCTGCCAGATCATAATTCTTCGGTTTCTCACCTACGCCCATGCGGACACGGGTAAAAGTATCATGTCCTAACATCTTGATGATATTCTTGAGTCCATTATGTCCGCCGGCGCTGCCCTTTTTGCGGATGCGGATCTGTCCCACATCCAGGCTGATATCATCGGAGATCACGATCAGCTCCGAGGTATCGTCCACCTTATAATAATCCACGATCTCACGGATGCTCTCTCCGCTTAAGTTCATGAAGGTCTGGGGCTTCGCCAGGATCACCTTCTGCCCTGCCACGTAGCCTTTGCCGATCAACGCCTTGTGTTTGCTCTCCATGACAGCAATATTTTCTTCCTCTGCTAATCTGTCTATGACATCAAAACCGATATTATGTCTCGTATTTTCATATTCTTTTCCGGGATTCCCCAGCCCTGCGATAATATACATATACTTCTCCTTACTTTCTTGCAATCAATGCGTTATCTTATATTTTCGCATTTTTACGCAGAAAATGCAACTATTGGATATTTTGCGATATTACACTTTAGACTCAATTTCGGCACAGAATTAGATAAGGGGAAAAGTCTTGAAAATGGATTTATCCACCGCTTCATAGAGATTTAAGACATTTGGAACAAATTTCCGTAGATTTTATATGAAGTAAAAGATATAATATAAAAAAGGGAGTTTTTGAAAGGAGTTGATACCAGCATGAATATAGCAGAATTAACTGCAAAGATCGAGAGTCTGTCAGCGGACGATTATAATATGGTAATCATGCTTGTTGATAGATTATCCGAAAAGTCAGAGGGAAACGGACTTAGAAGATTAAGCGAGGACGGACTGGTAAAGGAACTTACTGAATCAATCCAGAAGAGTGACAAGGGAGTAACAAAGCCTGCAAGAACCGTTTCAAAAAGCATGAGGGAAAAATATGCGGTTTAATGTGGAACTGTCAGAACTGGCAGAAAAGCAGTACGACAATATCCTGTCTTACATTGCAAACGTGTTAAAAAATCCACAGGCATTAGAAAGTGTTATGGATGACTTTGATGATACGATTGTAAAATTGGAGAAGATGGCGGATGCCTTTGGATATTGTAAAAGTAAGCGATTAAAGGGAATTGGATTACATAAGATCGGATTTGAAAACCACAAATATTTACTTGTATATCGTGTAAAAGGTAGTCAGGTCATTGTCGAAGGTATCTACCACGAATTACAGGATTATGAAAATACAATTTAGATTGTGAAGCAAGAGGACTCGTATTGTTGTTACGAGCATCAGTATCATCGTAACGCTTATCAGTATCGTACAGACTGCTCAGAAACATAAACATCAAAAAAGCAACCGCCCGACCAAGGATTGAGTTGCTTTTTTGATTTCGTCAATAAAACTCACCGTTTACAAAAAACTGATGCAAATTGAGTCTAAATTGTACCAGCTCTTGACTTTTTCCGGATTATTGTTATACTAAAACAGTTGTACAGCCCATAAAAACAAGGTCTTAAAGGGCTCGCCGATTTCCGGCGTAAAATGAATCGAGTGTTCGTGACCTTCCACTCGTAAAACAAAACTAAAGGAGAAACTGAATATGAAAAACAACGCAACAAACAGCCCGGTACTAACACTTGTATACGGGGCGGCTATCGCGGCGATCTATGTGGTGCTGACGATGGTGTTCCTGCCGATCAGCTTTGGACCGATCCAGTTTCGGATCTCTGAGCTTCTCTGCGTACTTCCGTACTTTACCCCGGCGGCAATTCCGGGACTCTTTATCGGATGCCTGCTGGCCAACTTCCTTGGCGGCGCGGCGGCTCTCGATGTGATCTTTGGAAGTATTGCGACTCTGATCGGTGCGGTAGGTTCTTACCTACTCCGGAAAAACCGTTACCTGGTATCTGTTCCGCCGATCCTCGCGAA
>OGNR01000978.1_pt1 | contig 13396 bp, 10 predicted proteins | sample 1573501 | NCBI WGS metagenome assembly OGNR01 (sample SAMEA2581918, study PRJEB24529) | metagenome | biome: Human gut stool | place: China | collected 2011 | reverse complement strand
AAACAACGGCGCGAGGGTTCAAATCCCTCCTACTCCGCCAAGAAAAAGCTCGATGATTCTTTGAAATCACCGGGCTTTTTCCATTTTCAGAAGCAAAAGACCGCTCTCCGGAATTTATTCCGTGAGAGCGGCCTTTCTATTACAAGATCAGATTCGTCACCGCAGCCAGCACGCTCAGGTGCACAGGATAGAACCAGTAAAACACCTTCTGCATGGCAGGGGTGCAGCGGCCCCGCTGCCCGTTGTAGAACCAGACCAGCACAAAGGCCAGCGGGGCGGTGAGCTCCCAGGCAAACAGCACGGCTCCCACGATGCACTGCCGCTTGCGGTCGCCACGGGTCAGGTACAGCGCGCAGATGATGAGCACGCCGATGCCGTTGTAGTCCGTACAGGCCAGAAGCGCCGCAAGCGTGCAGCCTGCCGCACACAAGAGTCCTTTCCAGCTGGCAGAGCCGTCCGGCTTTTCATAATGCTTCAGGCCTGCCATGGCCAGCACGCCCAGCGCCAGTGTCCAGTAAACATTCTGATGATCCAGTGCAAAGGGCGTGCGGAAAAACGCAAGGTCAAAGGGCACCTCACTGATGAGGGCAAACAGGAACAGCCTCCGGACGTATTTTTTCACATCGTGGGTATGTACAAAGCCCTCCACCAGCAGAAAACAGAAGACGGGAAAAGCCAGCCGCCCGGTGAAGCGCAGGACTCTGTCCAGCTGGAACAGCGAAAGCTGATCCAATGCGCCGCCGGAAACTTCTCCCTTTTCCAGCTCCGGCAGCAAAAGGCCAGCCTCGATGCAGGATGCACCGATGTGGTCCACCAGCATGGTGATGCAGGCAATGGTTTTAAGGGCGGTGCCGCTGAAGCTGCAGCGCGGGGAAAGTGCGGTCATAAAAAAACACCTCGGTCAGTTTGTAAAAAATCGTTATAAGAACTATAACGGCGGAAAGGTGGCATTTCCTGCGTCTGCTGCCGCAAAATCTGCACAGAGCGTGCACAAATCAGCCCAAAATGCTTGACAGGACGGGCGCAGGATAGTAAAATCAAGAAGATAATTGAACTATCTCAAACCAAAGATGAAAAAGATTCACAGAGGATCGAGCGTTTCCGAACCAGATCAGACCGGAAGGAGGCATTGGGAATGACGCTGTTTTCTTATGAGATTTTCGACGCAGTTGCACGGCAGGGCAGCTTTAACAAGGCGGCTCAGCAGCTGCATCTGACTCCCTCGGCCATCAGCCACGCCATCGCCGTGATGGAGGCCGAGCTGGGCTTTACCTTATTCAATCGCGGCAAAAACGGCGTTACCATGACCAGCTACGGCGCTTCGCTGTACCCCTCCATCCGTGCGGTGCTGAACAGCGACGAGGCCCTGCAGCAGAGCATTGCCCGCCTGAACGGCCTGGAAAAAGGCAAGGTCAAGCTGGGTGCCTTCAACTCGATCTGCTCCGGTCTGCTGCCCAGCATCCTCAAGGGCTTTATGGCCCACTACCCCCAGATCGAGGTCGAGGTCTACCAGGGCACCTACGACGATGTCAAGGAGTGGCTGCGCACCGGTCAGGTGGACATCGCCTTCCTCTCCAACAACTGCCGGGAGGAGTTTGTTCTGACCGAGCTGTTCCACGAGCCGCTGCTCTGCATCACCCCCATGGACTGGCCCGAGCCGCCCAACGGCGTGATGACCCCCGCCCTGATGAACGGGCAGAACTTTGTGGTGCAGTGGGATGCCACCGACGCGGAGATGCGTCAGTTCCTCAAGAAGTATTCCATCTCCACGGAGCGCCGCTGCCATGTCATCGATGACCAGTCGAACATTGCCATGGTCGAGGCGGGCCTGGGTATTTCCATCATGCCCCGGATGCTGCTGCGCAACTGCACGGCAGCGGTCAAGATCTACCCCATCGAGCCCGAAGAGGACCGGGTGGTGGGTCTGGCCGTCCAGCGTCCCACCGCCATGGCTCCCGCCGTGGAGCAGATGTTCCACCACATCGTGGAGTGCTGCAAGGATCTGGACTGAACAACAGTGTAACATAACGGGCCGGTGTGCGCAACACCGGCCCGTTTTTTGCCGCCCGGAAAACTTTGGATTGTATCCCCGCCCGGGATACGGTATACTAAGAAAAAATCCATTCTGGTTTTGAGGGGAAAAATTATGGATCGAAGAAGTTTTTGCAAGGTGCTGGGGTTTGCGGCCGGCAGCACTCTGCTGCCCGGGCTGATGGTCCAGGCCGCCGGGCAGGGCTCCGTGGGCCATGCAGTACCGGATGGCCGCTACGCCATTGGCATCCGCAGTGACCTGAGCGGCTGCGACCTGACCCACACGTTCTATTATTCCGACAGCTTTTTCACCCACCCGGCCACCCAATATGACCACCAGCTGGCGCTGGCAACGCTGGGTCTGGTCTGCGCTGCGGCCAACACCATAGCCAGCGATGCGGAATACTGGGTCAACGGCTCTGTGGGGCGGGAAGCCCACATTGCTGCCGCCTACGAGGCCCTGGGCTTCGGGGACGCGCTGTTCTGCAACTACGACCTTGACACCGGCCGGGCCGGGGACTTTGTGGGCTATTCGCTGGCCCGCAAGACCTTGACCCTGAACGGCCAGCGCACCACCCTTGTGGCGCTTATCCTGCGGGGCGGCGGCTACGGCGGCGAGTGGGCCAGCAACTTCCACATGGGCGATACCAGCGCGCACACCGGCTTCGTCACGCCCGTGGCGGCGGTGTTTGCGTCCCTCAAGGCCTATCTGGCCCGGGCCGGGCAGAGCGGTACCTTCAAGCTCTGGCTGGGCGGCTACAGCCGCGGCTCCATTATCGCAAATCTGCTGGCGGCAAAGATCGCCCGGGAGCTGCCCCAGCTGGGGCGGGAGAACATCTATGCCTACGGCTTTGCGGTGCCTGCGGCCCTGACTGCCGCTGACCGGCCTGACCTGCAGCAGGATTTCGATGCCAACCACGCCCCGGACGGCACCCTGCTGAAAAGCTGGCCCGAGAGCAACATCTTCAGCATCATTTCCAGCGGCGATGCGGTGGCCCGGGTGCTGCCCGCTGCCTGGGGCTACCACCGTAACGGCTGTGACCGCTTTCTGCCCGCCACCCGGAATGCCGAAGAACTGGCCGACCTGGACGCACTGGGGGCGGAATTCGGCCCCACGCCGCTGGTGGTCAGCAGTCTTGCCACCGCCGAGGACACCAGTGCCCTCATCGACATCGTGGCCAAGTTCTGCGTTTCCCGGGAAAATTTCCACCAGAAATACGAAACCGCCATCATGGACATGATCCAGTGTGCCTTTATCCGCTCCGAAAAAGAGGTGGTCGAGGGCTACATCCTCAGCGACGGTGAGATCGTGGAGCGGCTGCAGACCCTTTCCCACATGAAAGAGATCGATTACTGGCAGATCGTGGGCAGCGTCTGGGCTGCCTCCACCATGAGCCGCCCCATCCTTGAGCGGTACGGCCAGAACGTGCCCCTGCTGGCCCGGCAGATCCTGATCCCGGTGCTGGCGGTCGGCCTGTGCTACGGCATCGAGACCGATGTGGTGCAGATGGTGGCCCAGTACATCATCCGTCTGCTCACCGCCCGGGGCGAGCTGGACAGCGTTCTGCGCGCGGCGTTCTGCCACCACCCGGAAAACTACATCTCCCTGATGGAATACTACACCCCCGAGGAGCACGGCATGGAGCCCTTTACCAGAAGATGATTCACTTTTCTTCACCTTCCGCCTGAAATCTCTCCACCGGTGAAACGCCTGCGATTCGTTGAAATCCCGCTTCCTCTATGTTACACTTGAGTTTATCAATTGGAAAAGAGGAAAAAAACATGGAAACTCACCACAAGCGCAGCGCGTTTTCCGGCAAACTCGGATTCGTGCTGTCCGCCGCCGGTGCGTCGGTCGGGTTGGGCAATATCTGGCGCTTCCCGTATCTGGCCGCAAAATACGGCGGCGGCATTTTTCTGCTCATCTACATCCTGCTGGCTGTCACCTTTGGCTACACCATGATCATTGCCGAAACGGCGCTGGGCCGGATGACCCGCAAGAGCCCGGTGGGCGCTTACAGCCATTTTGGCAAGGGCAAGGGGCTGGCGTTCGGCGGCTGGATCAACGCCGTCATCCCCATCCTGATCGTTCCCTATTATTCGGTCATCGGCGGATGGGTCATCCACTATCTGGCCCAGTATCTTACCGGCCATGGCAGCGCGCTGGCATCGGACGGGTATTTCTCCGGCTTCATCTCCAACGGTCTGCTGGCTGAGATCCCGTTCCTGCTGTTCACCTTTATCACGCTGGGCATCATCTTTGCGGGCGTGCGCAACGGCGTGGAGCGCGTTTCCAAGGTGATGATGCCGGTGCTGGTGGTGCTCTCGGTGGTCATTGCCGTCTACTCGGTCACACGGCCCGGCGCACTGGCAGGCGTGAAGTATTTTCTGGTGCCCAACCCGGCCAACTTCTCGTGGATGACCGTGGTTTCCGCCATGGGGCAGATGTTCTACTCCCTCTCCATTGCCATGGGCATCCTGGTGACCTTTGGCTCCTACATGAAAAAGAACGTGTCCATTGAGCAGTCCACGGAAAACGTGGAGATCTTCGACACCGCCATTGCCATCATGGCGGGCCTGATGATCATTCCCGCCGTGTTCGCTTTTTCGGGCGGCGACCCCGACACCCTGCAGGCGGGCCCGGCCCTGATGTTCATTACCATCCCCAAGGTCTTTGCCAGCATGGGCATGGGCACTGCCGTAGGCGTGCTCTTCTTTGTGCTGGTGCTGTTCGCGGCCCTCACCAGCTCCATTGCCCTGACCGAGAGTGCTGTTTCTACCTTTGAGGACGAGCTGGGCTGGGACCGCACCCGCTCCACCATCCTCATCGGCTGCATTATGGTCACACTGGGCAGCCTTTCCGCGCTGGGCTACGGCCCCCTTGCCAGCGTGACCGTGTTCGGGATGCAGTTCCTCGATTTCTTCGACTTCCTGACCAACTCGGTGATGATGCCCATTGCGGCCATTGCCACCTGCCTGCTGGTCTCCCGGATCGTCGGTGTGGAAAAGATCGAGGAAGAGGTCACACGGGAAGGTCAGCCCTTCCGCCGCAAGCCGGTGTTCAACTTTATGCTCCGGTATCTCTGCCCCATCTTCGCGGCTATCATCCTGGCCAGCTCGGTCGCCAACGCACTGGGCTGGATTGCGATGTGACCCTGTTTTCTGCACGCAAAAAGCCCCCGGCCTGTATCCTCACAGGCCGGGGACTTTTCGATCACTCTTTTTCAAACACAAGGAAGCGGAACGCGATATCCGTGGTCAGCTCGGGCAGGGCGGCCAGGCGGGCTGCGCCATCCCGCGGCGTTTTCCAGTAATAGGGGGTCATGGCGAACAGCGCCTCCAGCTGCCCGGCAGGCACCGTGATGCTGCCCGAGACCTCCCGCTCCCCGATGGGACGGAAGCCCTCATAGGCCACCTCCTGCACCGGATTTTTATAGGGCGTGTCGTAGAGGACAGCCTTCATCTGGTAGAGGTGCTCTGCACCGGGCACGACATAGATCATCCGTCCGCCCGGGCGCAGCACGCGCCGGAACTCTTCCTGTGCAAAGGGCGAGAAACAGTTGAGCAGCAGGTCGGCCCATCCGGTGCGGACAGGCTGGGCAAAACTGGATGCCACCGCGTATTTTGCGGCAGGCAGTGCCTTTGCGGCCAGACGCACCGCAGGCTTTGCGATATCAAAGCCCGCCAGCTGCACCGGCCGGCCCGCCTGCGCAAAGGCCTGTGCCATGCAGCGGTCGTACCAGCCTTCGCCGCAGCCCGCATCCAGCAGGTGGAGCGGTGCATCTGCCCCGGCGGCAGCGCCGTACGCAAGGCACAGTTCACCCAGCGCCCGGCCGAAGATGCCGTAATACCCGGCGTTCAGGAAGGCACGGCGGGCGGCGACCATCTCTTTGCTGTCGCCCGGGGCCTTGGTGCGCATACTCTGCACCGGCAGCAGGTGCCAGTACCCCTCTTTCGCCCGGTCAAAGCTGTGGTTCCTGCCGCATTTCAGGGCAGTGTCCCCGGTCAGGGGTTCGCCGCAGAGCGGGCACTGCCAGGGGGCAAACGGCTCAGGTTTCATCGGTGTGATCCTCAATGGGTGCGGTGGCACCGCCGTGGGCGGTCATATACTCTTCAAAGTTGGTGAACTTCTGCTGGGGCGGGCGGCGGCTGATCAGCATCAGGCCCGGGTCCTCGTCCCGTGCGGGGGCAGCGTTCCGGCTGCGGCCGTGGGGTGCCTCGCTCTTGGCGGGGCGGGCCGGGCGGCTGCTCTGCACTGCATTGCGGTTATTGCGGCTGCCCTGCTGGCTCTGGCTGTTCTGGGCCGGGCGGGCATTGCGGCTGTTTCGCTCTGCCCGCTGCTCGGTGCGCGGGTCGGTGCGCTGCTCGGCACGGGCAGGCTGACCGCCGCGCTGACGCTGGCCATTCTGGGCCGGAGCAGTCTGCTTTGCGGCAGGCTGCGCAGCCGGAGCCTTTTTGACCGGGCGCAGGGGGGTAGCCTCCGGGGCGCTCACAAAGTGGGGGTCGAATTTGGGCTGGGCGTTGCTGCCGCGGTTGGCCGGCTGCGGGGCATTGCCCTCGCGGCGGGTGCGGCTGTTATTGGAGCGGCGGTTCTCACTGCGGCCGCCGGAAGTGCGCTTCTGGTTTTCCTCCATGGATGTTCCTTCTTTCGGTTCGGTATTCTTGGGGCTGGGCTGTTTTGCAGCCGCTTTTTCCTTCTTGGGGGCAGCGGGCTTTTCGGCCTTGGCTGCCTTTTCTGCTTTGGCAGGCTTCTCTGCCTTCACAGGCTTTTCCGGCTGCTCTGCTTCCGCCTTGGGCTTTTTGCCCCGCACCGGGGGCGCAGCCTTGACAGGGGCGGGCACGCCGTCCCAGGGATGGCCGGAGACGACCGGGATCTGGCGGCGGTTCAGCTTTTCGATCCCGGCCAGATATTCCTTTTCCTCCGGGGCACAGAAGCTGACGGCAGTGCCGTCGGCACCGGCACGGGCCGTGCGGCCAATGCGGTGGACGTAGGTCTCGGGCACCTCGGGCAGGTCGTAGTTGAACACATGAGACAGCTCGCTGATGTCAATGCCGCGGGCGGCGATATCGGTCGCCACCAGCACCCGGGTCTTGCCCGCCTTGAAATCCTCCAGCGCCGTCACGCGGGCGGTCTGGCTCTTGTTGCCGTGGATGGCGGCAGCGGGGATGCCCTGCTTGTTCAGGTCTTTTGCGATTTTATCGGCCCCGTGCTTGGTGCGGCTGAACACCAGCGCGTTCACCACCTCAGGCCTCAGGTTTTTGATGAGCCAGGGCAGCAGGAACTTCTTGTTGCCCTTCTCCACAAAATACAGGCTCTGCTGGATGCGGTCCACCGTGCTGGACACCGGGTCTACCTTGACAAAGGCCGGGTCGTGCAGGATGCCTGCGGCCAGCTGCTCGATCTCCTTGGGCATGGTGGCGCTGAACATCAGGTTCTGGCGCTGCCTGGGCAGCTTGGCGATCACCTTTTTCACGTCGTGGACAAAGCCCATATCCAGCATCCGGTCGGCTTCGTCCAGAACAAAGATCTCAATGTTGGAGAGGTCCAGCAGCCCCTGCCCCACCAGGTCGTTCAAGCGGCCCGGGCAGGCAATGAGGATGTCCACGCCCTTTTTCAGGGCTGCGACCTGCGGAGCCTGACCCACACCGCCAAAGATGACGGTGCTGCGCAGGGTCAGATACTTGCCGTAGGCCTCAAAGCTCTCGCCGATCTGCAAAGCCAGCTCCCGGGTGGGGGTCAGGATCAGGGCGCGGATGGCACCCTTTTTGCGGGGCGCGCTGGCAGTCAGGCGGTCGAGCATGGGCAGCGCAAAGGCAGCCGTCTTGCCGGTACCCGTCTGGGCGCAGCCCATCAAGTCCCTCCCGGCCAGCACCGGCGGAATGGCCGCCGCCTGAATGGGCGAGGGGGATTCATAGCCCGCCTGTGCCACAGCACGCAGCACAGGCGCGGAAAGATTCAGTTCGTTAAATGTCATTCTTCACCTAAAATGTTTCTGCATTCCATATAATAGCGCTTTTCCTCTGCGTGCCCCATGCTGAAGGTCTTGCGGGGCAGCACACCGCCCATAACGATGCCCTTGAACAGATCGCTCTTCTCAAAGGGCGGCATCAGGAAAGCCACACCTCCCTGCCTGCACAGGGCGCGGACAGCGGGCTCATCGTGGACATAATCCACCCGGGCCTCGATGTGGCGGGCCATGAAATACTCAATGAATGCGTCAATGGTGCCCACGGTCAGCGGGGCAACGGGATGTTCAAAGCTGAGCACATTGGCCACATGGGGGCCTGCCAGCGTAAAGGACTGCTGTTTTGCATCGCCGAAGCAGATGCCTGCCGCGTGGGAATCGCTCCACGCGATGAGGGCCAGCAGCACGGCACCGCAGTCCACATTGAAAAGGACGCGGTGGATGGGCTCGATCTCAATGGCCGGAGAGTGGACATTGCAGACCTCAGCCAGGCACCAGCGGGCCGGATGGGTCAGCTGCTGCTCCGGGGTCAGGGTCTTTTTCAGCTCCTCCCAGCAGGCCTTGGCGGAAGCCAGCGAATGGTTGCCGTCGCCCACGGCCAGCGTCAGGGGTGCGCCGCCCTTTGCCTGGGGATACCGGGCATCAAAGGCCTCCTGGCTGCCCAGAGCGTTCAGGGCGCTGTCGATCTGTGCCAGCAGGGCGGGGGCCTCCACTGCCCAGCCGGCAATGTGGCCGCCGTTCAGCATCAGGTCGCCCTCGTAGACCTTGCGCAGCTGCTCCTTTTTCTCGCCGATGGGCTCGATGAGGGTGCAGCCGGGGTCATCGGCCAGCATCATAATATGGGGCGTTTCCAGCCTTGCCCCCCGGCGCACCGCCATGCGGGGCGGGATGCGGCTTTCCACGGTGTGCTCACTGGGGCGGATGGCAGGCACCGCACCCTCGGCATAGCTGTATGCCTCCAGGTCGATCCTGCCCACAAGGCCCTGCCGCACCCGGCCGCTCTGCTCAGTGCGCTCCACATAAATGAAGCCGTCCACCGCGCGGGTCAGCACGTTCCGGGTATAATCGTCCATGGCCGCATGGATGGCGCTGATCCTTGCATCCACGTCATCCTCTTCCAGATAGACCTCCGGCAGGATCAAGTCCAGTGTGCTGGGGCCGCCTGCGGCGGCCTGCGCAGCCTTTTCCCAATAGGAGCGGTCACTGGTGAACTGATCGCAGGCCACACAGCCCCACTGCCCCACCGGGATCTGTTCCGACGGCAGCAGGATGTGCGCCGGGGAAAAACAGGGTGTTTTGTTCATAATACTTTCCTCCCTCTCACAAAAACGCAGGGATCACTCAAAATAGCTGGCGGCATCGTCCCGGATGACCACATGCTCCACACCTGCCTCGGTCAGGGAGAGGGTCAGCTCCTCCCGGGCCGCTGCATCCAGCGTAGAGGAGGACGGGACCTTCACCAGCAGGTTCTTCACGCCCAGCTGGGCCGCAGGGGCTCCCAGCTGGCTGGAGGAGCCGGTCACCTCGGCCAGCGAATAACCGTACCAGAGCGTCACCGCATCTCCGAAGCGGGCCTGCCAGGCGGCGATATCCGCAGTCAGCTGCCCGGCACGGTCCACACCGTTGGTGGTGCCATAGTCCTGCTTGGCGCTGGTGGACGAGGGGAACCGGACATTTTCCAGCAGCACCTGATCAAACCCGGCGGCGTGTACCTCAGCGATCAGATCACCGATATACTGCACGGTCTCCGCGGCGTAGGGGTTCAGCCAGGGGTTGCCTCCGGCGGAAGCCTTGTTGTCCAGCCAAAGGTACTCCTGCCCCTGATACCGGATGGCCAGAGCGTGGTCGGCCCGGGCACCGGCAGGGTCACGGAAGGCAGTCAGCGCAGCCACCGGCACCAGCCCCTCCTCCTTGAAGACGGATGCCACGCTCGTCAGCTCGACCTGCGTGGGGGCTGCATTGGCGGCACCCACCGCCGTCTGGGAGGCGTAATACACCTGCCCGGCGGTGTCCTTCAGGGTCAGGATGGCATAGGTCATGCCCTGTGCCTTGAGCTGCCGGGCGGCGGAGCGGATGGCGGCCTCGTCGGTCAGGGTGGTCACATCCACCTCTGCCCACAGGCCCGTCACAATATCAGTGCCCTTGACCTCGGGCTCCGGCTCCTTTTCCGGCACCGAGGAAGCTGCCGGTTCGCTGGCAGCGGTGCTCTGCGTCCCGGAGGATGCACTCTCGCTGACAGCACTGGATGCGGAAAGGTCACGATCCCGCACCACGGTATACCAGGTGTGGGTGGCCCAGTCCAGCACATGGGGTGCGGCCACCCAGGCCGCTGCCAGCACGGCCACCACCAGCACCGCAATGCCGATGCCCTTTTTCAGCCGCATCTCGCGGGTGTAAAAGCTGCGCCGGTAGCGCTTGACCTTCTGGCGTTTGGGATATCTTGCCATAATCAACCACCCTCCTTGGGGTCAACTTACAGGATCACGGAATGGCCGGTAAAGCCGTAGATGGCCAGCGCCAGCACACCGATATAGATCAGGGTGATGGGCAGGCCGCGGAATGCTTCGGGGATGGCCTTGCTGCGCAGGCGGTTGCCCGCCTCGGTCACCAGCATCACAGCCAGCAGATAGCCCAGGCCGCTGCCCAGGCCAAAGCCGATGGACTGCGCCAGCGTAAAGCTCTGGGTGCGCTCCACCAGCACGGTGCCCAGCACGCCGCTGTTCACGGCGGCAATGGGCAGGATTCGGATGAGCAGGCCGCTGCGGGGGCCCTTGACCGCCCGCAGGATGGCGTGTTCAAAGATGCAGACCACCGCCACACAGGCCAGGTAGAGCAGCGGGCGGAGCGGGGCACGGTAGGGCAGATCCACGATCTGGCTGCTCGCAAAATACGCCAGCGGAGCCACCAGCGTCTGGGTAACACAGAGCAGCAGGGCAAACCACCAGCTGCTGGTGCGCTCGTCACCCACCAGCTGGATCAGGCGCGACACGCCCAGACCACGGGTAAAGATGGCGTTCTGGGCAAACAGGGCCAGCACGGCGTAGGCAAAGGCCACACTGATGGTATTCATCACAGCACTCACTGATCCTGCACCTCCTTCCGGGGGTGCGCAGCCAGAGTGCCGCGCGCCTCAGTTTTCAGGTATTCCTTGTGTTTGCGGGCCAGCGCGCGCCAGACGGCACACACCACGCCCAGCACGATGAAACCGCCTGCCGGCATGGATGCCATGGGCAGGACAGAGCGGCTGAGCTGGACTCCAAACACACTGCCCAGCGCCAGCCACTCCCGCAGGCAGCCCACGATGAACAGGATGAGCGCGTAGCCCACCGTGATGCGCAGGCCCTTGGAGACAGCCTTGCGCATGGTTTCCTGCACACGGCCAAAGCGGTAGGTCAGCAGGGGCTCCACCACCAGCATGGGCAGGTAGATGCCCAGCATCAGCAGGTCGGTGCCGAACACAGCGTTCAGGATGGGATAAGCGGCAAGGTAGACCACCGCCGCACTGTCGCTGTACACCAGCGCCCGGGGCAGCAGCTTTTTCTCCAGCTCTTCCGGGGCGGGCTGCTCGTCCCGCAGGGGGAACAGGCGGCTGACCAGGCAGGCCAGCATCCGGGAAGGCGTGAGCAGCAGGGCCACAGCCACGGCCAGCATCAAAGCATTTTTGCCCGTGGTGGCAAGCACCACCAGCGGAGCCAGACCCATGCCCTGCATGACAACGGGGTTATTTTTGAACACCCGGTCATGGTGGGCGAACTTTTCAGGATCACGGGTGATCAGTTCTGCAATGGAGCGTTTCATTCAGCGCCCTCCTTTCCGGCCGCAGGGCGGTGCATCAGCTGGTACAGGCGGCTCTCGGTGCGGTCCATCCAGCCGGAAATGCTGTTGACCGTGAGCAGAGCAAAGCAGACACCCGTCTCGTACACGCCGTAATACCGGAAGCCCATGGTGATCGCACCCACCAGCACACCGTACAGGATGCGGCCCAGATGGTGATGGGCGCAGGTGTAGGGCTCGTTGAGCAGGAACACCGCGCTGAACAGCATGGCACCGGTCAGCAGCTCATCCCGCACACACTGCAGGCGCAGGGCGATGTCCACGCCGTTTACTCCCACCTGACGGGGGAAGAGGAAGGCGATGAGGGCACAGGTGACCACAAAGCTGACAGAAGCGCCCAGACGGACATCCTTTTGCAGCCAGAGGAAAAGCCCGCAAGCCAGAAGGATGAGGGCGGCACCGGTGCCCATGGGGGCGGCGTACTCGCCCAGGCCCAGCGAAATGGCGCTGATGTTCAGGCTGCCGCCGCTGCGCAGGGTATCCGAGATGGTGCTGGACACCGGCACGCCGGTGGCATCCCACAGGGGGATGTTGATATAGGGCTGGGGGTAACGGAACACCTGCTCCGGCCAGGACACCGCCGCCACGGCGTAACCCACAGCAGCGGGGTTGAAGGGATAGCTGCCGTAGCCGCCGAACACCTCCTTGCCGATGAGGACACCGGCCAGCACCGCCATAATGACCACATACCAGTCCACCGTGGCGGGCATGAGCAGGGCGATGATGAGGGCAAAGCTCTCGTTGGAGAAATCTCCGGCCCGATACACGCGGCGGCGCAGCAGGGAGACCAGGCGGTCACACAGGTTGCCGGTGAGCAGCGCCGCCCCGCAGAGCAGCAGGGGCCGCAGACCGTACAGGAAGCAGGCCATGCAGAGCAGCGGGATGGTCATAAAGCAGACGTGCAGATAGTACCGCCCCGTCTTTGCAAGCTCCTGCTCCTGCTGCTGGATCAAACGTTCATCCATGGTAAGGCACCTCTCACAGGGCGGCCAGACGGCGCACTGCCGCAGCCGGGTCGGCTGCGCCGAACACGGCACTGCCCGCCACCAGAATATCGGCACCCGCCTCCACACACAGGGGGGCGGTGGTATCGTCCACGCCGCCATCCACTTCCAGCAGGTAGCGGGCGCTCCGCTTTGCCCGCTCTTCCTTGAGCCAGCGCAGCTTTTCCAGCGCCGAGGGCATGAACTTCTGCCCGCCGAAGCCGGGCTCCACGCTCATCACCAGCACCAGATCCAGCTGGTCGAGATACGGGGCCAGCGCCTCCGGATCAGTACCGGGTTTGATGGTCAGGCCCACCTTGCAGCCCAGTGCCTTGACCGCATCGATGGTCTGCTGGATGTCGTCCTCGCACTCGAGGTGGAAGTTGTACAGGCTGGCACCCGCCTTGATGAAAGGCTCTGCATACTGCAGCGGGTGGCTGATCATCAGGTGGACATCGTAGAATGCTGCGGGCATCCCCTTGTGCAGGCTTTTCAGTACCGGCACGCCAAAGCTGATGTTGGGCACAAAGTGGCCGTCCATCACGTCATAATGCAGCATCTGCGCACCGGCATCCAGCACCA
>OGNR01000975.1_pt1 | contig 13409 bp, 9 predicted proteins | sample 1573501 | NCBI WGS metagenome assembly OGNR01 (sample SAMEA2581918, study PRJEB24529) | metagenome | biome: Human gut stool | place: China | collected 2011 | reverse complement strand
GTTCTTCTTGGGACTTTGTTCAGATAGGGCGAAAGCCCGACAGTCCAAGAATGTAAAACATTCTTGGACATGGCACGGCAAAGTGGCGGAGCGTGTCCTGCACGGCACGTATATTATTATTGGGAGGTGTTTTTTTGTTATTATTTAATTTACAGAAGAAATGGGCTGAGGTGGACAGCCTGACGGAGCATCTTGATGTTCTGGGGATGGATGTATGCAATGTTTATGATGGAACAAAGGTTGTAAGTGGTATCTGGGGGATGACACATGACGAAACTAAGGAAATGTTTATTAAGCACAGATATGTTGTTATTGTGGTGTCAGAAGAGCTGTTCTTAAGTACAAGCGCACTGTACTATATCGAACTGGCAAGAAAGCTGTATGAAAAAGGGGATATCAAGGTATATGTTATCAATAATGGTATATCAGTGGAGAAGTATCCGGAACGCTGCAAATGGCTGACAGAGGGAGTTATGTTAAAGAATTATTCTAATACAGCAGATGAGAAGACATATGCATATGCGATGGATATTGTTCTGGGGATAACATATGATTTATTTTCAGAGGATAAAGATAATGGGAAAAAGGTTGTTAAAGAGGGCACTAATGTATAACAAGGAGATATAATAGCTGCATTGTAATGCTGTTAATATATAATATAATATGATGTGAATACGGCATCTTATAGAAGTCTGAGCTGTATCAGGATTGCAGGACAATGTAGCAATACTGATATAGCAGTAAGTGATAAAGTTCACTTCTAATACTTTTAATATAATATTTAAAATATAATGGATAACAGATAGACAAAATAATTGTAAGAATAGTTATACATACACTTGCATTTAATTGCATTACCATATATAATTGTTATGTTTTGTATTTTGGGGCAGTATGTTCTAGTGTGGTCATATGGATGAACGGCAGTCCTGTAATACATATATGAACTAGGGAAAGTTCACCATTAATGGAGGAATGATTAATGATTAGTGCAAATAACGTAACACTTCGTATAGGAAAAAAGGCTCTTTTTGAGGATGTGAATATTAAGTTCACAGAGGGAAACTGCTATGGTCTTATAGGTGCCAACGGTGCAGGTAAGTCAACATTTTTAAAAATTCTTACAGGTCAGATTGAACCAAGTAAGGGAGATGTAACTATAACACCTGGTCAGAGATTATCTTTCCTTGAGCAGGACCACTTTAAGTATGATGATTATACTGTTCTTGATACAGTTATTATGGGTAACACAAGACTTTATGAGATTATGAAGGAAAAAGAGGCTATATATGCCAAGGAAGACTTCACAGAAGAGGATGGTAATAAGGCTAGTGAGCTTGAGGCTGAATTTGCAGATATGAACGGCTGGGAGGCTGAGTCAGATGCAGCACAGTTACTTAACGGATTAGGTATAGGTACAGACCTTCACTATAAGAATATGTCAGAGCTTAATGGTAGTGAGAAGGTTAAAGTCCTTCTTGCAAAGGCACTTTTTGGTAATCCGGATATTCTTTTACTGGATGAGCCTACTAACCACCTTGATCTTGATGCTATAGCATGGCTTGAAGAGTTCCTTATCAACTTTGATAACACAGTTATCGTAGTATCTCACGATAGATATTTCCTTAACAAGGTATGTACACAGATAGCAGATATTGATTATGCTAAGATTCAGCTTTATGCTGGTAATTATGACTTCTGGTATGAGTCAAGCCAGCTTATTATCAAGCAGATGAAGGAAGCTAACAAGAAGAAGGAAGAAAAGATTAAGGAACTTCAGGACTTTATCCAGAGATTTTCAGCTAATGCATCTAAGTCTAAGCAGGCTACATCACGTAAGAGAGCATTAGAGAAGATTGAACTTGATGAAATAAGACCATCAAGCAGAAAGTATCCTTATATAGATTTCAGACCATCAAGAGAGATTGGTAATGAAGTACTTTCAGTAGAAGGTATTTCTAAGACTATAGATGGAGTTAAGGTTCTTGATAATATTTCGTTTATAGTAAACAGAGAAGATAAGATTGCATTTGTTGGCTCTAACGAGCTTGCAACAACAACTTTATTCAATATTCTTACAGGTAATATGGAACCAGATGAAGGTTCTTATAAGTGGGGCGTAACTACTTCACAGGCATATTTCCCTAAGGATAGTGCGGCTGAGTTTAATAGAGAAGATACTATTGTAGAGTGGCTTACACAGTATTCACCAGACCCAGACCCAACATATGTAAGAGGTTTCCTTGGACGTATGCTTTTTGCTGGGGATGATGGTGTTAAGAAGGTTAAGGTACTTTCTGGTGGTGAGAAGGTAAGATGTCTTATATCTAAGATGATGATTATGGGTGCAAATGTACTTATATTCGATGACCCAACTAACCACCTTGATATGGAGTCTATCACAGCACTTAATAACGGACTTATTAAGTTTCCTGGTGTGGCTCTTTTTACATCACACGACCATCAGTTTATTCAGACAACAGCTAACCGTATTATGGAGATAGTTCCATCAGGTCAGCTTATTGATAAGATTACAACATATGATGAGTATCTTGAAAGTGATGATATGGCAAGAAAGCGTCAGGGATTTGCTGAAGCTGCAAGTGATGATGAAGATTAATCTGTTAGTTATATAGTTTGAGGTGTTAGAGGATTGTGTGAATTGTGTAGCAATGTAGCAGTCCGAATATATCAGTTATAGTTAAAAGGTCAAAAAGTCATTTACGTTTGAACGATAAGCTTTTTACACTTTTAACCATAACATTATGATACAATTAAATTATTTTACATTAGAGAGGGATGTCACATACCGATAATCCGTTATTATTACAGTTCATTAGTATCAGAGTATATGCTGCTCTGGTGTGAATGAATGTGATAAGCACTGCCAATGGGGGCATTGTCAGCGGAAGAAGCGGGATATGTGGCATCTTTCTTGCGTTAAGATAATGGAAATGTTATACTTAATAAGTTATGATAAAAATAGTTTGAGGTATTAGATGATTGCGCGAATTGCATAGAAATGCAGCAATCCGAATACATCAATTAGGGACAAAATACCTTTTGCCCCCTAATATCATAGTTTGTGATAAATATAAGTGTTATAAGAATATGATGGAGGAGTTAGGTTATTATGGCTTCAAGTACCAGAAAAAGCCAAAGTCAAAGCAGTAGCAGAAGTTCTAAAAGCAGTACTTCAAGAAGCAGTGCATCAAAGAGCAGTACTTCAAAGGCTGCTAAGCCGCGTACAGCAAAGAGTACTAAAAGCAGAACATCATCGGGTACAGCTAAGAAGAATACAACAGGAAAAAATACACAGACAGAGCAGTTGTTACAGTATAGTCCTTTAATAGATGAGATTATACTGTTATTAGCATTTGCATGTACAATAATACTGCTGTTAAGTAATTTTAATATGGCAGGTACGGTTGGACAGTCAATCAAGTGGCTTATGTTTGGACTTTTTGGGATAGCTGCTTATGTTGTTCCATTTATCGTTGCCGGAAGCATAATATTTATGCTTGCCAATAAAGATATGGCAGGAGTTATGCGTGTTAAGGCGGCAGCGGTGTATGCGTTGTCAGTAATTGCGGCGGCAGTATGGCAGAGAATAACCAATGTGCCAGATATAGGTGAGTCAGTTGTCACATACTTTGGATATTGTTCAGAGCATAAGACAGGCGGTGGTCTGTTTGGAGGAATACTCTGTAAGCTGTTAAGTCCTCTTGGCATTGCAGGAACTATGGTTATACTTATCATACTTGCAATAATATGTGTGATACTGATAACAGAAAAGTCATTTATAGGTGGGATTAGAAACGGTGGACAAAGGTTTGTAAAGGAAGCAAGGGAAGATTATTCAGCTTATAAACAACATTCGTCTATGGTAAGAAGAGATGAAGAGCTGAGTGATGAAGAATACCGCGCCATTCGTGAGGAGGAAAGACGTCAGGCAAGAATAAGAAAGCTTGAAAAGAAGGAGCAGGCGATAGCTGCTAAGAAGGCCAGAGAAGAGGCTATGTCCAATGCGCGTATGAATAATGTTGTAAGGGGTGTTACGAATGACCTTGTAATAAAGGATATGCAGTCTGAAAGCGATAATGCGGATATAGACATACGTGAAATAGAGCCTGTAAGAAATGATGTAGATGTATATATGGATGATATATACGACCCACTCATCATCCCTAAAAAGCATAATACAGATGAAGATGATGATTATGCACAGTCTGAGGATGATGACAGTGCATATGATACATCTGATATATGGGAAATACATAGTGATACGGATAAAAATGCACAAGATAGCAATGTCAGCATAGCAGGTGAGGATATATCAGCGGATAGCGGATATGAACATGCAGGTGATGCAGATAATTATATGGATGATGATATCACAGATAATGTGTATGATGGCTATTCAGAAGATTACAATTCAGATATATATGAAAGTGTCAACGATAACGATGTATACGACGATGAAAAATATGATGATACAAAATATAAGGATATGAATGATGATAACTTTATATCTGAAAGAAATAAAAAATACAGCATTGATAACAACATTAACGTTCCAGAAGATGAAAATTATGGAGATGACATTTATAATGAATATGATAATGATATATCAGAAGATGGATTAGCAGGCACAGGAGAGTATGGTACAACGAAGGAGCCATACGATAATCAGGACATGGCTTCTAATGATATGAATACGGATAATGAAGGTATGACGGATATTCATGAGACCGTTAATGCTTCTGATAATAATGTAAAGAATGAGAATGATGTTCAGGCGCAGGAACTTAAGAAAGAATATAAGTTCCCACCAATAAGCCTTCTTAACAGAAATACAAGTTCATCTTCGGCTAATCTTGAAAGAGAGAACCGCAACACAGCGATTACATTAAAGCAGACACTTCAGAACTTTGGTGTTAAGGTGGATATAACAGATATAAGCTGTGGTCCATCAGTTACAAGATATGAGCTTAAGCCGGAGCTTGGTGTCAAGGTAAGCAAGATAGTTTCGCTTGCAGATGATATAAAGCTTAGTCTTGCGGCAGCAGATATAAGAATAGAAGCCCCTATTCCCGGCAAGTCAGCCATAGGTATAGAAGTGCCGAACAAGGAGGCGGGAAGCGTATTCTTAAGAGAGCTTATAGAAGATGACACATTTAAGAATAACAAGTCTAAAGTAGCATTTGCAGCAGGAAAGGATATAGCAGGCAAGACAATCGTTGCAGATATAGCAAAGATGCCACACCTTCTTATAGCAGGTGCGACAGGTTCAGGTAAGTCGGTATGTATCAATACTATAATTATGAGTATTCTGTATAAGGCAAAGCCTGACGAAGTTAAGATGATTATGGTTGACCCTAAGGTGGTAGAGCTTAGTACCTACAATGGTATACCACATCTTCTGTTACCTGTTGTGACAGACCCTAAGAAAGCGGCAGGAGCTCTTAACTGGGCAGTTGTTGAGATGGATAAAAGATATAAGATGTTTGCGGCTGTTGGAGCACGTAATCTTGCTGGTTACAATGATATAATTATGAAACAGGAGGTAAAGGAAGGTGAAGTTCCTATTGAAAAACTTCCAGAGATAGTTATAATCGTAGATGAGCTTGCAGACCTGATGATGGTTGCACCGGGTGAGGTTGAAGCTGCAATATGCCGTCTTGCCCAGCTTGCAAGAGCAGCAGGAATACATATGGTTATAGCAACACAGCGACCATCAGTTAATGTAATCACAGGTCTTATTAAGGCAAACGTTCCATCAAGAATAGCATTTTCAGTGTCATCGGGTGTCGATTCAAGAACAATTATTGATATGAATGGAGCTGAAAAACTGCTTGGTAAGGGCGATATGTTATATTTCCCATCCAATATACCTAAGCCTGTAAGAGTACAGGGCGCATTCGTATCGGATGAAGAGGTATCCAGAGTGGTTGATTTCCTTAAGGAAAATATGACAGAGGAAGCAAAGTATGATGAGAGCATAGCAGATACAGTGTCACAGAAAATGGCACAGGGATTACAGACAGAGGCTCAGGATGACAAGGATTCATTGTTTGCAGATGCGGCAAGATTTGTTATAGAGAAGGAAAAAGGTTCTATAGGTATGCTCCAGCGACAGTTTAAGATAGGCTTTAACAGAGCAGGAAGAATTATGGACCAGCTTTCAGATGCAGGCGTTGTGGGTCCTGAGATAGGAACCAAGCCGCGAAAGGTTCTTATGAGTGCAGAAGAATTTGAAAGTTATATGAGCAATAATTAGTATATTAATAAAATACTTAAATGTGCCGGATGGCGGCATGGAAAGGATAAGATTATGGCAGTAAAGAGTGATATCGAAATAGCACAGGAAGCAAAGTTATTAAACATTAAGGATGTAGCAGCAAAGGTTGGAATTACAGAAGATGAACTTGAAATGTATGGAAAGTACAAGGCAAAGTTATCTGATGAACTTATTCACAGAGTAGAGAATAATGAGGATGGAAAGCTTGTTCTTATAACAGCTATCAATCCAACTCCGGCAGGTGAGGGAAAGACAACTATAAGTCTTGGACTTACAGAAGCACTCTGTAAGAAAGGAATAAATGCTATAGCAGCATTAAGAGAACCTTCACTCGGACCATGTTTTGGTATAAAGGGTGGAGCAGCAGGCGGCGGATATGCACAGGCTGTTCCTATGGAAGACCTTAATCTTCATTTTACAGGAGATTTTCACGCTATAACATCAGCTAATAATCTGTTAGCAGCTATGCTTGATAATCATATACATCAGGGCAATGCGCTTGGTATTGATACTAAGAGAGTTGTATGGAAAAGATGTATGGATATGAATGACAGAACATTAAGAAACATCGTTATAGGACTTGGTGATAAGCCTAATGGTGTTGTAAGGGAAGACCATTTTATCATAACAGTAGCATCTGAGATTATGGCTATACTCTGTCTTGCTAATGATATGAAGGACTTAAAGGAAAGACTTTCTAACATAATAGTTGCATATAATTATGCAGGAGACCCTGTTACAGCTAAGGATTTAAAGGCTACAGGAGCTATGGCAGCACTTTTAAAGGATGCTATAAAGCCTAATATGATACAGACACTTGAGGGTACACCAGTACTTGTACACGGCGGACCATTTGCGAATATAGCACATGGATGTAACTCAGTAAGAGCTACAAAGCTTGCTATGAAGCTTGCAGATGTCGCTGTCACAGAGGCTGGCTTTGGTGCTGACCTTGGAGCTGAAAAGTTTTTTGATATAAAGTGCAGAAAGGCCGGACTTAAGCCAGATGCAGCAGTTATAGTCGCTACAGTCAAGGCATTAAAGTATAATGGTGGTGTTCCTAAGGCAGAGCTTGGCAAGGAGAATATGGAAGCCTTAAAGAAGGGTATTGTTAATCTTGACAAGCATATTGAAAATATACATAAGTATGGTGTGCCAGTTATCGTTACACTCAACTCATTTATTACAGATACTGAGGAAGAATATGAATTTATAAAGAAGCACTGCGAGGAGTTAGGCTGTGAATTCGCGCTTTCTGAGGTATGGGCAAAAGGCGGAGATGGCGGTCAGGAGCTCGCTGACAAAGTTCTTAGCACACTTGAGAATAAGAAGAGTGAGTTCGCTCCATTATACGAAGATGAGCTTCCACTTGAAGATAAGATATTAAAGATTGCAAAGGAAATATATGGTGCAGATGGCGTTACTTACGATGCAAAGGTAAAGAAGGAGCTCGACCATATAACACAGATGGGCTTTGGCAATCTTCCAGTATGTATGGCTAAGACACAGTATTCACTTTCAGATGATGCATCTAAGCTTGGAAGACCAGAAGGCTTTACTATTAATATAAGAGAAGTATATGTCGATGCGGGAGCTGGTTTCGTGGTTGCACTTACAGGAAAGGTGCTTACTATGCCAGGACTTCCTAAGGTTCCAGCAGCAGAAGGCATAGATTATGATGAAGAGGCAGAAAGAATAACAGGATTATTCTAATATTGGTTAAAATATATGTTAGGAGGATTGTTTATGCAGCTTAAGAGTATATTAGACATATGTCAGGCTAATGAAACAGAGAAGTTTAATTATACAGTATTAAAGGGCAGTACTGATACAGAGGTGACAGGTATCGCCTCAGACTCAAGAAAAGTAACAGAAGGTGGCATATTTGTATGTATTGTCGGTGCGGTAAGCGATGGACATAAATATATAGAACAGGTGAAGGATAAAGCAGCAGTTATAGTTGTTCAGAAAGGTTCAGACTATGCTCTGCCATCAGAAAATGTAACAGTTATCGAATGTGATAATACAAGACTTGCGCTTGCACTTATGTCGGCTGCATATTATGGCAATCCTGATAAGGAGTTATTTACTATAGGTATTACAGGTACTAAGGGTAAGACAACAACTACATATATGATTAAAAATGTGCTGTGCGCGTGCGGAATAAAGACAGGACTTATAGGTACAATAGAAACTGTCATAGGTGATGAAGCGATACCTTCATGCAATACAACGCCAGAGTCAATACAGATACACGAAACTTTCAGGAAGATGGTGGATGCCGGCTGTAAAGCAGTAGTTATGGAGGTATCTTCACAGGGACTTAAGCTTGACAGAACAGCAGGAATTATGTTTGATATAGGTGTATTTACCAACCTTGAGCCAGACCATATCGGACCTAATGAGCATGCTTCTTTTGAGGAATATCTTGAATGTAAGGCAAAGCTTTTTACGCAGTGTAAGACTGGAATAGTCAATGCAGATGATAAGCACACAAAGGATATACTTAAAGGTGCCATATGTAAAGTTGAGAGCTATGGAGTATCAGAAACAGCCGATATAAGGGCAACTGATGTAAAGCTTCTTCATGAACCGGGAAAGATAGGACTTACATATAAGTGTCAGGGACTTATAGATATGGACGTTGCATTATCACTTCCGGGAATGTTTTCAGTGTATAACTCACTGTGCGCAATAGCGGTTACAAGACATTTTAATGTGAATAAGGATACAGTTGAAAATGTATTAAAGGATGTCAGGGTAAAGGGCAGAATTGAGCTTGTAAAGGTGTCAGATAAATTTACACTTATGATAGATTATGCCCATAATGCAATGTCTTTGGAAAGTATCTTAAAAACATTAAAAGAATATCATCCACACAGACTTGTATGTCTCTTTGGATGCGGAGGAAACCGTTCTAAGGAGCGAAGATTTGAGATGGGTGAGGTGTCAGGAAAATATGCTGACCTTACGGTTATAACATCGGATAATCCAAGATTTGAGGAGCCGGAGGCTATTATTGAGGATATAAAGACAGGTATAAGCAGGACAGATGGAAAGCATATTGATATAGTAGACAGAAAAGAAGCTATAAAATATGTTATCGAACACGGTGAGCCGGGAGATATTATAGTGCTTGCCGGTAAGGGGCACGAGGACTATCAGGAGATAAAGGGTGTTAAGTACCCTATGGATGAAAGAGTGCTTATAGCTGAGGTTCTTGATGAGTTAAAGGAGAAGAATGTACGCTGATATTATAATAGATATATCACATGAGCAGCTTGATAAGACATTTCAGTATGCAATACCTGAGGAGCTTGATGGCACAGTTGAGATAGGAAGTGTTGTGAGAGTGCCTTTTGGCAAGGGAAACAGGATGATAACGGGCTATGTTGTCGCTATGTCAGCAACACCCTCTTATGATGTAAACAAGATTAAGTATATAGACAGTATTGCAAGTAACCGTGTAAATGCGGCTACAGATATGATTAAGCTTGCACTCTGGTTAAAAACTCATTATGGCTGCACTATGAATCAGGCTTTAAAAACAGTCATTCCGGTGAAAGATAAGATAAATCACAAGGTAAAGCGTGCAATATGTCTTAATATCACAGAGGATAAAGCAGATGAGCTTCTTGCAGTATATAAGAAAAAAGCAAAGGCGAAGCACAGACTGTTAGAGGCACTTATTAATGAGCCTGTCATTGACAGCGATATAGTCAAGACGAAGCTTAATATATCAGCTTCTACGATTAAGGCTATGGAAGAGGATGGCGTTATCAATGTTAAGACAGAGGAGTACTACAGGAACCCTGTTTCTGATAAAAATGTGTTTAATAAGGATGTCGTTCTTAATGATGAGCAGAGAGCAGCAGCAGAAAGCATAATAAATGATTATGATGATGGAAAGTATGGAACTTATCTTATACACGGTGTTACCGGAAGTGGTAAGACTGAGGTGTATATGGACGTTATTGAACACGTTATAAGTATGAACAGGCAGGTTGTTATGCTTATACCGGAAATTGCACTTACATTTCAGACGGTACAGCGGTTTTATCACAGGTTTGGTGATAAAGTATCTATTATTAACTCGCGCATGTCAAAGGGCGAAAGATATGACCAGTTCTTACGTGCGCTAAGAGGAGAAATAAGCATAATGATAGGTCCGAGGTCTGCGCTTTTTACGCAGTTTCCTGACCTTGGGCTTATAGTTATAGACGAGGAACACGAAGGTGCTTACAGGTCGGAGCAGGTACCGCGGTACCATGCAGTTGAAACAGCCATACATATTGCCAAGGAGCATAATGCATCGGTTGTTCTTGGTTCAGCGACACCATCTATAGACAGCTTTTATCGTGCAAGAAATGGTGAATTCAAGCTTCTGTCACTTAAGAAACGTGCAGGAAACAGTGAACTTCCAGACGTGTATATAGCAGATATGCGAAGTGAGTTAAAGAGTGGAAACAGAACTATATTTTCACAGAAGCTTAAGCAGCTCATACGCGACAGACTTGATAAAAAAGAGCAGATTATGCTATTTCTTAATAAGCGCGGAACGCGGGTTTTGTATCATGCCGGGCGTGTGGTTATGTTTATAAGTGTCCGCACTGCGATGTGTCTATGACAGCACACCGCAACGGAAAGCTTGTGTGCCACTACTGCGGTTATGAAATGCCACAGTTAAATATATGTCCTGAGTGTGGTTCAAAGTATATATCAGGTTTCAGGGCCGGAACAGAGGCTGTGGAGGATGCGGTGCATAAGATGTTTCCAGATGCAAGAGTGCTAAGAATGGATATGGACACAACCAAGGGCAAGGACGGACATGAACATATTCTTAATGCATTTGCGACAGAACAGGCAGATGTGCTTGTTGGAACGCAGATGATAGTTAAGGGACATGACTTCCCAAAGGTAACACTTGTAGGAATTGTGGCAGCAGATATGTCACTGTATGCAAGTGATTACAGGGCAGTTGAGAGAACATTCCAGCTTGTGACACAGGCAGCAGGGCGTGCAGGAAGAGGCCAGAGGCGTGGAGAGGTCGTTATACAGACGTATTCACCGGATAATTATGGTATAATATGTGCGGCAGGGCAGGATTATACAGGCTTTTATGACAAAGAAATATCCTACAGGCAGATGCTTTCTTATCCACCAGTGAACAATATGATTAGAATTAACATAAGTTCAGCCGATGAAGGCAGGCTGAAGGTGGGCGCAGATGATATAAAAAGGCTTCTTGATGATAAGAATAATAATCTTGCAAATAGTATAAAGATATTAGGACCAGCAAATGCGCCGATATATAAGATAAGTGACGTGTATACAAAGATAATATACCTAAGAAGTGCAGACTTTGGAAGACTGTCATATCTTATGGACTGTATAGACAGGTATACGCAGGACAATGATAAATATAAGAATATAAGTATTCAGTATGATGTTAATTAATGTAAGACTGGATTATAGGAATTGCAAAGTAAAGGAGTAATCAGTAGGTATAAGTCAGGGGCAAAATACTTTTTTGACCATGATAGCTATAAAAAGAATATCAGGACGGAGGAATAATAATGGCAATAAGAAATATAAGAACACTTGGTGATGAGATACTCAGAAAAAAGGCTAAAGAGGTAACAGAGATGACTCCAAGAATACAGGAGCTTATCGATGATATGTTTGAAACAATGTATGAAGCTAACGGAGTCGGACTTGCAGCACCACAGGTCGGTATAAGAAAAAGACTTGTAGTTATTGACTGTGGTGATGACCCAATAGTACTTATTAATCCCGAGGTACTTGAAACAAGCGGTTCACAGACAGGACAGGAGGGATGCCTTAGCGTTCCCGGAAAGACAGGTGTAGTGACAAGACCATCATATGCAAAGGTTAAGGCTCTCAATGAAGATATGGAGGAGATTATAGTTGAGGGTGAAGACCTTCTTGCAAGATGTCTTCTTCATGAAATAGACCATCTTGATGGAGTAATGTATGTTGATAAGGTTGAAGGAAAGCTTCTTGATACTGAAACGGAGGATGAGGAATAGTGAAGGTTATATTTATGGGGACTCCTGACTTTGCAGTTGGGACGCTTAAGGCTTTAGTTGAGGCAGGACATGAGGTTGTGGCAGTAGTTACACAGCCAGATAAGCCTAAGGGAAGAAGCAAGGAACTTGTATTCTCACCAGTAAAGGAAGAAGCAGTAAAGCTTGGAATCGAAGTCTTACAGCCGGAAAAGGCAAGAGATGAAGAATTTGTTGAGAAGTTAAGAGCATATGGGGCAGATATATTCGTTGTCGTTGCATTTGGACAGTTACTTCCAAAGAGCATCATAGATATGCCACGCCTCGGATGTGTAAATGTACATGCATCACTTCTTCCAGAGTACAGGGGTGCATCGCCTATACAGTGGGCAGTCATAGATGGACGTGAGTATTCAGGCGTTACAACTATGAAGATGGATGAAGGACTTGATACAGGCGATATTCTTCTTGTAAAAAAAGTTAAACTTGAGAAGAAAGAAACAGGCGGAAGTCTTTTTGACAGATTAAGCGTGGTCGGTGCTGAATTACTTATAGAGACATTAAAGGGCCTTGAGGAGGGAACAATCACACCAGTTCCTCAGGATGACACTAAGAGCTCATATGTTAAGATGTTAAAGAAATCAATGGGTGAACTTGACTTTAGCAGGACAGCACACGATATAGAGTGCCTTATAAGAGGACTTAATCCATGGCCAAGTGCATACACACATTACAATGGCAAGATGCTAAAAATATGGGATGCAGATGTCATAAGCGACGTATCTGGAATAGGCAGTGAAGAAAATGCTGTTGAAACAGATGCAGCTTGTGGAACTGTATGCTTTGTTGATAAGAAAAGACTTATAATTAAGTGTGGAAAAGATTATCTTAGTGTTAATGAAGTCCAGCTTGAGGGCAAGAAGAGAATGAAGACAGACGCATTTTTATTAGGCTGCAGGGTCGAAAAAGGAACAGTTTTAAAGTGATAGTTCAGAAAGGTATGGTTTATTGCAGATGGATGTAAACATAAGAGCTGTTGTGCTTGATATACTTACTGAGATTGAGAAGGAGGGGGAATTCTC
>OGNR01000973.1_pt1 | contig 13423 bp, 8 predicted proteins | sample 1573501 | NCBI WGS metagenome assembly OGNR01 (sample SAMEA2581918, study PRJEB24529) | metagenome | biome: Human gut stool | place: China | collected 2011 | reverse complement strand
ACCGCGTCGGCGCAGACACCCAGAGGACTGAATGCGCCGGCGCAGAGCGCAGCACCCATCAAAACAAAAAAACGGCGGCGGGGAAAATCTGCTGACATGAGCAACATCCATCAAAGATCGCGGTCAGGCACCAGCGTCGTACGCTTGCCCATAGCATTCGGCTTGCTCACAATCCCTGCAGCCTCCATCGCTTCAAGAATATTGGCCGCACGGTTGTAGCCTATGGCAAGGTGACGCTGCACGAGAGAAATGGAAGCACGTTTTTCTGTAAGCACAACTTGCACGGCTTCATCGTAGAGCGGATCCTTTTCGCCGGACTTGCGGCCGCGGCCGCCGACGGAAGATTCGCCGTCCTCGTCGGCGGTTTCCGCTCCCTCTGTAACACCCGAAACATAACTCGGCGAACCCTGGCGGCGCAGCGCTTCCGCCACACGCTGCACTTCACCGTCATCGACGAAACACCCCTGGATGCGGCGGGCATCGGGCGCACCCGGACGATGAAAGAGCATGTCGCCGTTGCCGAGCAGCTGCTCAGCGCCAGATTCGCCGAGAATGACCCGACTGTCGGTAGCAGAAGCCACCTGGAATGCAATTCGGCTCGGTACATTGGCCTTAATCAGAGACGTCACCACATCCACCGATGGCCGCTGAGTGGCCAGAATCAAATGGATGCCGGCAGCACGCGCCTTCTGTGTGAGGCGGGTGATTTCACCTTCAACCTCCTTGCGGTTCGTGAGCATGAGGTCAGCGAGCTCATCCACCACGCAGACAATGTAAGGCCAAGGCTCGAGGTTGGGCGCCGCAGGATCGTCCTTGGCGGCCATCGGATCGCGAATAGGCGTTCCGCGGGCTTCAAGCACCTTCTCGTTGAAACCCGAAAACTGACGCACACCCACGCGGCTCATGACGGCATAGCGGCGGTCCATTTCGTTGGTCAGCCACTTTAACGCTGCACTGGCCTTATTCATATCCGTCACTACCGGCGTGAGGAGATGCGGAATGTCGTTGTAGAGCGAGAATTCGAGCATCTTCGGGTCAATCAGCACAAGCCGCAGGCGCTTGGGCGAATTCCGAAAGAGCATCGACAAAATCATGGCGTTGATGCCCACGGACTTGCCCGAACCCGTCGTACCCGCCACCAAAAGATGCGGCGTCTTAGCGAGATCAATCACCACGGGGTAACCGGCAATGTCTTTGCCCAAGGCAAGCGTAAGCGCTGAGGTGCTCTTCTCATAGGCTTCGCTCTTTAGGATTTCTTTAAGCCGAACCGTCTCACGCACGGGATTAGGCACCTCAATGCCAATGCAGCTGGTGCCGGGGATAGAGAGAACGATGCGCACAGCCTGCACGCCCAAAGCACGGCGCAGATCGTCGCGGACACTTTCAATCTGCGCACCTTTGACGCCCGGACCTGGCTCCAGTCGATACTGCGTAATCACCGGACCAGGCTGAGCACCCAGAACTTCCGCATCAATGTTGTAGCTCTTTAGCTTGGCAACGATCAAACGGCTTGTCAGCTGAATCGATTCCTCATCCGTCTTTCGCCCGTTGGGGTCAGGCGTATCCAGAAGCGAAAGACTTGGATGCGCCTCTTATAGCTAGCAGATTTGTTCAAAACATGCTCTCCGGCAGTCTCTCTCTCAATTTTTATGAGTACTTTCGCATCACAATGCAGAGATTTGTTGAACAAAACAAATGGATGACATGTCAATGCTTTTAGTCTACACTATATATTATGAAATACATTAAATACCTACTTCTATTGTGTTTAATCACCGCATGCAACCCGTCGGACACAAAGACCGCACCGGAAGGCAGCATCGAAAGCCCTGTCATCACCAATGACCTCTCCAACCAGAAGGTCACCGCCTTTGCCGAAGATGCACAAGGACACATTTGGATAGGAACTTCACGAGGGGTGAACAAATATAATGTACATGAATATCATCAGTATTACTGTACGGATGACTCACTGGATATACCCGATAATCAAATCAACGACCTCTTCCGCGATTCACAAGGCCGGTTGTGGGTAGTCACCGTAAATGGAACCAGCCTATACACGGACAAAGATAATTTCCAAAATATCCCACTGGACTTCCCCAACAAGAACGGCATCCAGATACTTGAAAACAAAGACGGAAAGATTTTTCTGAACATGATGCACAACCTTGCCGTATATAATCCGCAAACACATAAATTTGACGTACCCATCAAGATATTCGACCCGAACTATACCTTCAACAACCGCTGTTTCATAGACCAGAGCAACAAACTGTGGGCAGTGACCCCGCTGTCTCTGCGCCGCTACAACTCCTCCACACTGGCACTGGAAGACTCCATCCCAATGCAGGGCTTTTCTCCCACCTACTTCTTCATGCAGGCTAACGGAATCCTATGGCTGGCGGGAAACCGCCAGATAACATTGTTCGACACACATACGCACAAGTTCAAGGAAACACCCCAAGCCCTCCGGAGCCATCCGCTGCTGCATGCCAACGTCAATTACATCCACCCTTACGGCAGCAACAGCTTGTTGCTGAATACCGACCAACAAGGAATGTTTCTCTACAACTACGTGGAAGGATACGTGATACATCAGAGCGAAAACGGTTTTCCCTTCGAAGTGCCTCACTTCAAGATAAGCACCATGTTTACCGACTCACAGAAAAACCTATGGATAGGCTCTGTAGACCAAGGGTATGTCGTGCGCTATAACTACAAAGAACGTTTCAACACCAACAACCATCTCAGTTCATACCTGAACCGGAAGTCAGTGCTGTCCGTGGCAGTGGACAAGGAGCGAAATCTCTGGATGGCCACCATGATAGACGGGCTGTACGTTTACAACATGGACAGCCACGAAGTGAAAGAAGTAGACCAGCCTGGACTTCCGGGAAAAAGCGCTACCGACAAACCGGACATCACACGCGTATTCGTAGATGACGAGGGCTACATCTGGCTGGCGGCCCTCTATGCGAGCAGGGTGATGAAATGCAGCTATAAAAACGGCATATTGAAGACAGAGGCTATTCATGCCATCTTCCTACCGCTGTCGTTTGCACAAGATAGCCGTGGAACAATTTGGGTGGGTACACACAGCCCCAAACTTTACGCCAAAAAACGTGAAGAAAAAGAATTTGTCCAAACAAAAGTATTTTCCTGGACGGGAACCTTCATACCCGGACTCCTTCCACGCAACAACGGAAAGATGTGGACCACTGCCTTCATGAACCCAGTCATGCAAATCAATCCCGACAATTGGGAAAGCGCTGAAGTACCATTCGAGAACACCGACTGGCAAGCTTGTATCCAACGTTCAGTATTCATCCCTACCGACATCTTCGAAGACAGTCGTGGAGATGTATGGATTGGAACCGTCAGCAACGGACTGCTGCACTATTCTGCCGCCACCGGAAAAATCGAGACCATAGAGGGTACACCCTGCCGGGACATCTCTTGCATTGAGGAAGATGCACAAGGCAATATATGGGCAGGCACACAATACGGGCTGGGCAAATATGACCGCACCGTAGGGAAATTTACCAACTACTATGCCGCCGACGGCATAGGCGGCAATCAGTTTTACGACCGTTCTTCATGCCGCCTGCCCGACGGGACACTTGTTTTTGGCGGTACGCACGGGCTGACTTTCTTCAACCCTATGGACGTAAGTACCAAACGGGAAATTCCACTGCTCTTCGAGGATTTGAAGATACACAACCGGTTGGCACGCCCACAAGACAGCAAAAGTGTAGACAAGCACCTCTCCTACCGACCGGACATCTGCCTGGACCACAATCAGAATGGTTTCAGCATCTCCTTTGCCGCACTGGACTACTGCGAATACGAACGCGTACATTATTATTACAAGATGGACGGTTTCGACAAATATTGGATTGATGCCCGCAACAACCGCGAGGCCTACTATGCCAATCTGCCTGCCGGTACCTACACTTTCAAAGTTAAAATAACTAATAACGACAAGAGCATTGTAGAAAGGGAAAATTCCATACGCGTCATCGTAAAGCCCGCCCCTTGGCAAACATGGTGGGCATGGTGCACCTATCTGCTCATTGCCGCCGCCATCATCGGTATCTTCATCCGTGCCTGGCTACGCATTAAGCAGGAAAAAGAAACCGCCCGACGCGCCAAACTGGAGAAGGACCAGGAACAACGGGTGAACCGCATGAACATGAGTTTCTTTGCCAACATCTCGCACGAGTTCCGCACCCCACTCACCATGATTTCGGGTCCGGTAACACAACTTTGCGAAAGTCCCAAGATAGAGGGAGAAAACAAACAACTGCTTTACATCGTACAACGCAGTGTGGGGCGCATGCTCCGTCTGGTGAACCAGCTGATGGACTTCAACAAGCTGGAAAACGATACCCTGAAGCTGCGAGTGAAACGAACCGATATCATCTCGCAACTGCAACGTTTTGTAGACATTTTCCGCATCAACGCCAACGAGAAAGGCATCGCACTGAACACTTATGGCCTGGAGGATACTTTCCTCATGTGGCTGGACGTGGACAAGCTGGACAAGATTGTAGGAAACCTGCTTTCAAACGCCTTGAAGTTCACTCCGAACGGTGGGAAAGTGGAACTGTGCTTCGACGTCATTACCCGCGAAGAGGCTGCGCGTCTCTTTACGCTGACCGACAAAGACATCGACACGCAATACGTCAAAGTTGCCGTGGCCGACAGCGGGAACGGAATCCCCGAGGAACAGTTGGAGAAAGTATTCGAACGCTATTACCAACTGGACAATCAATCCAAAGGTACCTATAACTGGGGAACCGGTATCGGTCTGTACTATGCCCGTAGCCTGGCGCTGCTGCATCATGGTTATCTGAAAGCCGGCAACCGTACCGAAGGAAACGGAGCCGTCTTCACCCTACTGCTACCGGTGAATGACCTCTCTTATACCCCCGAAGAATGCACTCTCCCCGAAGAGGAACAGAACAAGGCATTTCCGATACAAACGGAAGAACAATATCAACTGGAAAATACAGAGAGCATCCGGCAGCAAAAGCAAACTCTTCTGGTAGTAGACGACGATACGGAAGTGGCCCACTACCTGAAAGCCCTGCTTTCTCCCATCTACAAAATCGTCTGCCGCTTCGATGCCGACAGCGCCTTCAAAGCCATGAACGAAGAAGCACCCGACCTCGTACTGAGTGATGTAGTGATGCCCGGAAGAAACGGTTACGACCTCTGCCGACAGATAAAGGAAGACTTGCAACTATGCCACATCCCCGTGATACTGGTAACGGCCAAAGCTACTGTAGAGAATCAAGTGGAAGGTCTGAATACCGGTGCAGATGCCTACGTGACGAAACCTTTCGAGCCCAACTACCTGTTGGCGCTTATCAAATCCCAACTGAAAAACCGCGAGAAAGTGCGCAGCCTCCTGAGCCAGTCCACCCAAACGGATAAGATTGAGGGAAATGTGCTTTCGCCGCAGGACAACACTTTCATGACCGAGCTTTACCACCTGATGGAGAACGAACTCTCCAATCCGGAGCTGGACGTGGCACGCATGACCGAGCTACTGAAAATCTCCCGTACCAAGTTCTATTATAAGGTAAAGGGGCTGACGGGTGAGAACCCCAGCGTATTCTTCAAGACCTACAAGCTGAACCGTGCCGCCAAATTGATAAAGGAAGGGAAATATACCATCTCAGAGATAGCGGACATGACGGGATTCAGTACACTGTCCCATTTCTCGACCAGCTTCAAGAAACAATTCGGGGCGACGCCGAGCGAATACAGCAAGTAAAAAGCCGGTCGGTTCAAATTTATTCATTACATTTGTACCATTCTTAAAAAACCTTTTTATCCATGGCACACCGACTGAACACCAACAAACAGTTTATGATAGGCAACGGCATCCTTGCCTTTGCCGTGATTTTTGTAGTTGTCATCTTTGTCTACATGAGCATGAGGCTGCAACAACGGAAAGAAGGAGAACGCAACTTCATCGAGACATACACCATCACACTGACGAAAGGATTTGCCGGAGATTCCACTTCCATATTCATCAACGACAGCCTGCTAGTGAACCGCACCATTGCAGAAGAACCTTTCACCATCGAAGTGAAACGTTTTGCCGAGCAAAACGCACTCATGATTGTAAACAATGCAACTGAAAAGCTTTCCTTATTTGAGCTAAGCGAAAAAGGGGGCGAATACCGGTTCGAGAAGGAAGGGGAAGAGGTGAAGCAGCTGGCAAAAAATTAGGGATAAAAAGTTGTGAAGCATTTTGCTCTCATATTTCGGAGTCAACAAGCTTTTTCCTGGCTTACCAACAGCCACTACAAAGACATCACATAACTTTTGCAGTGCTACTGCAAAGACATTACACAACTCCTGCAGTGACACTGCAGCGATACTGCATACCTTTTGCAGCGTTACTGCAAAACAGTTGCAGTGTCACTGCAAAGGTATTGCAGCAGCACTGCAAAAGGAGTGCAGTGACAGTGCAAGAGGTATGCAGTAGTTTTGCAGTATCACTGTCTGTAAAACAAGGAACTACTTACCGTCCATACTAATCTCTAACCATTTATTTTCGTTTGATATTTCCGAAGCTCCGCTCTCAATGCTTGTGCCTTTCCATCAGTCATCCGGTCGAGCAAATCCCAGAAACGCTCCCCGTGATTCATCTCGCGGGTATGTGCCAGTTCGTGCAGTAGCACGTAGTCTATCAGATGCTTGGGAAGAAGTACCAGATAATAGGAAAGGTTGATATTGCCTTGTGCCGAACAGCTTCCCCAACGCCCGCTGCTGGAATTTATCTTCACACTCTTGTAAGGAAGGTTGTGCTGCATGGAAAGCATATACAGACGGGGCGGAAGAATAATCTTCCCATTTCGCCGTAAAGCTTCCCCAATTAACTTGCGCAGCCAAGCCTGCAACTTCTCATCCGAGAAATCGGCATCAGGAGGACAGATTATCTGCATTTCCCCCAATTCCGAACGGGACAAGAACCGTTCCCGTTGTCCGCTGACCAACGTCAGTTTAAAGAACTCCGTATCAATGCGGTAATCCAAATCAATCAGCTTTCTGACCAGCTTCTGTCTGGCAGCTTTCAGACGCGGACGAAGCTGCTCGATGGCACTCTCTACCTCGGCAAGAGAAGTCCGGGGAGGCACAGTCACGTAAATTCCATCTTCCTTTGTACGGAAAGTAAGACGCCGTGCCCGGGCATTGACCCGGACAAACAAAGGACCAAGCTCTTTATCTTCTATAATGCGGTTTACTGTCATAAATCAAAGCCTCTCCCATAGGAAAGGGGCGGGAAGAGGCTTTGCAAATGAACAAAGAATCGTCCAAAAACGCAAGCAAATACCTGACAAAAGCGGACGGAGTGTCCGATAATGAACACTACACAAAAGCGACTATCCTTTAATAATCAACATTTTACACTTATGGCACAATAATTGATTAAAGTATGATGACCGAGCGTCCTTTGAAAAAAGCATTTTTATATGCAACTTTTTCAAGGTAGATCACGTCTAACTAATAAATACTGAATCACAAAAAACAAAAGAATATGAAAGCTCTAACAACATTTATCGCAATCGCCTTATTGGCATTCAGTACAACCGCTTGTTCACAACAACACACATACCGTTCCGGAGGCTTCGGCAGCAAGACGGTCAAGGCAAGCAAGAATTATGTAACCAAAGACATAAAAGTGGACAACTTCACCAAGCTGAGTGTAGCCGGCAGCCCCGACGTGACCTACACGCAGAAGTCCGGCAAACCGACAGTGGAAGTATACACCTCGGACAACATTGTAGACTTACTGGATATCCGTGTCAAGGACAATACCCTCTACATCGGCTTCAAGAAGAACGTCAGCGTATCCTATAATAAACTGGAAGTACGTGTGTCCGCAGAAAAGCTGAACGGCATTGCCGTGGCAGGTTCGGGAGACGTGGAACTGAAAAACGGACTGAAGACGGATGACATCAAAATCTCTGTGGCTGGTTCGGGTGACATCAGTGGAAACAACATCTCCTGCACAGACCTCGATATTTCCATCGCAGGCTCGGGAGACATCAATAGCAGCAACATCACTTGCAATGACCTCCAAGTATCCGTTGCAGGTTCAGGTGACATGAAGCTGAATAACGTAACCGCCAACTTCACCAGAGCATCCGTTGCCGGTTCGGGTACCGCCATCCTGAGCGGCAGTACCCAAGAAGCTGAATACAGCGTGGCAGGTTCGGGTGATTTGCTTGCTTCCGATTTCGTTGCCAAGAAAGCATCTGCCAGTGTTGCCGGTTCAGGCGACATCAAGTGCCATGCCACAGATTTCCTGAAAGTACGCACCAGCGGAAGCGGCAGTGTAGGCTACAAGGGTAATCCGGAACTGGACTATCCCAAGAAAGGACTGTATAAACTCTAACATAGAAAACATAGATTCTCAGATTGATGACTATAAACCTAAACTAAATTCTCTCTCAAATAATTACCTGCAAAAAGAACGAAGGACTCCCGCGAGGAAGCCCTTCGTTCTTTTATCACCCCACACCTCCGAAGCACGGGAACAGTTGTCATTTATCTATATTCAGAATGCCCGATTCATTGTCGCTGTTATTGATGCGTCTGCCGGATGATTTGTAACGCTTACCAAACTCGAAGTTATAACTCAGCTTGATAACCGCCATCTGTCCTATTTCTTTCGCATGACTCCACGAGGTATAGGGCGCCACTTTGCTCACCCGTTCCTTGCCCGTCTTGTAGTTGTTGGTGAACGGGAACATCATCCCTGCTCCTAATTGCAGCCGCTTGTGGGTATAAGTGGCTAAAACAGCAGCCTGGTTTTCACCCTTATAAATCGTTTCGCCCATCAGCTCGTTCGCCCTTTTACTGAATTGTCCCAACAGAGAGAACTGCTTATAATTGAACACGGCACCCAGGTTGTAATAGAAATCATTATACGTATGGGTATAGGTATTGCCGTTAGACCAGTAACGTGTAAATCCACCATCTATACTCAGCGTCAGGAAATTCTTCAGACTACCAATGTTCAGTCCGCGGAATGTGAAAGAAGGGCCAAAGCGCAGAAACTGTGCAGAACGCTGGTTCTCGTTCATCGAAACCAACTTGTCTCCCTCGGCAAACACACTCTCCATGATGATATTCTTGTGATAGCCATGTGTCACATTCAGCATGAAGACGAACTTCTTCTTCATATAGGAATAGTTCAACGTATTGTTGAAAACGCTGTAAGTCTCCAATGCCGGGTTACCGCGTACTATCTGGATGGTATCTATCGCCTGCTCCACATTGGTCAATGCACTGAGCGAAGGAATCTTGGGTTCGACATTGAACCGATAGTTGATGTTGCCGTTCTTGTGCGGAGAGAAGTTCAGACGGACAGTGGGAGTAAAGGTATAGTAGGTATGTTCCTCCCCTCCTTCCTTGAAATAAGAGCGGGTCAGTCCGGCACTCACACCATAGCTCACTTTCCTGATATTACCCTGCACCTCGGCAAACGCCGCTGTCTTTGCCTGGTTCATTTCCGATACGACGGGTGAAGAGCCTGCATACTCGTTCCTGGCATACATCTGGTAGTGGCGCAATCCGGCGCTGAATACGAGGAACTTGAAACGCTTGTCGTAGATGGCTTCACCGATAATGGAACGCTTATTCCCCGTCACATCTGTTTCAATCATCGCCAGGTCTTCGGCTTGAGGCGTATATTCGTGGTAGAGCCTATTATTGTCGGTGTGCATCAGCGTACCGGTCACGCTCATCGTAAGCATCTGATTCTTCGGTAATGTACGCTGGTAATAAAGGTCGAGCGAAGGAGTGTAGCTGGACTGCTTGTTCTTCAGTCTGGAGAAGATATAGTTATCGGCATCCGCAGCATCATACAACTTGTTCGACTGGTTCAGGCAAGGGGCATCATAGACACTGTTGCGGAACACGACGTTGAATACGTACTTATCCTGCTCCGTCAGATTGTAAGAGAGGTCGATATTGTGGGTAAAGTGCTTGTTTTGGTCGTGAAGCCCCTCCTGCACACGATGTATCGTCTTATTTTCCAACACATATGTCTCGTCTATATCCGTATATGTTTTTTTGAAGTTACGGGCAGACAAGTTATAGAACAATCCCCATTGTGACTTGTTATGATTGAACTTTGCCACCACATTGTCCTCGCTAAACAACATGTGGGGAGCATTAGTGGCTTGTATATTGACCAGTCCACCCGTTTCGCGGCGGCGGACAATGATGTCCACCACAGCGCCCAGGCTGCTGTCGCCATAGCGCTCTCCCGGATTTTCGATGAATTCTATTCTTACAATCTCCTTGGGCAGGAGGGCTGCCACTTCGGTGGAGGTAGCCACAATACCGTTGATACGTGTCTGTACGCTGCCGCCATTGGCTTCCAGGCCTTTACCAAGAGCATCCACCTTCAAGTGCGGAATGGCAAGGTTCAGCATCAGGTCGTAGGGATTATAGGAATTCTTCATGGCAGTAGCGGTGGGTACTACAACCATGCGGTCTACCTTCTGCGTGATATTGCTGCCCGATATTACCACCTCGTCCAGTGCTACCGACTGTTCTTTCAAGATAATGTCTCCCATCTGCACAGTGCCTTGGGGAGTCCTGATGACAATCTGTTCGCCGACGTAACCGATATAAGAGAGTCTTAACAGGAAATCCGAACCGGCAGTGGCTCTCAAAGCAAATTTACCTTTGCCATCAGTGGTGCTTTCCGTAACGAATGAAGAGTCGGGCAAGGAAATCAGGGCTACATTGACAAATTCCACCGGACGGTTCTGTTCATCTACAATTGTACCGTTTACTTTCACTGTTTGTGCCGCTGCGGCAAAGCTACCCAACAGGCATACGATAGCTATAACAAGAATCTTTTTCATAAATGCCGGTGTTTAGAGTTTGTCTTTTAAAGCTGACTCGATGATTGCCTTTATCTCTTCTGACGAAAGAGTTTCTTTATTGGTCCACTCCTTGTCTCTCTCCTCCGAGATATCCAATACGGAATCGCAATGTTCCGACATCAGCAGAAAGAGCATTTTCTCTGAAGTTTCGCCCGACGCGCTTATTACCTCATAGTGCACTTCGGCATACTTGCAAAATTTGCCGTCTACGTTACGACCACATTTACGCTCCAGGTATCCGTAACGGAATTTCTCACCTTCGCCTAACTGCGACTTAACATATTCCTTAGTTGCCGACTTTATTTTATACTGGTCGCTTCCGGGGAAGTAACATGAAGTAAGAGATACAAGTGCGAAACACGCTGCGATTGCCATTGTTCTGAATGTACTTTTCATAAGACTTTCTGTTTTTTGATTTGATGCAAAGTTAAGGCAAGAAGTCTCTTAACTCCTACTAAATCGCACTATTAAAAGTCTTAATACTTAGCACATAAAGCACTGATTATCAACAATGACATATTATAAAAGTCTTAATCCGGCCTCTTCCGGTCTAAATGCCTCTTATGCACTCCACAATATCCTGTTTTTCGCCTGCATTTATCTTCTTTCGGATGGAAGTCTTACGCACGTAGATGGTTGCACTTGTCTGTTGGGTGACCACACCGATTTCTTTCGTGGAGAAACCGGCACAGAGCAGACAGCATATCTGCACTTCCTTATCAGACAATACCTGTCCGAACTTTTCCATCATGCGGGAATAAAAGCCATCGTATAGTTTATCAATTACCGGATAAAGGTCTGCCCAGGCAAGAAGTCCTTCCACCGGAATCTCCTTATTGCCGATGCCCGAAATAAGTTTCAGCAACGCCTGGTTCTGTGAGGTAGGCGTATTGGCAACAAGCCGTATGATACCCAGCTGCTGAAGAAGCAGCTTCTTGAAGAAAGCACCGCTATTCTCTTCCTGATTGTCCGATACCTTCTGGGCATCTTCCAGCAGGCGGGTCAGTGCATCAATACGTTCCTCGGCTTCGGCAAGGCGCTTCCGTCTGTTACGGATATAAAAGGTAAGGGAAACAAGTACCCCGACAAACACAACAACAACCAGCATCGAATACATCCGTGTCTTCTGCCGTTTGATTATCAACTCATAGTTCAACTGTTGAAGCTTGTTCCTGGTCACCAGCTGTTGCTCTATCACGCTATTCTGGTCCCTCATCTCATTCCTGACAGAATCAGCAAACCTACCGAAAGTGACAATGTCCAAAGGTGCCCCGGAAGTATAGTCCAGAATTGTTTTCAACTGTGCCAGCGCACTGCGTACAGAAAAGCCCTCGGCTCTCTTTTCTTCCTGCTTCAATTCATTGTTCCACGCCTGCTCCCAATAGTAACGGGCAGAATCCAACTGATGAAGGTTCAGGAAGTTTTCAGCAAAGATTACCTGCAGAATGGGATAGTTGTCGGTCATAGGCATCAGCCGTCTAACCCGGTGAAGCAGTTCATTGGACTTGGTATATTCATGGCTGTTGGCAAGAAAAGCGGCATAATTCCTCAGATAGTGACAGGCCGAAGCTGTATCGGCTGCCGCCAATGCCATGTCAATACTCTGTTCCAGGTAATCCGAAGAAGAAGGGTGGTTGGCAAGCGCCATATTGAGTCCCAGGTCATAGAGTATGGAGCAATGTTCCCGGACAGATAGCTTATCAGCATATTGCAATATCTTTTCCATCAACTCTATCGCCTGGGAGTGGTCATTTCTCAGATAAGCTATCTCTGCCTTTCCCCGATAAAAAAGAAGAAGCCAGAAGGTGTCTTTCCGGGCTATGGCATAGTCCAAGCCATTCTCAATCGCTTCATCCATGCGTTCCTCCTGCTTCATCCATTTATAATAGGAGGCTTCAAGCAGGTAGCCATCAAGCATACGGGAAGAGTCTTTCCGCTCACGATAGTAGTGTATCGCTTCAGGAAGCAGCGAATCTTCCGCCAATGACATACCCATACGGTAGCGGGCCTGCGCACAGTTCCAAACGAACTGCATCCACTCCGCTTCTGAAAACCCGACATCCTTTTCTATGGAATTAAGCAACTTCAGCGCACTGTCCGGACGGCTCTGCAACAAAGAGTCGGTCTGCGCCAAAAGTTTTTTGTTGCCATGACAGTCATTACAGCCTACAAAGCACATAATGCCTAAAAGCATAATACAGATGTATAGTATGTTTCTCATCTTCTCCATTGTATATATTTGCAGTGAGTAAAGTTGAGAAAAAAAACGGCAGACTCCAAACTATATATACTGTAAATAATAACTCCCTTAAATAAAAAGCCTTGTAACCCACAGGCAAGAACAACAAAGGGACGCTGCATCACGCGGCGTCCCTTCTATTTTAGTTAGTTTTTATAAGATTTTGAGAGAATTGAAACTTCACAGCCTCAAGTTGTTTTAATAAAGCACACTAACTATTATTATGTTTAAAGCAAATAAAAATGTTATTTTAAAAGCA
>OGNR01000961.1_pt1 | contig 13622 bp, 10 predicted proteins | sample 1573501 | NCBI WGS metagenome assembly OGNR01 (sample SAMEA2581918, study PRJEB24529) | metagenome | biome: Human gut stool | place: China | collected 2011 | reverse complement strand
AGTACGTGTGTTTCTCCCTTTCCTATAGAAAGATTAACTCCGTGAAGAATTTCCTTATCTTCTACATCTACATATAAATCCTTTATATTTAATAAGTTCTTGTCTGACATAATATATCCTTATCCTTTCTTATTTAAAATGTTTTTAAATGCTGCGATTACGTATCAAAAATAACTTCTGACATTCACTAATACATATACCAGTTTAATTACTTTCCTGCACTTTCCTGCTATCAGCCTTATTCTCCTCCGGCTTATCAGCTTCTGTAGCAAGTCTTACAACATCTGCAAGTGTCATATTATCAAAGTAGTCATTGATAATCTTTGCAAGTCCTTCCCATATAGGAAGTGTATAACAGGCACTTGAACGCTCACACATATTCTGTTCATCCTTAAGACAGGAAACCGGCGCTAACGAACCTTCTGTAAGATTAAGTATCTCACTTATAGAATAATCAGCAGGATTTCTTGTAAGTCTGTATCCACCGCCATGCCCGCTTGCTGCTTCTATAAGATGTGCCTTCGACAGCATGCGTGTAATAGTTTCAAGATACTTCTGCGACAAATCCTCCTTCTGCGATATTTCTTTAAGAGGAATATAATCGTCACTGTGATTAACAGCCAGATACACCATAACTCTTAAGGCGTACCTGCCTTTAGAAGAAATAACCATAACTTAATATTCCTTTCACTACATAATAGCTTTGTAATAAATAATTCTCAATAAAGCGTAAAAAGATAATATACCCATTCGCCTACTGTGTCAATAGGTGATTGCTTTTTATTAGCAGCAACATCTATTAAATAATTATAAATATTTTGTAAAAATTGCACTTTTTTATTTTATTAAACTATGCTAGAATATGTTTAATGTATTTTTGTCTGAATATTTTAATAAGCCAGATATATTATCATAAAGAACTGGCTTAACATTCTAATATTCATATATAAGCTACATTAAACTTTCTGAAAGCTCTGTAAACATTACCCCTGAGTTTTCTTTGCAGGATATGTGCCTGTGCACGTGTAGCACAATCCCGTTATTCTGAATTCTAAAAAGTGTACACATTTATATTGCGCACATCAGGCGTAAGAACATAGGCTAGTGTGAAAACAAATTTTTCACACGCGGAATTTGTGTCTACGCACACTTGACACAAACTCGTTATGCACAAAAAAAGTGCGCGGAAATGAGGTTTAATATGAAAAAAACACAAGATAAGAAGCCTGTCCCTTCTACGGACACCCCCGCTACAGGCACAGCCAATGTAAAGCAGGAAAAGATAGCTAAGAAAATTGCCAACCGGATTGGTACACCAACCTGTATTATATTCCTTATTGTGGCTGTGGTAATGGCAGTTGTAGTCAAAGTACAGCTTGACACTTCTAATGAGCGTGAACTTACTCTTGAGTCACAGTCAGCAGCTAACGAGCTGAACACACTTTTCCAGCAGTATATGAAGTCAGTAAGCCATCTTGCTGTAAACCCTCAGGTTAAGAACACTATTGCCTCTGCCAGTGCAGATACCCCTATAACACAGACATCTGATTATCCTTCTGTCTTCCAGTATATGTTAAGTATGCAGCAGGAGGACTCAGCCAATATCATGGCTGTATGGATTGCTTCGATTGATGCCAATGTTCTTACACAGTCTGACGGCTACACAAGCGGCAGGGACTTCCAGATAACTGCGCGTGAATGGTATTCTGTCACACAGACAAAGTCTGTTATGCTTACAAAACCATATGTAGATGCAAGTACGGGTACAAATATTGTAAGTGCTGCTGCCCCTGTAACTGATGCTTCAGGAAATGTTATCGGTGTTGCAGGTCTTGACTTATCATTAGAGCATGTAAATGAATTTCTCAGTCAGTGTACTATCGGCGATACCGGTTATATTGTAATGACAGCAACTGATGGCACTATTATATATCATCCCGACTCATCCCTTATACAGAAGTCTTTAAAAAACATTGACATTTCTTCTAATGTCACTAATCTTGTAACTTCTGATAAAAATGGCTTTGTTAAGTTCAAGATAAGCGGTTCAACAAAGTATGGCTATGTAACAGCCATTGATAATACAGGTTATGTTGTATTTAGCAGCTTATCATCTGGTGAATACTCACAGAGCTTAGTAAGAATGATTATTATAATGATAGTTATATTTGTTATAGGCATTGTAATTATATTTACTGCTATAGTCCGTGTATCTGGTTCCATAACAAAACCTATAGAGTCTCTTGACGTTGCAGCCAAAGAGCTTGCAGATGGCAACCTCGATGTTCATCTTGAAGTTACAACCAACGATGAAATAGGAAATCTTGGCCGTTCTATTCAGCTCACTGTCCAAAGACTTAAGGTATATATTGCCTATATAGATGAAGTGGCCGATGTACTTGCAAAGATGGCAGATGGTACTCTCGCCATTCACTTAAAGCAGGAATACACTGGTGATTTCAGCAGAATTAAAGATGCTCTTCTTAACATCTCAGCATCTATGACAGAGATTATGACTGGCATAAGTGAAAGTTCTAATCAGGTTTCTGCCGGTTCAGACGACCTCGCAAAGGCAGCCCAGACTCTTGCTGAGGGTGCTACAACTCAGGCTGCATCCGTTGAAGAGCTTGTTGCTACAACTGACAATATCGTAACAGAACTTCAGAACAGTAAAGAAGATGCCTTAAACTGTGCAGCGGAAGCAAAGAGCGTTTCTACTCTTGCCAATAACAGCAAGAAACAGATGCAGGCAATGATTGATGCCATGGCAATGATTAGCGAAACTTCTAACAAAGTAGTCAGTATTATACATACTATAGAAGAAATTGCCGACCAGACTAATCTTCTTTCTCTTAATGCTTCTATTGAGGCCGCAAGAGCTGGTGAGGCAGGCCGTGGCTTCGCTGTTGTCGCTTCTGAGATAAGTTCACTTGCCGCACAGAGTTCGGATGCAGCAACAACCTCCAAGGAGCTTATAGGCGTATCTATAGATGAGATTGCCAAAGGTGTTGACATAGCCAATGAAGTAACTGATATTCTTCAGACAGTCGTTAATAACATCGACAACTTAAGTAATATGGTTACGCACACCGCTGAACTTTCTGTTGAGCAGGAGGAGAATATGAAGCAGATGCAGTCAGGAATTGACAACATCGCTCAGGCTGTTCAGGATACCTCCGCCACAGCACAGGAAGGCTCTGCTACATCAGAAGAACTTGCAGCACAGGCAGCAGTTCTTAGTGACCTTATCAAGAAATTTGACTTAAGCAAGTAGACATTTAATAATACTTAACAAAACGGGATAACAGTGAATTCGCTAGGAAAATCCACTGTTATCCCGTTATTACTTATGGCAATATAAATGCTATAAATAAGCAAATATGATATATTGTATAACCTTGTACATGTTCCGGACACATTTTAGGTTCTAAAATTACCCCCAAGTAATGTTTAGAACCGTATTTTATGATTTATTTAAGTATAGCGGAACAATAACAAAAATAACTTAATCTTTGTGATTTTCTATATTTGCCTTTTTATAGTTTAATACATATTAAAGATACTTATATCATTATACCTCATGTAACTTCTTGAGTTCTGCATCGCTTATCTTGCCATCAAGAAAGTCTTCCCAGAAGCTCTTAGAACTTGCAAACTTAAAATCAGCTTTTTTATCAAAAGTGTTAAGAAAGTCTGTTATCTTCTTATAATCACCCTCATGCTTATAGCTCATTCTCCAAAGCTCTGTTTCTTCGCCATCTTTAAACTGCTTACATATGATGCCATCCTCGCTAAAGGCTGTAACTGTCCATGTTGTCTTAGCTTCACCGATATTTTCGACAGAGGCACATTCTGTTGTGCCATCTACACTGCTTACGCCTTCCTCTGTACTTCCTGTTAATGCAAGCTCCTGCACCTTAGTAAACTCTCTGTTAGCTGTCACCTTGTCAGCAAGCATTTCTACTAGGTCTTTGGAAGTTTCCTCTGACTTTTCTTTATTAGCCTCGCTCACTTCCTTCTCATACTCTACAGCTTCCTTGAAGTCTTCAATAAAATTATCAACGTGTTCTATAAGCTTATCCCATTCCTTATCGCTCATATCCCTGATATTGGTTGAAGAAGTACTCTCCTGTGACTTAGAAGTATTTTCTTTAGCTTCATCCACGCCAGTTCCTGTCACAGCCCCACTTCCTGCCTTTGCCATGCTCTCTGCAAATGTTTCATCATTAACTGTCCCTGTCGCATCCCTGTATCCCGTATAATAACTGTCTGCATATCCTGTGTTTACTTTCATCCTTATCCTTTCTGTGATTGCTCAGTCGTTCACAACCACGCTGCTCTCCTGTAAAGGTCCAAGCAGTACTTTCGTAATAGTTAATATTTTTTGTATACTTATAAAATATACAAAAATGGCACTTTATTTCACATCAATCCGTTGAAATAAAGCGCCATCCTAGCAATATGTATATCGTCATATGAGGGGGAAAGTTTATATCTGTCTTACCAAAGCTATCACATTTTCTGTATTATCCGTAAACGGAAACATATCAAAAGGCTTACATCCCTTAACCTTATAACCACCCTTTATAAGCACCTCTATATCTCTTCTCTGCGTGTCCGGATTGCAGGAAACATATACAACCCTGTCCGGCTTTATCTTAAGAATAGCATTAAGAAAATCTTCACTGCTGCCACTTCTTGGAGGGTCCATAATAACAACATCTGCTTTTTTCTTTGCAGCATATTCTACTAAGAATTCACCCGCATCTGCATTTACAAACTTTATATTCTTAATATTATTTATCTTGGCGTTTTCTTCTGCATCCTTAACCGCATCCTTATTAAGTTCAACACCTATAACCTGTCCAGCCTTCCCAGATGCCGCTATTCCAATAGTTCCTATGCCGCAGTAGGCGTCTATGACAGTGTCCTTTTTCGTAATCTCCGCCATACTGATTGCCGCCTTATAAAGCTTCTCTGTCTGCTGGTGATTAATCTGGTAGAAGGATGATGGACTTATTCTGAACCTGTATCCACATAACACATCCTCTATGTATCCTTTGCCTGTAAGCACAATATTCCTTGGACCAAGCACCATACTTGTGTTGTAGGCATTTACATTCTGGACGATAGTATTAATCTCAGGATGCTTTTCTTTAAGCGCCTTTAGAAAATGTGTTTTAGATGGAAATGCAACCTCACTTGTGACAAGCACAAGCATAATCTCCTTAGTTGAAAAACCTTTTCTTAAAAGTATATGTCTCATAAATCCAGTACCCTTATCCTCATTATAAGGCTTATACTTAAATGACTTAAAAAGTTCCCTTAACGTAGCTATTATCCTGCTGCACTGGCTGTCCTCCAGCAGACACTCTGACACTGGCACAATAACGTGGCTATTCTGCTCATAAGTTCCTGTTATTATATTGCCGTTTTTATCCTCACCTACAACTGCATGCACCTTATTACGGTAATGCACAGGTCTGTACATCCCTGTTATCTCATCTACAGGACAGACTCCCTTAAACAGCTTATCTATATAATTCTGCTTTACTTTTAATTCATTATCATACTTCATACCTGCATATGCACAGCTTCCGCATCTGTCTGCACTTTCACAGTTTATTACACGCTTTTTCTCGTCATATACATTAGCCATATTCTTTCCTCTTCTTCATTATATGATGTTGTTGTCAAAAACCCAGACTTTGATGCCTACGAATTGTTCCGTGCTACGCACTCCCACAATTCTACCCAATATTCGCATATCGTGGGATTGTTATCCCACTTTTATGCTCATATTGGGGCGGGTTCCAAGGTCTTTCACCCACTTATGAGCAAGCTCATGTGGGATTAGACCTTTTAACCCTGGCATCATTACATACAATTATAGCTGCCCTTTCGAGCAGCTACAAGTCACAATATTATATACTAATTCTACAGTAGTAATGCAATCCTCTTACATAACATCACTATCATCGCCATTACCAACAATCTTTACCTTACCTTCGTAAAGTTCCTGTACAGCGATTGAAAGTGGCTTCATATTCTCTGCATTATCTACAAGTGGTGTACCAATCTGGAGCTTTCTTGCTTCCTCTGGTGTTAAGAGTGGCTTTGGCTCACCCTTCTTACCATCCTTGTCCTTTTCCTTAGGAGCGTTCTCAGCCTCGATACGTGCCTTTCTAACCCTCTCCTCGATTGACCTTGCATCAATTATTTCCTTAGCTCTGGCTGCTGTAGCCTTTACGATTGAGTAACGGCTCTGTACTAATGGCTGTTCGCCCTCTTCAACCTCACTATTAACAACTGCCATTAATTCTGAATACGATGGATGTATCATTATTATTCTCCTTTCGAATAAGCCTTAAGCTCTTCTTTTATATTATTGATTAAATCGATGTTATTAACTGCCTTTTTCTTCTCACTGCTTACTATAGAATTTATAGTTTCAACGCAGGCATCAACATCATCATTGATAACTATATAATTATAATTCTCTACGCCCTGTGCTTCCTCACTGGCTCTTGAAAGTCTTGCCCTGATAGTAGCTTCATCCTCTGTTCCACGACCTACAAGTCTTCTTTCAAGTTCCTCGGCACTAGGTGGCATAATGAACAGAAGTACTGCATCCGGAAACATTTTCTTAATGTTGAGTGCTCCCTGTATCTCTATCTCAAGTATGACATTCTTTCCTTCTTTAAGCTGTTCCTCCACATATGCCTTTGGTGTTCCATAGTAATTGTCTACATATCTGGCATACTCTATAAGCTCTGAGGCTTCTATCATCTTTTCAAATTCTTCCTTCGTCTTAAAGAAGTATTCTCTTCCGTTCTGTTCACCTTCTCTTGGTGACCTTGTGGTTGCTGAAATAGATAATGCATAGTCGTTATGCTGTTCTAAAAGTCTTTTAACGACTGTTCCTTTACCAGCACCTGAGAATCCTGATATTACAAGTAACAATCCTTTATCTTTCATCTCTAATCTCCTATCTGTGACTCACATCATAAGCCCTTAAATATATTGTTTCTGTATAAATGTTACTGGAACCAATATAAATGTATGCACTTACGTAAAAGTGTACAAGTTATTATACAGAAATCTTTCACTTCGTGCAAGTCTTTTAAAATATTTTTAAATAAAATTCTGCACCGACTCCATATATCGGCGATAACTACTCTATATTCTGTATCTGCTCTCTGACCTTCTCAATCTCAGTCTTTAAGTCTATCGCTGCATTTGATATCTCTATATCATTAGCCTTAGAAAGTGTCGTGTTAGCTTCCCTGTTCATCTCCTGTGCGATAAAGTCAAGCTTTCTTCCTATACCGCCATCCTCTGACAGGCACTGTCTGGCATGTGTTATATGGCTTCTCAAGCGTACTGTTTCTTCATCGACACATATCTTGTCAGCATATAAGATGACCTCCGCTGCTATCCTGCTCTCATCTATGCTTGTATCAGCAAGCACTTCCGCCATCTTATCCTCAAGCTTCTTTCTGTACTCACTTACTATCTTTGGACTTCTTTCCTCTATAAAGCCTACAAGCTCTTCCATATGGTCTAACTTATGAAGAAGGTCTTTCTTTAAGTTCTCTCCCTCAGTTATTCTTGTCTTGACAAAACCTTCACAAGCCTCCTTCACAGCCTCCTGTATGAAGTTCCACAGCTCCTCTTCATCCTCTGCTGCCTCCTCCATAGTGATAACCTCCGGATATCTTGAAAGCGCACTGACTGTTATATCATTTCTTATTGAAAACATTTCCTCCATCTGTGAAAATATATCCATATATTCCTCTGCAACCGCCGGATTATACCTGATATTGACGTTATTCTCTGAATTGTCTTCATAAGTTATAAATATATCTATCTTTCCTCTTGAAGCGTACTTCTTAACAACATCTCTTATTCTTGCCTCAAACACGTTAAGCTTCTTTGGCATCTTTATGCCTGTTTCTAAAAATCTGTGGTTTACCGACTTCATCTCAACCATTATCTTGCGGTTTCCACTGGCGATTTCGCTTCGTCCGAAACCTGTCATACTTTTAATCATCTTAAGTCCCTCATTATCATTTATTATACTTAATTATTATACCAATTTTACATATGCTAAACAAGTCAGTAGATTAACTATTTTCAACTATTCACATCCCACTTTCTTCGGCTTAATATTCCTGTAGAAGACCTTCAGAACTATTTTGCAGCTATTCACCTCCTGCCTCACTCGACAGTATTATGTAATCGTGTTATGATATGATGTAAATGTTTTAAATAAAAATGTTTTATATTTTAGTATTTATATTATGTTGGTGGTCAAAAGCCCCCGACTATGATACCTACGGATTGTTCCGTGCTGCGCACTCCCACAATCCCCCAAGGTCTTTCACCCACCTATGAGCAGACTCATGTGGTTTCAGGTCTTTTGACACTGGTATCTTTATATAATCACAATACAGACAGAATGGAGTATTTAATTATGGCATTTGATGGAATAACAATATCAAATATAGTAAATGACCTTAACAATACAATACTTGGTGGAAGGCTTTATAAAATAGCACAGCCCGAAAGTGACGAACTGCTTCTTACTGTAAAGACAAGCTCTGGACAGTACCGTGTCGTGCTTTCTGCCAATGCCTCTCTTCCGCTTGCATATATAACTGACGACAATAAGCCAAGTCCTGCGACAGCACCTAACTTTGTTATGCTTTTGAGAAAACATATCAATAACGGACGTATCATTTCTGTAACACAGCCTTCGCTTGAGCGAATAATAGATATTGAGATTGAACATCTTGACGAATTAGGCGACTTATGCAAAAGGCATCTTATCACTGAATTTATGGGTAAGCACAGCAATATCATATTATGCGATGATGACAATAACATCCTTGACAGCATAAAGCATGTATCTGCACAGATAAGCTCTGTACGTGAAGTTCTTCCCGGAAGAAAGTACTTTATACCAAACACGGCCAATAAGCATAATCCACTTGATACCGATTATGAACGTTTCAGCTCATCGGTTCTTGTATGCCCTAAGCCTCTCTCAAAGGCTCTTTGCCAGACTTACACAGGAATAAGCACATGTATAGCAGAAGAAGTATGTTTCCGCTCAGGTATAGACAGCAATAAGCCTGCTAACTGCCTTTCGGATGAAGAAAGCCGACTCATTTATAACGCATTTGACGGCATTATGAGCGATGTTAAGAATAAAACATATTCTCCTAATATAGTCTATGACAATGGTAATCCATCAGACTTTGCCGCCGTACAGCTCACTATGTATGATAACAGCACACCTTACGACTCTATAAGCAGGTGTCTTATCGCTTACTATCACGAAAAGGAAGTCCGCACACGTATACACCAGAAGTCAACTGATATAAGACGTATCGTTACAACTCATCTTGAGCGTTCTTATAAGAAGCTTGATATTCAGGAGAAGCAGCTTAAGGATACTGAAAAACGTGACAAGTACCGCGTATATGGCGAGCTTATTAATACTTATGGCTATGGAATTGAAGCCGGTGCCAAGCAGTTTAATGCGCTCAACTACTATACTAATGAGGAGATAACAATCCCTCTTGATAATACTCTTACACCTATAGAGAACGCCAACAAGTACTTTGCAAGATATAATAAGCTCAAGAGGACTTACGAGGCTGGCACAAGACTTATTGCAGAGATTAAGGACGAAATTATGTACCTTGAGTCTATTATAAATGCTCTTGATATCGCAACAACAGAAAACGACCTTAACAATATCAAAGAAGAACTTGCTGTAACTGGTTACATCAAAAAGAGCGGCAAGTCTAAAAACAAAGGTAATTCTCACAATAAACCTATGCATTACATTTCTTCTGACGGATTTGATATGTATGTTGGAAAGAATAATATACAGAATGACGAACTTACCTTTAAGTTTGCGACAGGCGGCGACTGGTGGTTTCACGCCAAACAGATGCCGGGTTCACACGTTATTGTAAAATCTGACGGAAGGGAACTTCCTGATAAGACATACGAAGAGGCAGCAGCACTTGCAGCCTACTACTCTAAAGGCCGTGACCTTGAAAAAGTTGAAGTCGACTATGTATTAAAAAAGGAAGTCAAGAAACCTGCTGGTGCCAAGCCGGGGTTTGTTGTTTATTATACGAACTACTCACTTATAGCTATTGCAGATATATCAGGAATTAAGCTGGTTTCTGAATAATCAACAAAAAGCACGTTATATAAGCTTCTTATTGTTTTGTTGCTTTGGAGCATTACCCACATCAGTATAAAAGGCAGTAAACCATTGTTTTTGAAAAATTTACTAATTTCTAAAACAATGGTTTACTGCCTTATATTTTTGATTTTTAATTCTGATAACTCTTTGTCATACCATTTTAAAACTAATGCTTTTATAATCTCATAATATCATAATCATAATCACCCATATTACTTAAACGCCTTTTTGACTAGGTATACTATTTATCTTCCTTAACATTAAATGTCCCTGCTACAAGTAAAGCCACCAGAACCACAGCACCAATAACGTCTGCAAGCACGCAGGCTGCATACATAAATGAAAGTGTACCTTTTACATTATAAGCAATAATAATAAATATGAGTCCAGCAATAAAAGCTGCTGCCATAACTATGCCAGTTATCCTTATATCCAGCTTATCATTGACTGTAAGTGCAATAAGCACAAATACAAGCACAAGTGTAACTACATATCGTATAAGGTACCATGCAAATGCTTCCTCTGTCATATCACATATCGTATTATCTGTTGTAAGATAACCAAACAGTGCCGGCGGATTTAGCCAGTATATCACTGACACAACCGCAACAACAACTGAGAAAACTGCCACCTCAAGTACTATCTTGCTTTTCACATTAATCTTATTAACCGGTCTTAAAAGTATGGCTGCACAAGTCACTATTGTAAATATTATAAGCCACGACCAGTTAAAAAACAGCCTGCTTCCGATATAATAATCGTTAACATATGCTGCAACTGTTCCAAGTGTTTCATCTGCCGATATCGTCACAAGTCTTGATATTACAAGATTTCTTACTATCTCAAGCACAAGAAAGCCGCCAAGCGCCGGAAATACATACACAACCGCATTATTTACAGCACTCTTGTCGTTATACACTTTAATACGGTTTATTGTACTGCTCTTTACCATCGCAAGACCAAGCAGCGAAAGAATTATAATAAGCACGTATACCACAGGCACCTTGCTCATAAGCTGAACCTTTTCAACCTGCCCTATCTCCGACTTATCCATATAGAAGCTGTTTACCCATCTTATAACACCTTCAATACCTTCGCCAATTCTTGCAAACAAAAGATACACTCCTGTTACAAGTGAACATATATTAGCAGCCAGTGAAACCCTGCCCGCCATACTCACCTTCTTGTATACAGCCACAACCGCAACTGCAAGCAGAAGTATTGTAACTGGGAATATTATCTTGTATATACTGCCAAGTCCTGCATAATAATAGTAATTATATATCGAAGTATCAAGCGATGCCCCTGCATACACATTACTATTCATTCTGTTAAGTATATTCTGAAATACATGTTCTCCTGAAAATACAAGCAGCAATATAAGATTAAGACTCATAATACCAATAAGACTCATAAGCCTTATAAAGGTAATTTCACTCTTTTTCATAATTATTATGCCTGTACCTTTATAAATGACTTCTTACCCTTCTTGACAACTACACCGTCACCAGCGAAGAATTCCTTATCAAACTTTGCAGCGATATCAGATACCTTTTCACCTGCAACAGAAGCACCACCCTGTGTAACAACTCTTCTTGCTTCTGACTTAGTAGCTGCAAGACCTGCTGCATGGATTAATGACACGATATCAATACTTCCGTCTGTAAATGCGTCATCTTCAAGCTTAACTGTTGCCATATTTGCAGCATCGCCTGATGTAAATATAGCCTTAGCTGTTTCCTCTGCCTTCTTTGCTTCTTCCTCACCGTGAACCATCTTAGTAAGTTCAAATGCAAGTATTTCCTTAGCCTTATTAAGCTGTGCGCCTTCCCACTTATCCATTTCATCAATCTGCTCAAGTGGTAAAAATGTAAGCATACGGATACACTTTAATACATCGGCATCAGCTACATTTCTCCAATACTGGTAGAACTCATATGGAGAAGTCTTCTCTGGGTCAAGCCATACAGCACCACTTACTGTCTTACCCATCTTCTTGCCTTCTGAGTTAAGAAGAAGTGTGATAGTCATAGCTGAAGCGTCCTTGCCGAGCTTTCTTCTGATAAGTTCTGTACCACCAAGCATATTACTCCACTGGTCATCTCTACCGTACTGAAGATTGCAGCCATATTTCTGATATAACATATAGAAATCGTAGCTCTGCATAATCATGTAGTTGAATTCAAGGAATGTAAGTCCTCTTTCCATTCTCTGCTTATAGCACTCAGCTCTTAACATATTATTAACTGAGAAGCATGCACCAACTTCTCTTAAAAGGTCAACATAGTTAAGCTTTAAAAGCCAGTCTGCGTTATTTACAAATAATGCCTTATCATCTGAAAAGTCGATAAACTTGCTCATCTGCTTTTTGAAACACTCGCAGTTATGCTCAATCTGCTCTGGTGTAAGCATTTTTCTCATATCTGTCTTACCTGATGGGTCACCAATCATACCTGTTCCGCCACCAACTAATGCGATAGGCTTATTTCCTGCCATCTGAAGTCTTTTCATAAAGCAGAGTGCCATAAAGTGACCTACATGAAGGCTGTCTGCTGTTGGGTCAAAACCAATATAAAATGTAGCCTTTCCATTGTTAATCAAATCCTTAATTAATTCTTCATCTGTTACCTGTGCAATCAGTCCTCTTGCAACTAACTCGTCATAAACTGTCATTTTTGTTCTCCTGTTCCTATTACATTATATTTTGTCAGAGTTATTAACGATATTTTCTCCGACACTTCCACTAATCATCAACCCCTGTTAATAATAAAAAAGAGCATACCTTTCATCCTTATTAAAGGACGAAAGCATACGCTCCGTGTTACCACCTTTATTCATAAACAGCTCACGCTGCTCACCTTAACGGGTCTGATGATCCTTGATACTGTAACGTGTATCACTACGTCGCCCCTACTAAGCCTTATATGCCATTCAGTTTGCTGCTACGGAATGTATTCAGAATAACCATCCACTGCTCCTCTCATCCACCGGCTGCTTTCTGTTGCTTACTGCTATACCTACTTGTTTCCATCATCGCATTATATATAATTATGTTATTGATAATCCCTTAATGCCAACATAAAAATATTATAACCAGCACCCGATTATCATATGCTTATTAAAGCTTATACCATATACTTGGTAATTTTGCAAGTGTTAATTTATATATTACACACATATCAGCCTGATATATAGCGATATATACCAATTTATACTATAATTTTTATTATAAATCTAACTTCTGGCAGTTATGAATTATCTTAATAAATTTCTCTAACTATATGCAATTCTAACTACTGGCATACCCTTATTTTACAAATCATAAATGAATAAATTTAAAATATTGTATAATTATATATGTGCTAGAAAGTTGTATTTTTAATAATGCATCTCA
>OGNR01000931.1_pt1 | contig 13933 bp, 12 predicted proteins | sample 1573501 | NCBI WGS metagenome assembly OGNR01 (sample SAMEA2581918, study PRJEB24529) | metagenome | biome: Human gut stool | place: China | collected 2011 | reverse complement strand
ATAGATAAAAATGCAAACAGGTTTAGATATTTAAACATTAAATAAATTCTTGGAGGAAAGGTATGGAAGGAGAAGGTTGATTTATGCAATCTTATGAAATTAATCAAGGCAAACGAAAAAAGGCAATTAAGCAGGTTGTGAAGGCCAATGTAAAAACATCAAAGGGGCATGCGGACGATTTCTTGGACTAGCTAAGCTGCTAACCGGGACACTGAAAATCATTATGGTTGAATTCATAAAGTTTTTTGCTGACAGCCGCGAGGCGCAGTGGATTTTCCTTTTATATGTTTGTAAAGGCTCTCGAGGATGACAGCAATGCATTCTGCGAGAAGGCAAAGGAGGATGACAGGGAAATGATAAAGCGCTCCATGCCTGCGTTTGAAAAGATATACAAAAAATATAATAAATAATAGTTGATTATAACGAATAAAAAATACGCAAATGCCGAAAATTGTCTAAAATTGTACAGTTTTCGGCATTTTCAATGTATACTTTTTACAAAATCCGTGGAAAAGTGCTCCGTGTGACCGTTGTGTGACCAAAGTAGTGTATAATCTTACTCAAGAGGAAAACGTATAAATAAAATATGAGGATAAGAACGTGTGCTTTGGGATAAGGAGCCGGAATATGATAGATTGTCGCAGAGCATACATAGGGACGAAAATGGAATTAAAGCCAGAAGCATTTAAAGGGAAAATGTTTAAGGTAAATGAACGGAAAATTTTTTTGAAAAAAATTAAAAAAATACTTGCATTATTCGTTTGACCATGATATTATAATACACGGTTCGTTGGTCAAGCGGTTAAGACGCCGCCCTCTCACGGCGGAAACACGGGTTCGATTCCCGTACGGACTGCTAAGTATTTAAAGCCGGTACATTCATGGAAGCATGATGTACCGGCTTTTTCGTTGTATATATTTATATGAGGCAGAGCTATTTATGAGCAGCTACAGCTGCTGTATGCTTTTTGAAGCCGTCAGGCGCTTTTGTGATGCGAAGGGCAACGACAATTATTGCGGCAGCAAACAGAAGCTGTATTCCCATGCATATTGAAATAAAGCCAAGCTCCCTGACCGGATGAAAGTCAATATTTTTTACAGCCTGGTTGTACCAGTAGGCAGGCAGGAAGTGAGCGGCTTTTATGATGCCATCACTTAGAAATTCCTCCGGCACAAATATACCGCACAGGAATGCCATGCCGAGTGACACTGTGTTTGCAAACATGTTCAGTATCTCACTGTTTGAGGTGATTTTACTTATGAAAAAGGCAAATGCCAGTGAAACGAGCATGTAGCAGAGCATGTTGAGTGTGAACAGGAAACCTGAAAACGAGAATGTGCTGCCTTTAAACATGATTGTAGCTGAGGCAAAAATTACAGCGCATACCACAAGTCCGGTTAAAATCACACCCAAAAGCAGCTCGCGGTTGTAGTTTGCAAATTTATAGGATGAGCAGGATATTCTCTCCTTGATTTCTTTTTTGGAGAAAACCTGAAGAACAGGAGCTATACCTGCAATCATCATGACAAGGAGCACCCATCCCAGATAACTGAAGCAGTAGTATATCCCTGAGTGCGAGGTGACATTTTTGCCACTGAGCAGTGAGACAGAAGCCTTCTGGCTTAGCGAGGTATTTACTGCGGCTAGAGCATCAGCTTCAGAGTAGCCGGAAGCAATGTAAGTATTGTACGTTTTCGTAAAGCTGTTTATGGCAGACTCAAAGGTGGTCGCTGCCTGCGTACCCGGTATGGTCACAACATCGAGACTAAAGCCTTCTTTTATGATGAGAACACAGTTTACGTTTCTGGCAAACAACTCATCCTGCATAGTTTCCTTTTTGTCATTTTTAATATTTTTTTGTGTGCATGTCTTTTTAAGATAGGCTGTCAGAGCTTTGCTTTCTGATGATTTGTCATAGTCAAACACCGCAAATTTGGGCTTGGTGGCTTCATAATCATCTTCAGCTTTGTTTGTGCGTGTCGCAGTGAGAACGACCATGACACCTATGAATATGGACAGGTACATAATCATCTGGCCCATATGTCTGTTGAGTATTTTGAAATATGATTTAAATACTTGCATATTTTTCCCTCCGAAGCAGTACAAAGGCAATGATTAAAAGAATCACTGATTCTACTGCCATGATTGATATGTTTCTGAAAAATCTGTCGTAGCTGTCATATACGTTGAGCGAGTAAAAGCAGTCGGATATGAGACAGGCTGGGTTGAGGCGGTTGGCAATAGGAAGCTTGTGCTCGACCATATCCTTTATACCGTTGGCACATAAATCCGCAAGCACGGAAAGCACCATGCCGATTCCGACAGAGATACCGATTTTGCTGCCCTCTGTGAGCTTAGGAATGGCACCGATTATAACTCCGATTGAAAGTCCGATCATGCAGCCGAAAAACAGTGTCAGGATGATTGCCGGATATTTATTTCCAAAATCCACGCCAAGAAGAGTCATGTAGGCAAGTGCTATGAGCTCAACAGCAAAATGGATGCTTAAGAGTGAGATATACTCTGAAAAGATAAGGGTGTTTTTGCATGCCGGCACAAGGCTTTTTCGCATGCCGAGAGGGCTTGTATCAGCTAACAGCCTGCAGGTGGAGCTTACGGCTGAAAATGAGGCGAACAGGCAGCTCATCGCAAAAACAGCGTAAAAGTAATTGGTGTATTCATCCTGATTTCCCGATGAAAGTGAAATCTCTTTATACTCTGATGCGGTTTCAGAAAGCCCGGCAATTGCAGTCTCAAGCGCAGCCGGATTAGTCTTTGCTATGTTTGTAAATACGTCCTTTTGCTGTTTGTACTGTGTCAGGATGGATTCAAGGATTGTGGCATTGTATGAGTTTTCCTCCACGACTAAAGAAGCATCCTCTGTGTAAATAATGCCTGTCACTTTTTTGTTATTTAGTGCTTTTTTGGCTGCTGAGCTATCCATTAGCTTCATGTTTATGAGGTCTGAAAATGAATTTGTGCTATCGGACTTGTCGTCTGATTTACTGACGGAATCAGTATGGTTTACATCGAGAGACTCAAGCACGCTCATCAGAGTGTCATCGTTTTTAGATTCAACCACTGCCACATTTATTGTCTTGAACATTTCATCCTTTTCAAACAGATTTCCGAATGCCATATACATAAAGGTGGCGAGCAACAGTGGAAATGCAAGTGTCCAAAACAGCGTGACTTTCAGGCGGAACATGCTTAGCATGGTGTATTTTGCGTTGTGAAAAAATAATTTTAGTCCATTCATCAATCCCTAAGCTCCTTTCCGGTAATCTCTAAGAATACGTCGTTAAGAGTCGGAAGCTGCGTGTACACCTGACCGAAGGACAGATTATTCTGCTCTAGATAATCAAGCACATGGATTATATTGTGGCGTCCGCCACTGAAATAAATCCGAAGCTGTCCGTTTTCAAAGCTGACCTGATATGCATTGTGCAGCTGCTTTAATGCGTCAAGCTGTGCTTCTGACAGGTCTGCGATTTCTACGTTTATGGTCTCTGTATTTTTGATCATGCGCTTTAGCTCGTCCTTTGTGCCGAGTGCGAGAGCCTTGCCCTTGTCCATGATGAGTATGCGGTCGCAGAGCTGTTCAACCTCCTCCATGTAGTGTGAGGTGTAGATGATTGTCGCACCATCACGGTTTAGTTTTTTGATGCCCTCCAGAATCTTGTTTCTGCTTTGAGGGTCGACAGCCACGGTCGGTTCATCGAAGAAGATGAGCTTTGGTTTGTGTGCTATGCCACACGCGATGTTGAGTCGTCTCAAAAGTCCGCCTGAGAGCTTCTTTGGCAGAAATTTGCTGTAATCCGCTATGTCCACGAAATCCATTGCTTCCTTTACATATTTTTCGCGGAGCTTTTTGTCACTTACGTAAAGACCGCAGAAATAGTCGATATTTTCATATACAGTCAGCTCGTCGTACACGGCCACATTCTGCATGACTACGCCGATTTCGCGTTTGATATCATAGCTGTTTGAGTACATTTCCTGCCAGAATACCTTTATATCTCCCTTATCGTATGTGAGCAGGGAAAGTATGCAGTTTATAGTGGTGGTCTTTCCGGAGCCGTTTGGTCCGAGCAATCCGAAAATCTCGCCGGTTTTAACGGTCAGATTGAAATGGTCGAGTGCCACAAGCTCCTTGTAGCGTTTTACAAGGTTGGTTACTTCTATCGCATTTTTGGTTGTATCCATTGAATTGCCTCCATAATGTTGTATTTTCAGTTGCAAGCCTGATGTTTGGCTCAATAACAGATTACTATATGGCGTGCCGGAAAGTAAGTGTCAAATGTCACATTCGTATTTATGTTTGGATGAGGCATTGTTGTGTAAAAAATGACATTTGTCATAGTGACGTTTGATGGAATTTGTTGTAAGCTTATTTTATGGAAATGGAGGCTTTTGATGTATAAGATATGTAGTCAGTTTTTAATAGTTCTATCATGCGTGATGCTTATGGTGGTATCCCTTCAGGTCGATTACGTCATGATAGCGTGCATACTTACAGGAATAACCGTGTGTACATTTATAGACATGCAGGATGTGCCGCAGATGAGTCCTGCTAACGAGAGCGAAACGGTAGACCGGGCTTTGGATTTGATTCTGGCGGTTTATATTCTGTCCGGAGTATTTTTGGCACCATCATTTTTTATGCTGCCGTATGCAGCGATGGTATTCAGAAAGAGAAAATACACGGTGTCGAGGATGGCTGCAGCCTTAGTGGGGATAGCTGTATCGGTGGACTGTATTTTAAAGATAAAACATATAGCACCCGGGATTTTTTATATCCTGGAGGTTGTACTTCTCATGGCTTTTGCAGTAATGTTTTCGTATTTCACAGAGCTGCTTTTGGGGTATCAGATGAAGCTGCACAGCATGAGAGATGCGTCCATGGAGCACGATATGCTTATGGAGCAGATGAATCACCAGCTTATCGAGAAGCAGAATGCGCAGATATACAATGCCACGCTAAAGGAGAGAAACCGTATTGCAAGAGAGATACACAACAACGTGGGTCACATGATTACGCGCTCTATTTTGCAGGTGGGAGCAATCGGTGTGATAAATACCGATGAAAAGCTTAAAGCGCCTATCGCAGACCTGAAGAGTACACTCGATACGGCAATGGACAGCATGAGAAAAAGCGTTCATGATTTGTACGATGAATCGGTCGATTTGCGTCAGGCGCTTGCGAAGCTTAAGCCTACAGACAGTACATTTGCATTTTCACTCGAATACGACTGTGAGGATGATGTGCCCAGAGATGCCAAGTATGCTTTTATTGCAATTGCAAAGGAAGCGGTAAACAACGCAGTTAAGCACAGTAACGGCGATAAAATCAGGATAATAGTCAGAGAGCATCCCGCCTTTTACCAGCTTGAGATAATGGACAACGGCACATCGGCTGACGAAAGAAGAATTTCGGGAGAAACAGGAGATGGAATAGGCATAAAAAATATAAAAGAGCGTGTTGCAGTGATAGGAGGAACCATGCGTATAAAGGCAGACGATGGTTTTATGATATTTGTGACGCTCATGAAGAAGTGAGGATATACATAAAAATCAAGGCTTGAAAAAGAAAGGGACAGAACATGAAAATAGTAATAATAGATGATGATAATCTCGTATCACTTTCGCTGAATACAATACTGAGCGCACAGGATGACATAGAGGTGTCTGCGGTTGGAGACAGCGGACAGCAGGCGGTAAAGCTGTACGAGGAGCATATGCCCGATGTGATGCTCATGGATATAAGGATGCAGGGCATGACAGGTCTTGAAGCAGCAGAAAAAATACTCGGAAAATATCCGGATGCCAAAATACTTCTTCTGACCACATTTTCGGATGATGAATACATAGTAAAAGCAATCTCGCTGGGTGCGAAGGGCTATATACTAAAACAGGCCTTTGAGAGTATTGCCCCGGCACTTAGAGCTGTAAACAACGGACAGACAGTGTTTGGAACACAGATAATGGACAGGATACCACACCTGTTCAAAGCTGATGGTAAAGCTTCATCAGGCACCGGTCAGGCCCGGCTCATTGACGCAATGAAGAGCTATGATATAAGCGGCAAGGAGCTTTCAATCATAGAGCTGGTTGCAGAAGGACTAAACAACAAGGAAATAGCGGATGAGCTGTATCTGAGTGAGGGAACCGTACGAAACTATATCAGTGTCATACTTGAAAAGCTGCAGCCGAGGGACAGGACACAGCTTGCATGCTTTTATTATAAAAGTATGGGCTGAGCAGAAGATAATTTTTCTCAATAAATAAATCTGCCCTTGCAATATACCCCACTGGGGTATATAATGCTCTTGTAGACAGATACCCATAATGGGTATGGTTAGACATGTGAAACAAATGCATAATGCGGAACAAAGAACAAATGGAGGTACACATGACAGAAAAAGAAACCAAATGCTGTTGCTGCAACCGCAAAAAAGAGCGGTCAGAGAAGGAATATAAGGATCTCATCAACAGACTTAGCCGTATAGAGGGGCAGATCCGTGGAATTAAGCGTATGCTGGATGAGGATTGCTACTGCCCTGACATCATCACACAGGTGGCGGCCGCAAATGCTGCGCTCAACAGCTTCAATAAAGTCCTTTTGGCCAATCATATAAAGACGTGTGTGGCAGATGACATAAGAGCCGGCAAGGATGAGACAATAGATGAGCTTTTGAACACACTGCAGAAGCTTATGAAGTAGTATTATTAAGAAGGCAGGTATAAAAATGAGTACAATAATCACAATATTAATAATAGCAATAATTGCCGCTCTGGTAATTGTGGGCTTAAAGGAGACTATTAAGCATTCAAAGGGCGAGGGCGCCTGCTGTGGCGGTGGAGCCATGAAGGAGGACGAGGAAGCCACAGTACAGCTTACAGGCGAGATAGTTACGAGAGCAGATGTGCACATAGACGGAATGCACTGCATGAACTGCAAGAACTCAGTCACACGCTCACTTCAGAAGATGAGCGGAGTATCGGCAGCTGTGGATTTAAAACATGGCGTGGCACATGTTGAGGCAACCAGAGAGCTAAGCGATGAGGAAATCACATTTGCCATCGAAAGACTGGATTTCAAGGTGACAGGAATTGAGAGATTTTAGAAAAGGCTTCTGAATAGTTAGATTCGAATAGTAGAAAGAAGGAAATACAGACAGTATGAAGCAATATACAGTTACAGGAATGAGCTGTGCGGCATGCTCTGCCAGAGTGGAAAAGGCGGTCTCTAAGGTTGATGGTGTGACGAGCTGCTCTGTCAGCCTTTTGACCAACTCGATGGGAGTCGAGGGAAGCGCGACAGATGCGCAGATAGTGGAGGCAGTAGAGCAGGCGGGCTATGGAGCGAGTCCAAAAGTCACAGCAACAGAATCAGAAAATGACAAAGCGAATAACAGCTTAGAGCAGCTAAAGGCAGCGCAGGATGCGCTTGTAGACAGGGAGACACCGAAACTGCGCAACAGGCTTATATCATCGCTCATATTCTTAGTTGTTCTCATGTATTTTTCCATGGGACATATGATGTGGGGCTGGCCGTTGCCTGAGTTTTTCAATGGAAACCATATGGCTATGGGGCTTTTGCAGCTTCTGCTTACAGTGGCGGTAATGGTCATAAACCAGAAGTTTTTTATCAGTGGCTTTAAGGGCTTGATTCACGGCGCTCCTAACATGGATACGCTTGTTGCGCTTGGTTCTGCGGCATCGTTTGGATACAGCATGTATGCACTTTTTGCCATGACAGCTGCGCAGGTGAATGGCGATATGGACGCGGTCATGTCATATATGCATGAGTTTTATTTTGAATCCGCAGCCATGATTTTGGCACTGATTACTGTCGGAAAAATGCTTGAAGCGCACTCAAAGGGCAAAACAACAGACGCTTTAAAGAGCCTGATGCAGCTTGCCCCAAAGACAGCAACCGTTGTAAGGGATGGCGTGGAGCAGGAAATTTCTGTGGATGCAGTGAAAAAGGGCGATATTTTCGTGGTCAGACCCGGGGAAAATATCCCTGTGGACGGTGAAATAATAGATGGAACAACCGCTGTCAACGAATCGGCACTCACAGGAGAGAGCATCCCTGTGGATAAGCAGCCGAAAGATGCAGTAAGCGCTGCCACAGTGAACCAGTCAGGCTTTATAAAATGCCGCGCAACCAGAGTAGGCGAAGACACCACACTCTCACAGATTATACAGATGGTTTCTGATGCCGCAGCGACAAAGGCACCTATTGCAAAAATCGCTGACAGGGTATCGGGGGTATTTGTGCCGGCGGTTATTACAATTGCAATCATTACAATAATAGCATGGCTTATAGCCGGTGAGACCGTGGGCTTTGCGCTTGCCAGAGGCATTTCGGTGCTCGTGATAAGCTGTCCGTGTGCACTTGGACTGGCAACTCCTGTTGCGATAATGGTAGGAAACGGCAAGGGCGCAAAGAGCGGTATACTCTTCAAGACAGCGGCAAGCCTTGAGGCAACAGGCCGCACACAGATTGTGGCTCTTGATAAGACAGGCACCATAACAAGCGGTGAGCCGAAGGTGACGGATATCGTGCCGGATGAGACATTTTTTGAGGAAACCGGCAATCATGCCGGAGCGCTTCTTGCAATAGCCGCATCAGTCGAGGCCAAGAGCGAGCATCCGCTTGCAAAAGCCATTATGGAGCGCGCTAAAACGGATGAAATCGCTGTCGCAGAGGTGACGGATTTTAGCGCTGTTGTAGGAAATGGTCTGACTGCAATACTTGCAGGCAAAATGATAAAAGCAGGAAATCTTGCTTTTGTCAGCAAATTTGTAAAAGTGTCAGATGATATGCGCGCGAAAGCTGTCGAATTTTCAAAGGAAGGAAAAACTCCTCTGTTCTTTGCCGCAGATGACAGGCTTTGCGGTATCATAGCCGTTGCAGATACAATAAAGGAGGACAGTCCGGAAGCTGTCAGACAGCTTAAAAATATGGGTATCAGAGTTGTTATGCTCACCGGTGACAACGAGCAGACTGCAAATGCCATTGGAAAGCAGGCGGGAGTGGACGAAGTCATCGCAGGTGTGCTTCCGGATGGTAAGGAGGCTGTCATAAGGAAGCTGAAAAAACAGGGCAGGGTAGCCATGGTTGGTGACGGAATCAATGATGCACCGGCGCTCACACGTGCGGATATGGGAATTGCAATCGGCGCGGGAAGTGATGTGGCAATAGATGCAGCGGATGTTGTCCTGATGAAGAGCCGCCTGATAGATGTACCGGCAGCAGTGCGGTTAAGCCGTGCTACATTGACAAATATACATGAAAATCTGTTTTGGGCATTTTTCTATAATGTAATAGGTATTCCACTTGCGGCCGGTTTGTGGTATCCTTTATTAGGATGGAAGCTCAATCCGATGTTTGGAGCGGCGGCGATGAGCCTGTCGAGCTTCTGCGTTGTTACTAATGCCCTGCGGCTGAATCTGTGCAGGGTGTATGATCCCAAGCATGACAGAAAAGCAACACCAGATAGAAAAAACAAAACAAATAAACCAAATGAAAGTGAGGAAAAATCAATGACAAAGACAATGAATATCGAAGGAATGATGTGCGGCCACTGCGAGGCAAGAGTAAAGAAGGCACTCGAGGCGCTTGATGCAGTTAGTGAGGCAGCAGTAAGCCATGAGAGCGGAACTGCAGTAGTGACATTAAGCTCTGACATTTCCGATGAGAAATTAAAGGAGACTGTAGAGGCTGAGGACTACAAGGTTACATCCATTCAGTAATCAGTCAGACAGTATAACAATATGAAGAAATATATAGCATTGGTATTGGCTGCAGTGCTGGTGCTTGGGATTTTTACAGGATGTGGTAACAATGGCAACAAAGAGACAGAATCACAGACGGATGAGAAAGCCACTGAGTCGGTGAATTCTGCAGAAAATAATACTGAGGACAGTACGCAAAGCAGTACAGAAAACAGTACAGAAAATCAGAATGTGGCTGACACAGAGCATCTCACCACAGAAAACGGACAGGAGAGCTCAGTTCTTGCCTGTCCGTCAGTAAACGGTAAGCTGCATGTGGAGGGCAGCAAGCTCGTTGATCAAAATAACAACGAGGTGCAGCTTCGCGGAGTCAGCACACACGGTCTTGCGTGGTATCCACAGTATGTGACCAATGATTGCTTTGCCACGCTGAAAAGCTTTGGAGCAAACGTGGTGAGGCTCGCCATGTACACCTACGAAAGCGGTGGCTACTGCACAGACGGTGACAGGCAGCAGCTTGAGACACTTGTGCAAAACGGAGTGCAGTACGCACTAAACAATGACATGTATGTCATCATCGATTGGCATGTGCTAAACGAGGGCAATCCAAACCGCTACAGTGATGTGGCAAAGACATTTTTTGCCAAAATGGCACAGCAGTATGCCTCATACAACAACGTGATTTACGAGATTTGCAATGAGCCGTGCAAAGGTGCGACCTGGGGAGATGTGAAGTTTTATGCCAGCGAGGTCATTCCGTCAATCAGAAGCTACGACAAGGATGCAGTCATACTGATAGGCACACCTAACTGGAGCCAGGATGTGGGTGAGGCAGTCAAGGACCCTGTCACAGGCTATGATAATATCATGTATACATTGCATTTCTATGCCGCGACCCACAAGGAGGACTTGCAAAACAAGCTAAAATCGGCGGCAGACGCCGGACTGCCGATATTTGTATCAGAGTTTGGCATCTGCAGCGCCGACGGAAACGGTCAGGTGGACATAGATTCCGCAAACAGCTGGATCAGCCTGCTCGACAGCTACGGCATCAGCTATGTGTGCTGGAATCTGTCCAATAAGGACGAAAAATCAGCGCTTCTAACAGCTGCCTGCGATAAGACAAGCGGCTTTACCTATGAGGATCTAAGCGATGAGGGCAAGTGGCTGTACGGTGTGCTCACAAGTCATGTGACACAGGAATCATCCGGAACATGAAAGTATCTGGAGGTAATCGGCTGTATGACGAGCTGCCAAATTATGTGACACAGGTCTTGAATTGGCGAAAAGCCTCAGATGTACGGAAAACGGCGCACCTGCTAATGCAGGGATAGAAGCATCCATGCACTCAGCCGGCATGCACATGAGGCAGATGCAGATACTTCTCTCTGGTGGCAAGTCCGCCGCGGATATGGCGCTCGGACTTGTTGATATCGAGAATGTGACGCGCTTTTGCGGCAAGTTCAGGGTCAATGCGAAGCAGCCTGTCAGCATCCGTGATATCCTTGTGCACAGTGGATTTGCTGATGCCAAACTGCTTTGCAGCCTGACGCACCGTGGCATTGTTTTCAACTATGTAGTTGGCGATTTCCACCGCCCTTGTCTCAATATATGATTTCAAAAAATACTCCTGCATATTCTGTTGTTACAGTTTATGCGGGAGTATTTTTAATATTACACACAGGTTGTAATTCTATTTACGTTTTTCGTAATAAAAAATAAGAAAACGGTTTTTTAATAGTAATAATAATATCAATTTTCCGTATTGCATTGGTGCAAAAGTTGCGCTGCCTGATCATATTAAGCTCATTAAATATATTAAGTGTATTAAGCGTATGCGGATGCGATGAGCTCAATACATTTATCATATCCAAGCACAGAGCTGTTTAGCACCAGGTCATAATTTTTTCTGTTGCCCCACTCCTTGTCGGTAAAGTAGCGGTAATTTACCGAGCGCTTCTTATCGACATCCTTTAGCAGCTTTTTGACCTCGTCATCGCTCTTATGGTAGAGCTTTTTTATTCTTGCAGCCTTCTCAGGAGTGTTTGCCTCTATAAAAACATTCAGCACATCATCCCTGTCAGAAAGAATGTAGTCTGCGCAACGTCCCACAATAACGCATGGCTCTTTTTGCGCAATATCCTTGATGAGCTTCTGCTGAATATTGAAAATCTGGTCGGAAAGAGAAACTCCTGTTATGTCGCGCCCCACAAATGCATATGAAAAAATACTTCCGGCAGGTGCATATTCGCCCTGGTTTGCGACAATCTGCTCAGAGATACCGAGCTCTTTTGCCACATGCTCAATGCCGCATTGTTGAGCAATCTGCTCGCCGATAAAGCGACCGCCACTGCCAAACTCTCGGCTTATAGTGATTATTTTAAAACTCATGATGAAACCTCCCAGCTTATAAAAGTGTTTATAACTCATTATAACGTAATTGCACATAAAATCAAAACATAAATTTAACAAAATCGCTTGCAGATAAGCACTCCGTAATCTATAATGACATAAGAAAACATGTTGCTTTTACGTAATCAATGAGATGGCAGCAGATAACATATGTTATGTTTTTGTTATGGTTTACACCACAGTGTGACAAACAGCAATTACGTGACGTTTCAAAGATTGTAAAACAGCAGCATAGCGAATAAACAATTAGGAGGAAAACATGGATCAGGAAAAGGTCATAGTCATAGACTTTGGTGGTCAGTACAATCAGCTTGTTGCGCGCCGTGTCCGCGAGTGCAACGTGTACTGTGAGATTTACTCATACAAAATAGACATTGAGAAAATCAAAGAAATGAATCCAAAGGGCATCATCCTTACAGGAGGTCCAAACAGCTGTTATGAAGAGAATTCTCCATCATACCAAAAAGAGCTGTTTGAGCTGGGAATACCGGTGCTTGGCATCTGCTACGGTGCACAGCTTATGATGCATAAATTAGGCGGAAAGGTAATCACACCTGAGGTTGGAGAGTATGGAAAGACAGAAATCACATATTCTGCAAACGGCGTGATGTTCAAGGATCTGCCATCAGAATCAGTATGCTGGATGAGTCATTTCGACAGAATTGCAGAGGCTGCACCGGGCTTTGAGGTAGTTGCGCACACTGCAGACTGTCCAATAGCCGCAACACAGAATGTTGAGAAGAAATTATATGCAGTACAGTTCCATCCGGAGGTACTTCACACCAAGAACGGAACACAGATGATTTACAATTTCGTCCGTGGCGTATGTGGATGTGCAGGCACATGGAAGATGGATTCATTCGTCAAAAACACAATCGAAGAAATCAGAGAGCAGGTCGGTGACGGCAAAGTGCTCCTTGCACTTTCGGGTGGAGTAGACTCATCAGTACTCGCAGCACTCCTTGCCAAGGCAATCGGCAAGCAGCTCACCTGCGTATTCGTAGACCACGGACTTCTCCGTAAGAACGAGGGCGATGAGGTAGAGGGCGTATTCGGCAAAGGCGGTTCGTTCGACATCAACTTTGTCCGCGTCAACGCACAGGAGCGATACTACAGCAAGCTTGCAGGTGTCACAGAGCCTGAGCGCAAGCGTAAAATCATCGGTGAGGAATTCATCCGTGTATTCGAGGAAGAAGCTAAGAAAATTGGAAAGGTTGATTTCCTTGCGCAGGGAACCATCTATCCGGACGTAGTGGAGAGTGGACTCGGCGGAGAATCTGCAGTCATCAAATCACACCACAACGTAGGAGGTCTCCCGGAGCATGTCGATTTCAAGGACATCGTGGAGCCACTCAGAAACCTCTTCAAGGACGAGGTCCGCAAGGTCGGACTGGAGCTCGGATTACCTGACTATCTCGTATTCCGTCAGCCATTCCCAGGCCCGGGCCTTGGAATCCGTATCATCGGCGAAGTTACAGCCGAAAAGGTACGCATTGTCCAGGATGCAGACTGGATTTACAGAAGCGAAGTGGAAAAGGCAGCAAAAGAGTACAAAGAGGCCCACGGCGAGGAACCATCATGGATGCCAAACCAGTACTTTGCAGCCCTTACCAACATGCGTTCAGTAGGTGTCATGGGTGATGAGAGAACATATGATTATGCCGTTGCAGTCCGTGCAGTCCGCACCGTGGACTTCATGACAGCCGAAGCAGCCGAGATACCGTTTGAGGTACTTCAGACAGTGATGAGCAGAATTATAAATGAGGTAAAGGG
>OGNR01000906.1_pt1 | contig 14253 bp, 13 predicted proteins | sample 1573501 | NCBI WGS metagenome assembly OGNR01 (sample SAMEA2581918, study PRJEB24529) | metagenome | biome: Human gut stool | place: China | collected 2011 | reverse complement strand
ACACCCCATTTCCTAAACAGTATACCATACTGTCTAACAAATGGGGTGCAGTTCACGGCGTGGCAGGGAGGTTTTTTGCTCATTCAGTTATTGGATCACGATCGTCCGGCTGATCTCGCTGCTGGAGTAGTTTCCGGCGGCTTTGGCCGTCTGGATATACTCACCGGGCTCGGTGGGGAATCCGCTCTGGGTCGTGCCCAGGAAATCGAAGAGACCGCTCTTCTTTTTATAGGTGTAGGTCACCTTGCCGCCCTCGACCACCTGACCGTCGCTTTCGACCACTGCGGTGACGTTGTAGTTCTGGGCCTCTGCCGCAGTCATACTGGCGGGGAGCTCCTGTGCCCAGTAGACACGCACCCCTGCACTCTTGGGCTTGATGCGGAAGAACGCCATACCGGCGGTGTTCACATCACCGGATTCCAGCGCCACAGCACCGCCCATATAGCTGCCGGCTTCCGTGGGCTGCTCATCCAGATAGATGCGGCTGAACACGCCCTCGGGCAGATATTTGCGGATGAGCTCCAGCGACAGCTTCATGCCGGTGGAGACATCCTTCAGTGTGGGGATGTAGAATTTCAGGACATCCATCACAGAGACCACTTCATCAGCCACCCGCAGCAGCACGCTCACGTCGTTGCCGTCGATCAGCTGCTTGATGTAGGCGTAGATGTTGAACTCCTCTTCCTGCTCAGGGTTCGCCGACATCTTTTTCGGCAGGGGGATCATCTTGAGCAGGGTGCGGATCTTGCCCGAAAGGATCAGGGTCACATAGCCCTGCGCTTCGCCGCTGGTGCCCATCACCACGCCGATATACTGGGTATCTGCCGGGGTGGTCTGGACGCTCAGGGTAAAGGGGGAGCCATAGGTCAGATCCCCGTCTGCGGTCAGGCGGATCGAGACAACGCTGTTGTTCTCATCCACGCCTGCGGTGGTCAGGTCAGGCAGTTCGCTGCCCGCCGAAGCCGCCAGCGCCGGTGTGGCCGCCGCACTCAGGGCGAACACTGCCGCCAGCAGCAATGAGATCAGCCGTTTGGTTTTCATCAGCCAAAGACCTCCTTTTATATAGGTTCTTGTATCATGCAAAAATAAGGGTGCGTGGAACACACAGCACAGTGTTCCCGCACCCTCATTTTACCGCATTGTACCGTACAGGTCAATAACGGGATTCAAGTTAAATTTTGCTCAGCTGCGGGCCCTGGGCGGTATCTTTGACAGCCCAGCCCATCTCGGTGAGCTGTGCGCGGATGGCATCCGCAGCGGCCCAGTCCTTGGCCTTCTTGGCGGCGGCGCGCTTTTCCACCAGCTCCGTCACCTCAGCGGGCACCTCGTCCTTCTTGCGGTTGTACATCAGGCCCAGCACGCCGGTGATCTCATCGAACGCCTTGGCGGCAGCCTCCAGCGCAGCCTTGGAGGAGGCAGCGGACAGGGTGTTGATCTCCTTGACCAGATCGAACACGGCAGCCAGCGCATCGGGGGTGTTCAGGTCATCGTCCATGGCCTTGCAGAACTTGGCGCGGGCCTCGTCTGCCTTGGCGGTCAGGGTCTCATCGGTGCCGAACTCGGTCTTGCTCAGGGCAAAATCGAGGTTCTCGCGGCAGGTGTAAAGACGCTCCAGGCTGTTCTTGCAGCTCTCGATGAGGTCCACGGTGTAGTTCAGGGGCATCCGGTAGCCTGCGGTCAGCATGAAATAGCGGATGGGCTCGTAGCCGTAGAGGTCTGCCACATCGCGGACGGTGAAGAAGTTGTGCAGGCTCTTGGACATCTTCTGGTTATCCACGTTGATGAAGCCGTTGTGCATCCAGTAGTGGGCAAACTCGCAGCCGTTGGCGCACTCGCTCTGGGCGATCTCGTTCTCGTGGTGGGGGAAGATCAGATCCTGACCGCCGCAGTGCAGGTCGATGGTCTTGCCCAGATGGGTGCGGCTCATGGCACTGCACTCGATATGCCAGCCGGGGCGGCCCATGCCATAGGGGCTTTCCCAGGCGGGCTCGCCGGGCTTGGCAGCCTTCCAGACGGCAAAGTCGGCGGGGTCTTCCTTCAGGTCATCCTCCATCTGGCTGCGCAGCTCGCGGTTGCCGCTCTCCAGATCGTCCAGCTTGAGGTGGCTCAGCTTGCCGTACTCCGGGTCGCTCTTGACGCGGAAGTAGACATCCCCGTTCTTGGCAACGTAGGCGTGGCCGGAATCGATCAGGTCCTTGACGATGTCCAGGATCTGCTGGATGTGCTCCGTTGCACGGGGCTGGACGGTGGGCTTTTTGCAGTTCAGACCGGCGGCATCCTTGAGGTACTCGGCCTCAAAGCGCTGGGCCACTTCCTTCATGGAGGTACCCTCCTCCTGGCCCTTCTTGATGAGCTTATCATCAATATCGGTGATGTTGGAGACATAGATGACCTTGTTGCCGCGGTATTCCAGATAGCGGCGCAGGGTATCGAACACGATCAGCGGGCGGGCATTGCCGATGTGGATATAGTTGTAAACGGTGGGGCCGCAGACATAGATGCGGTATTCGCCGGGCACCTGCGGCACAAACTCTTCCTTCTGGCGGGTCAGGGTGTTGAAAATCTGCATAAGAACTCTCCTTCTTGTAGGGCAAACAAAAGCCGCAGCAGAACCTCTCAGTCTCGCTTCACTCGCCAGCTCCCCTAATAGGGGAGCCCTTGGCAAAGAGGGCAGCTCCTGCGAATCTGCCTGAAAAAACAAAAGCCCTCAAAGCAATATGATATCGCATATCACTTCGAAGGCGGTTTTCAAAATCGCGGTTCCACTTCTGTTTGTCACTCAAAGCCGATAACGGCGGCTGCCGCGCTGCGATACTCCCCAGCAGGTTTCCCGCGGCGTGCTGTCCGGGCGCACTTCACACACGCTGCTGCAAACAGGCTCCCAGCCAACGGCCCGTTCTCTCTGTCCAGCTCACCTTTGCGCTACTCTGCCCGGGTAAACGCATTTTTCCTGATACATCTGTATTATAGCCGGGCCGGGGGGAGAAGTCAAGCAGAACGCAGGCACTGGCATTTCAGCGGCAGCTCTGCGCCGATTCAATCGATCTTGTGCTTTTTACAGAAGTGCTTGCTGGCAAAGTACATTCCCGCCCAGATGGCGATGGCAAGCACGAGGTAGAACGGGTTCTTCATGGCAGACACCAGCGACTGCCCGAAAAGGGCCATCATAGCCACCATCACGCCCTTGCCCAGCAGCATGGTGACAAGGTAGCGCTTCTCGTCAAAATCAGAGATGCCAAAGGCAAAGTGCATAAAAGACGAGGGCGTAAAGGGCAGGAGCGACAGCATGAACAGGGACGCGGTGTCAAACCGGCTGACCCATTGCTCCGCCTTTTGCAGCTTGGCCGAGCGGCGGGCAAATTTCCAGAAAAAACGCTTGACGACACGCCGCCAGAGCAGGAACATCACAGTGCCGCCCAGCATCACCCCGGCCCAGCTGTACACAAAGCCCAGAAGCCCGCCGTGGGCCGCAACATTCAGCGCCACAATGGCAATGAGCGGCAGCGGCGGAAAAAAGGATTCCACCATCGCAAGGATCACGGGCGCAATGGGGCCAAGGTCGCCAAAGCCTTCCAGCAGGGCCTCCCAGAATTCCAGCGTTCCCAGCTGGTGGAGCCAGCCTATCATCGTCATTTCCATCCCGCGTGTTCCTTCCCTCTCATTTTTCTTTAGTATATCCGGTTTCTATGACACGCCCGTGAACAAAATACGAGCTTTTTTTGTCCTATCACCTATACTACGAGACTGCGGGGGCCTTTCCTGCACAGGGCGGGGATCTTTATGCTTTTCCGTCGGCTTCAGCGGCGGCCTTTTCGGCCCGGGCCTGCATCCGCTCGATCTGCTGGGCGCGCATCCGTTCCCAGCGGGCAAGTCCGGCTTCGTCCGGGATCTGGACGCAGCGGGCAAAGCTCCAGTGCAGGCCGTCCCGCCGGGCCAGCTTATAGCGCTGGAATACGCCCTTTCCAACCTCATTGCCGGTACCGGCGCAGGCAGGGCAGACCGACAGAGTATACCAGCCGCTGTTGCCCTTTTTCAGCCAGATATCATCCGGCTGCAGATTCCCGCCGCACACCGGGCAGCTGGCAGTGATGATCTTTGGGTCGCTGCGCCAGGTGGACTGCTCCACATAGCCGCGGAACACCCGGAAGTCCCGGTAATCGCCGGGGGCGGGGCAGAGGCTTGCCCGCAGGGATTCCTCCTCGGTGGGGTAGGCCGCCAGACCCGCCCGCAGGTCAAGCTTGCGGCAGACATCGGCGGTGTAAAGGGTATCGGACAGGGCATCGTGGAACGGGCGCTCCATCGGGATGCCCATCCGGGTCACAACGCTTTCCAGCGTCATGCCCTCGCCCTCCTTGCGGGGGTGCTCCCGCAGAAAGATCTGCTGCAGATCATACCACTGGGTGGGGCGGCTCTCGTCCAGATTGCAGAGGAAAAGGTTCTGCTTGAGCACCGGCACGTCATCCATGCCCCACTCGGCAAACTCGGCATCCGGGCCGCACCACTGCATAAAGCGGCGCAGCCCCTGCACGATGGGCTCGCCCCGGTCCAGGTCGGCCTGGGTCAGGCCCGTCACCTTGGCGATGTGGTGCTGCAGGGTGCGGAAAATGCGGGGCCGCAGGTGGATGGAGAAGGTATCCAGCACGTTGGCATCCTCGTCGATCTTCACTGCGCCGATCTCGATGATCTCGCCCCGGAAGGTCTGCTGCACGCCATGATAATTAAAGAGATACGGCTTATAGCCGATGTTCCATTCCAGATCAAATAAAACCAGATTGCGTGGCATTGTTGTTTGTGTTCCTCTCAGTTCAGGATAAATTTTTCGATGGCCTCCGCCACACCGTCGTGGTTGTTGTCGGCGGCGGTGACGTAATCGGCCACAGCCTTGACGGCATCCTCGGCATTCTGCATGGCAACGCCCACCCCGGCATAGGAGATCATGGAGCGGTCGTTCAGGCCGTCGCCGCAGGCCATCAGGTTCTCCCGGGTCAGGCCCATCCGCTCCAGCAGAGCGGCAAGGCTCCTGTCCTTTGCCACGCCCAGCGGCACGGCCTCGATGAAGAAGGGGCTGGAGGGGTACAGGTCGATCCGGCCCGCAAACTGCTCCTTTCCGGCGGCGCAGACAGCATCCCGCCGGACAGGGTCAAGGGTGATGAGCATTTTGCAGATTGGGTAGTCCACATAGGAGGCAAGATCATCCACATGGAGCATCGGCAGCTTTGTGGTAAAGCACTCCTTGTTTGCCCACACGTCCTGATCCCGCTCACACACGATGCCCTCGCTGTTATAGGTCAGGATGGCCACATCCTGCCGGGCTGCAAATTCGCAGAGCTCCGGGACGAACTCCGCCCCCAGCTGCACCTGATACAGGGCCTCGCCGGTCACGCAGTCCACGATCTTGCCGCCGTTGTAGGCCAGCACACAGCCGCCCTTTTTGTCCAGCCCCAGCGCCTTTGCCAGCGGCAGAATGCCCGCTGTGGGGCGGCCGGAGGCCAGCACGATGGTCACGCCCTGTGCGGCGGCGGCATCCAGCGCCGCGCGGGTGCGGGGGGTAACGATCTTTTCGTCATTGGTCAGGGTGCCGTCCAAGTCCAGAGCCAGCACCCGGATATTCGATCTTGCCATGATTTTTATTCCTCGTTCTCAGGCAGGGGCTTCCCGCCGGATATTTTATTACTTACCCATCTATTTTACAATGCTTTCCCTTTTCTGTAAAGCAGGAAACCTGTTCCCCGCCCAGAGACAAGCAAAAAAGCCGCCCGGCGAGCAAAACCGGACGGCTGAGAAGGAAGAAAACGCTGTGTTACAGGATGTCGATGTATTCCCCGGCCAGTGCCTTGTTCATGCTGCGGACAGCGCAGAACTTGCCGCACATGGAGCAGGTGTCGCTGTGGTCATCCTCAGGCAGGCGGGCATCCCGGATGGCCTTGGCGGTCTCGGGGTCGAGGGCGCAGGCGAACTGGGCATCCCAGTCCAGCACGCGGCGGGCATCGCCCATCTTGTCGTCGATATCCCGGGCATGGGGGATGCCCTTGGCGATATCGGCTGCATGGGCGGCGATCTTGGAGGCCACGATGCCCTGCTTCACATCGTCCACGTTGGGCAGAGCCAGATGCTCGGCGGGGGTGACATAGCACAGGAAGGCTGCACCGCTCATAGCGGCAACGGCACCGCCGATGGCAGCCGTGATGTGGTCATAACCGGGGGCAATGTCGGTGACGAGGGGTCCCAGCACATAGAAGGGAGCGCCCATGCAGATGCTCTTCTGCACCTCCATGTTGGCGGCCACCTGATTCAGAGGCACATGGCCCGGGCCCTCCACCATGACCTGCACGTTGTGTGCCCAGGCGCGCTTGGTCAGCTCGCCCAGACGCACCAGCTCTTCGATCTGGCAGACATCGGTGGCATCGGCCAGGCAGCCGGGGCGGCAGGCATCGCCCAGCGAGATGGTCACGTCGTGCTCGGCGCAGATCTCGCAGATCTCGTCAAAGTGCTCGTAGAAGGGGTTCTCGTTGCCGGTCATGCTCATCCAGGCGAACACCAGAGAGCCGCCGCGGCTGACGATGTTCATCTTCCGCTTGTGGGTGCGGATCTGGTCGATGGTCTTGCGGGTGATGCCGCAGTGCAGGGTGACAAAGTCCACGCCGTCCTCAGCGTGCAGGCGCACCACATCGATGAAGTCCTGCGCGGTCAGGGTGGCAAGGTCGCGCTGATAGTGGATGACGGAATCGTACACGGGCACAGTGCCGATCATCACGGGGCACTCGTGGGTCAGCTTCTGGCGGAAGGGCTGGGTGTTGCCGTGGCTGGACAGATCCATGATGGCTTCCGCGCCCATGTTGACGGCGCTCATCACCTTTTCCATCTCCACGTTGTAATCCTTGCAGTCGCGGGAAACGCCCAGGTTCACGTTGATCTTGGTGCGCAGCATGGAGCCGATGCCCTCGGGGTTCAGGCAGGTGTGGTGCTTGTTGGCGGGAATGGCCACCTTGCCCTCAGCCACCAGCTGACGGATCTCCTCCGTGGTGCGGTATTCTTTTTTGGCCACGATCTCCATTTCCGGCGTGACGATGCCCTTGCGGGCAGCGTCCATCTGTGTGGTATAGTTCTGCATGGTACTTTCCTCCAAATGTTTCTTTTATCCTGAACAGCGCTTTGCGCGCTGAACGTACCGGAAATAGGTTTTTGCGCAGCCTTTCCTCTGTGCGCAATTGGCTCCCCCTTTGGGGGAGCTGGCATCGCGCCAGCGATGACTGAGAGGGCGAGCCGCCTTACAGCTGCTCCGCCAGTGCCTTCAGCTCCCTGCACTCGGCCTCGATGTCCTCCGCGCCGAAGATTGCACTGACAAGGGCCACACCGTTCACGCCGGTGCCCTTGAGCCGGAGCAGGTTCTCCTTGTGGATGCCGCCGATGGCCACAACGGGGATGTCCACGGCATCGCAGATGGCTTTCATCATGCCCTCGGGCAGAACGTCCACGTCTGCCTTGGTGTGGGTAGAGAAGGCTGCACCCACGCCCAGACAGTCGGCACCATGCCGGACGGCCTCCAGAGCCTCCTCCACGCTGTGGACAGATACGCCGATCATCATCTCATCGCCCACGCGCTGGCGCACCTGAGCAGCGGCCATATCCTCCTGCCCCACATGGATGCCCTCGGCATGGCAGCGGATGGCAATGTCCACGTTATCGTTGATGAAAAAGGGCACATTGTATTTTTTGCACAGGTCGTGGAGCTCAAACGCCTCCTTCAGGAAGGCTTCCTCGTCCAGCTCCTTTTCCCGCAGCTGAACACAGGTCACGCCGCCCTTCAGGGCGCTCTCCACCTGCTGATAGAGGGTCTGAGCGCCCACCCAGGCACGGTCGGTGACGGCGTAGAGCCGCATATATTCTTCAGCGCACTTCATACTTAGCACCCTCTTCCAGCTGAGCCGGAGTCATATTGTAAATGGCATCAATGATGTAATTGCGGTAGGTGGCGTTGCCGTCCAGCGGGGTCAGCCGTGCATGGGCGATCTCGCCCGCAAGGCCCATGGCGCAGACGGCGGCAGCCGCAGCCTCCAGCGGCTGGCTGGGGTTGGCGGTGAGAAAGGCCGCCGTCAGGGCAGAGAGCTGGCAGCCCGTGCCGGTGATGGCGCTCATCATCGGGTGGCCGTTGCGGATGCAGTAGGCTTTTGCCCCATCGGCCACGATGTCAATGGCACCGGTAATGGCCACAACGGCACCGGTCTTTGCGGCAAAAGCCTTGGCAAAGGCCACCGCGCCGTCCAGATTTTCCTCGGTGACCCTGTCGGCCACATCGGCATCCACGCCCTTGGTGGTGCCCGCACCGGAAGCCAGCGTCTTTACCTCGGAGATGTTGCCCCGGATGACCGTGAACCGCACCTCGTCCAGCAGGCGGTAGGCCGTCTCGGTGCGCAGGGCGGAAGCGCCTGCGCCCACAGGGTCCAGCACCACGGGGTGGCCCAGTGCATTGGCCTTTTTGCCTGCCTTGAGCATGGATTCAATGGTGCGGCTGTTCAGGGTGCCAATGTTGATGTTCAGCCCGCCGCAGATGGTGGTGATATCCTCCACCTCGGCGGCATCGTCGGCCATAATGGGCGAAGCACCGCAGGCCAGCACCATGTTGGCGCAGTCGTTCACGGTGACGTAGTTGGTAATATTATGAACGAGGGGGCTTTTGGTGCGGACATTGGCAAACTGCTCTGCAAACATGACGCACCCCCGTCAGGAAAGGCTGCTCTGCATGGAGCGCAGGGCACCGGAGTGCTGCAGGCTGTACACCAGCACGCCCGCAATGACCGCACCCACAGCGGTGGAGATGAGGAAGGGCACAATGTAGGCATAGAACGCGATGTCACCGGCGCTCTTGCCCATCAGGCAGATGGCCACCGGGTAAGCGCACAGGCCGCCCAGAATGCTGGTGCCGAACACCTCACCCACCAGGGTGGCGATCAGGTTTTTGGTCTTTGCGTAGACCAGGCCGCAGAGCAGGGCACCAAACATGCTGCCCGGGAAGGCCATCAGGCTGCCCAGACCCAGGATATTGCGGAGCAGCGAAGCCACAAAGGCCACGCCCACGCCCCACCAGGGGCCCAGCAGCACGGCGCAGAGCACATTGACCATGTGCTGCACGGGGGCGCACTTGCTGCCGAACATCGGGAAGCTGAACACACTGCCCACCACGCACAGGGCGCAGAACATTCCAGCGAGAGCCAGCTTTTTCACAGAGAATTTTTTCATTGGAAACTCCTCTTTCTCAAAAAGCGGTCGAGGCTTGCTGGCCTCCTCTCACGCCGGAACACGGCTTCCCATCGCAGTTATTTCAAGGCTCAGGGCGCTCCCCCTCAGCCCGGAGCCGCCCGTTGCGGCGGCTTGCGGCAACAAAAAACAGGAGACACCACAGCGGTGCCTCCTGCAAAAAATCATTTTCCTATGACTTCCTACGGCGGCATTATCCGCATCAGGTCAAGGGTCGAAGTTTGGTTACTTCCTCTCAGCCCGCCTTACGAGCTCCCCTGTGTTTTGTTTTTCGTAGGGTATTGTACACCCGCCGGGGCAAAAAAGCAAGAATAAGTTTTTCTTTCGCCTTTTTGCCGCCTTTTTGCCAAATCGCTTTTACAATTTCCCGGATTATGTTATACTTGTCCCAAATTCCGCAGCGCCCGGGGGAGCCATTCCCCGCTTTGGGGCACTGCCCGGCACAAAAGGAGATTGAAGTTATGGGTCTCATCAAAGCAGCCATGGGCGCGGCATCCGGCGTGATGGGCGACCAGTGGAAGGAATATTTTTATTGTGACGCTCTGCCTGCGGAGGTGCTGGCTGTCAAGAGCCAGAAGCGGACCAATGGCCGCTCTGCCAACCGGCACGGCAGCGAAAACGTCATCTCGGACGGCTCTGTGATCGCCGTAGCCGATGGCCAGTGCGTGCTGATCGTGGAGCAGGGCAAGGTGGTGGACCTCTGTGCCGAACCCGGCGAGTACACCTACAGCACCGGCACCCAGCCCTCCCTGCTCAGCGGCGGGCTGAAGAACATCGACAGCGTGTTTGCAGAGCTGGGCAAGCGGTTCAGCTTTGGCGGGCAGGCCGGTTCCGACCAGCGCATCTACTATATCAATACCCGGGAGCTCACCGGCAACAAATACGGCACCCCCAACCCGGTGCCTTTCCGGGTGGTGGATCAGCGCGCCGGCATCGACATTGACATCGGCATCCGGTGCTTCGGCGAGTACAGCTACCGGGTGGTCAACCCCATCCTGTTTTACACCAACGTCTGCGGCAATGTGGAAAACGCCTACACCCGCGACGCGCTGGACAGCCAGCTCAAGACTGAGCTGATGACCGCCCTTCAGCCCGCCTTTGCCCGGATCAGCGAGCAGGGCATCCGCTACTCCGCCCTGCCCGGCCACACCGCCGAGCTGGCCGAGGCCCTGAATCAGGAGCTGAGCGCCAAGTGGAGCAGGCTGCGCGGCATCGAGATCGTCTCTCTGGGCGTTTCCGGTGTCAAGGCCAGCGAAGAGGACGAGCAGATGATCAAGGAGCTGCAGCGCAGTGCGGCCTTTATGGACCCCACCCGCGCCGCCGCGCATCTGGTGGGCGCACAGGCCTCCGCCATGCAGGCTGCCGCCTCCAACACCGCCGCCGGTCCCGCCATGGCCTTTATGGGGATGAACCAGGCCGCTGCAGCGGGCGGTGTCAACGCCCGAGATCTCTACCAGATGGGCGGCCAGCAGACCGCCGCGCAGCCTCAGGCCGCACCGGCCGCTGGCTGGACCTGCAGCTGCGGCCACACCGGCAACACGGGCAAGTTCTGTGCCGAATGCGGCAAGCCCCGGCCCGAAGCCCCGGCTGTCTGGGTGTGCAGCTGCGGTGCAAAGAACAGCGGCAAATTCTGCTCGGAGTGCGGCAAACCCCGGCCCGCCGCCAGATGCGCCAACTGCGGCTTTGTGCCTGCCGACCCGGCCAACCCGCCCAAGTTCTGCCCCGAGTGCGGCAAGCCCTTTGGGGCCTGAGAGGGGTCTGACGCATGGCTGAAAAGACAACGAATTATCAGTGCCCGGCCTGTACCGGCCCCCTGCACTATGACGGTGCCAGCGGCAGGCTGGTCTGCGATTACTGCGGCTCGGCCTACGACGTAAAAGACATCGAAGCCCGCTACGCCCAAAAGCAGGCCGCTGCCGACACTGCCGCCGAGGGTGATGCCAAAAAAGCCGCCCGCCTGCCCCGGCAGGACAGCCCGGTGTGGAGCGAGGCCGAGGCGGAGGGCCTGAACAGCTACTCCTGCCCCACCTGCGGGGCCGAGCTGGTCTGTGACGAGACCACCGCCGCCACCACCTGCCCCTACTGCGGCAACCCCACAGTGCTGGGCGGTAAGCTCTCCGGCAAGCTGAAGCCGGAGTACATCCTGCCCTTCAAGCTGGACAAAAAGGCCGCCATTGCCCAGCTGACCAGATATTACAAGGGCAAGGCCTTCCTGCCCAAGGCGTTCAAGAGCCAGAACCACATCGCAGAGATCCAGGGCGTATATGTCCCCTTCTGGCTCTACGATGCCAAGGCCGACGCGCGCGGCCGGTACGAGGGCCAGAACTCCGAGAGCCACCGCGAAGGCGATTACATGGTGACCACCACCCAGCACTACGACGTGCGCCGCGAAGGCTCGGCCGCCTTTGCCAAGGTGCCGGTGGATGGCTCCAGCAAGATGCCCAACACCCACATGGATGCCATTGAGCCCTTTGATTACGGCGACCTGAAGCCCTTCTCCACGGCCTACCTGCCCGGCTATCTGGCCGACCGGTATGACGAGGATGCCGATGCCTGTGCCGAGCGCGCCTACCGCCGGATGTACAACTCCACGGCCGATGCGCTCCACGCCACCACCGGCGGCTACAGCGAGATCCACCCCATTTCCGAGAACATCAACGTGGATATGACCCACGCCCACTACGCCCTGCTGCCGGTCTGGATGCTCCACACCCGGTGGAAGGACAAGGACTTCCTGTTCGCCATGAACGGGCAGACCGGGCGGCTCATCGGCGACCTGCCAGTGGACAAGAGCCGGGTGGCCGCGTGGTTTGCGGGCATCAGCCTGCCCCTGATGGCAGTGCTGGCGTTCCTGCTGTTGTTATAAGGGGGTGGCAGAATGAAACACACTGCAAAACACTTTGCTGCCCTGCTGGCCGCTCTGGTGCTGGCGCTCTGCCTGAGCATTCCCGCCTTTGCCGCCGCGCCGCTGGTGCGGGACGAGATGGGCCTGTTCGATGCGGATACTTACAGCCAGCTGGAAGCTTCTGCCGAAGCCGCCAGCGACGGCCACAACTGCGACGTATATTTTCTGGTGGTGGACAGCATCGGCGATGCCGACCAGCGCCAGTATGCAAAAGACTACTACCTCGCCAACGGTCTGGGCAGCGGCTCTGAACAGAGCGGCATCCTTTTCCTGCTGGCAGTCGGCTCCCGCAAGTATGTCACCATCACCTACGGCGGCGGCGTGACAGCCTTTACCGATTACCGCATCGAGCAGATCGAAGATGCCGTTGTTCCCTATCTCTCGGACGACGACTGGGCCGAGGCCGCCTCCGAGTACCTCTCCATGTGCGCCGACACGCTGGATTTCTACGCCGAGCACGGCGAACCGCTGGATGTTGACAACGATACCAGCGGCTGGCCCATCCTGCTCCTCATCGTCATCGGTGTGCCCATGATCATTGCCGGTATCGTCTGCGGCGTGCTGTACAGCCAGATGAAAACAGCCCGGCTCAAGACCGAGGCCAACGATTACATCGGTGCGGGCTTAAAGCTGCGGGTGCAGGTGGACAACTACACCCACACCGACCGCGTGCAGGTCTACGACCCGCCCCACGAGGAGAGCAGCAGCTCCGGCGGCTCCTCCGTGGACAGCGACGGCTTTGGCGGCTCCTCCGGCGGCTCGTTCTGAGCGCCCTTTTCTCCAGCAATAAACCACCGGTTCTGCCGGTGGTTTTCGCTTGTTTTTATTTCCGTATAACATGCAAAAGAAAGGAAACCCAACGAATGTCAAAGAAGATCACCGCCCTGATCCCCGGAGCCGCGCTGGCACTGGGCATCGCCTGCATCGCCAAGTGGCTGGAAACGCTGGAAAGCAGCGCCGGGCTCCACCTCATTGGCGCATCGGTCATCGCCCTGTTTATCGGCATGGCCATCAATGCGTTTTTCCAGCCCAACAAAACAACCGCGCCGGGCATCAGATTCACCTCTAAAAAGGTCCTAAAATTCGCCATCGTCCTTCTGGGTGCCAGCCTGAACATCCGCACCGTGCTGACCGTGGGCCGTTTTTCGCTGACAGTCATGCTCTTCACCCTGGCCACCTGCTTTGGACTGGGCGCGCTGATCGGCAGAGCGCTCGGGCTCAACTGGAAAACCAGCAGCCTGATCAACGCCGGAACCGGCATCTGCGGCGGCTCTGCCATTGCCGCCATTGCGCCGGTGATCGAGGCCGATGACATGGATATCGCCTACGGTATGTCCGCCACCTTCCTGTTCGATACGGTGATGATCGTTGCGTTCCCGCTCCTTGGCCGGTGGCTTGGGCTTTCCGATGCCGCATTCGGTCTCTGGGCCGGTACGGCGGTCAACGATACCTCCAGCGTCGTAGCCACCGGTTACGCTTTCAGTGAAGCAGCCGGCGACTTTGCAACGATGGTCAAGCTGACCCGCACGCTGGCGATCATTCCGGCTGTTCTGGTCTTTGCCGCCATCAACCTGCACCTGAAAAAGAAAGAGAGTGCCCAGGCCAACGGTGTCAAGGTGAGCATCCGTTCCATTTTCCCCTGGTTCATCCTTGCGTTCCTTGCCATGTCCCTGCTGACCAGTCTGGGCCTTCTGCCCGCCGGGCTGGTTTCCGGTCTGAAGACCATCAGCAAGTTTCTGATGGTCGCGGCTCTGGCGGCCATTGGTCTGAACACGAACTTCAAATCACTCTGCCGTTCCGGCGCAAAGCCCATGCTGCACGGCTTCATCATCTCCACATTGGTCGTTCTGGTCGCCATTGGTGTTGAGTACATGATTGGCATTGCACCCTACGGCACACTGTAACGCTCCTGCCAGCTGAATTTTCCCACAAAGAAAGAGCAGTGCTCTCCAATGGGTCCACCCACCGGAAGCACTGCTCTTTTATTGTTCCGCTTTGCTCCACAAACGCGAATTTATCTTTTTCTTCCTAAATATCGGCATACTTTTGATTTGTATTGCAGGTACTCATTTCCGAATGCTTCTATCAAAAAA
>OGNR01000894.1_pt1 | contig 14379 bp, 20 predicted proteins | sample 1573501 | NCBI WGS metagenome assembly OGNR01 (sample SAMEA2581918, study PRJEB24529) | metagenome | biome: Human gut stool | place: China | collected 2011 | reverse complement strand
AAGCTGCTGATTGTGAAAGTAAATTACCTACCCTGATGATTTACCATTTTCGGGTGTTTTCGGGTAATCGTTCACTTTTTGATCGGAATGAAATTATACGGTAGTACACTATAATTATATTGTACTACAAAGTTGTTCACTTTTTGATCGGAATGAAATTATACGGTAGTACACTATAATTATATTGTACTACAAAGTTGTTCACTTTTTGATCGGAATGAAATTAGCCTCGACGTCATCGTGTGGTATTGACGGATTCGTCAACTACTGATACACTCGGTACACGAATTAGAGAGAGGGTTTATAAATTATGGGAAGCCTTGTTGAAGATATCCTGCGTCATGTCCCCAGGAAACAATGGCGTAAGAAGTGTGACAGGATTGCGTCGCGTGAGTTACATCTCGCGCGAGTTCCCGGGATTCATCACAGGTATGGTAAGTGGGAGGCGGTGGTCTTCTACAGGAATGTCACGCTGACGATCGGTTGTTTCAATACTCCACATCGCGCGTTGTTGGCAAGAAAACTGTGGTACTTCTGGCGTGAGCGTGGATTCACGCCGCAGGAGATACCGAAAGGTCCAAAACGCGAACCATATTCGAGGTCACGATGAGAACAAAACACTATCGTAGCTTCTTCATTATCAGAGGTATCGTGGTTGGGGATGAAGGTTATTTATGTGCTGACAAGGTCATCATGAAGTATTACGGTCGTCACTACGCCGGGAGGATTGGTGAATAAAGCCCCGTGAGGGGCTCATATTAATTAGTTCGATGCAATAATGCCTGAGGCACGCAGTTGGGTAAGCAGGTCATTTAATTTTGTCGCAACCACGTTAACAGCCGTGGTTGCCGAGTTAGCCACGGAAGCTGCTTCCTCTCCTGATACCGTCTGCGAGCCGACATTGGGTACAGCTGAACCCTGCGTGAACTTATCACCGGCCATTGCCGTTGATGCGGTTGTGCCAATGACCAGACTCGAAGTGCCCGCACCAATTGCGGTACGTGCCGCGGCGGCGTCCGTACCCGCGGCGATAACAGCAGGTTTCCCGGTAATATCACCCCACGCCACAGAGCCGCCACTTGAAGCGGTCACGGTTCCCATCATCTGAATCATTGTGTTGTTACGGATGATTGGCGCACCCAATGGCTGAATCTCATTAGTCATGACAGCCATTACAGCCTCAGCCAGACCCCGTGGGTCTACACCAACAACAGCTCGATAATCGTCGGAGATGTACCCGCTTACCGGCTCACCTGTGACAACCACCTGTCGAGGCGCACCACCTTGTATGAATATCTCACCAAGTGGCGTTTTACCTGTTGCGGCATTGACGAGCGCAACGAGTTCGCTAACTGTATTAGCAGAAAGAACTTCGTAAGTTGTTACCGACATTTAATTACCTCATATGGCTAATGCGCCCATACCGACGCGTTTACGGAGCCTGTAGAACTGCTGCCCATACACGGACCAGGTTAGCCAGTCGTTGTTGACCTCAAGCATTGCCGGGACACGATACGAAATAGACTCATCCCCTACGGATTTTGTCGCCACGTTCAGACGTGCCTCCTGATTGACATCACTGTTCAGCCCTTCCGGATAGTAAACAGACAACCAGTGTGCGGCATAATAGAACATACCGCGCTGTTTCAGGTTGTGGCATTCTGCCTCATAACCTCCCCAGCGCTTACTACCCGTCTCGGTGTCAGCCTCACACAGTGCGTACTGAATAAGGCTGTCCGGAAAATCGGTAGTGGATGAGAAAGCCTGACCGCCGAGCGGCCAGATGCGAAAATCTGCGATGACTTCGGCGGTGATGTCCATGTTATATACCTGTGTTAATTAAGAGGCGGTTTTTACTGCCTCAATTTCTTGCTGGAGTCGTGACTTCTTCCAGCGCGCGTCAACTTTGATACCCAGTTCTTCGGCTTCTGCACGAAGTCCATCGATGCTCACATCCTCGACGTCCGATTCAGGGTTCTTCAGTTCGCCCGAAATGACGACCAGTTCACCTGCGTCCTGATATGCACTGACCAGACTGTAAATTGCCGGAGTAACTTCGAATTCTTTCGAATCACCCGGTGCCAGCATACGTTTCATCACATCTTCTTCACCCGGCATCATGAACGGGCGCGCAGAAATATTTTTTACAGTAATCATAAATCACCTTTAGTTGCAATACTTACCCGTTGTTATTTTACCCACAACAGCTTGTCCTGTCCAGAATCGTAGATACGTGAGACACCTTCTGACTCATACCATTGTGTCTGCGTCATTCCATCCGGTGCGCGGTTCCACTTCTCACGCGATTCGGTTGTACAACCATTTACAATCCTGAACCCCACTGTCGTGGTTGAAAGTGTGAAACCAGCATTAATGTAACTGGAACCAGTGAACAAATCCCGGTCAACGTATGAATAGGCACGGACAATGTTGTTAACCGTAGTAGCATGTTTCCACAGGCGGGACAGTCCACCCGGGACATTACACGCGGTCGCATATCGCACCAGTTCCCATTCGTTCTTTTTCTGCCAGTTTGTCAGGCTGATTACGGCGACTAAGGTATCATCGTGTTGCAGACCATAATGCACGGTTGCACCCCGGAAACCCTGTACGTGGTGTTTCTCCATGAACGCCTTCGCTTCAGACGTCGAAACTTCCACAATATTGCATTTGCGGGCAAACACTTTGTCGGATGTCACGCCGAGTGCGTTGCGAATGATACTTTCCACCTGTTCACGTCGCTCATTCCAGACATCCTCACGAATGCTTATCAGGCGATATCCTGCGGCTTCCACGCGGTGACGCTTGGTGATGTGATACTTATTATCCTTCGTGCGCTCATCGTGCCAGTACAGACCGTTAAATTCGATTGCCAGATTGTGTGACGGCACTACAACATCGAGTTCCAGCGGTTCAATGACCGTACGGTCGGATTGTACCGCAACGGGACAGATGGAACGGACGAAGTTGAAGACTTCTGTTTCGGCTTTCGATACTCCCGATTTGGAGCATTTAGGGCAGCCAGCACCCCTGAGGTGTGAATATATATTTTGTTTGAAATCACCGTGTGTCCGACACGTTATGGTTATCTTCTTTTTACCACCTCTGCAAACAGTTTTGGAATAATCGTATTTGTTCCCATGAACTTTTTCAGCGTCTTTTATGAAGCTATCAAGGGTCTTCCATTGTGATTCCCCACGTTTTGCCAGTGCACATTCTTTACATTCTGCACCGTTATGGACATGGTTGTTAATTGTCATTTCGTAGGCACCGTGAATCGGACACACGATTGTCATTTTGTCCACTACTGACACAAAAGATTCACGAACGTAGGTATATTTACCGTTATGGATTTTTTGTGCACTCAGTATTGAATGATTGTAGACTTTTTCAAGTCGACACTCATTACAAGGGTCATTAGTTCTCAGGTGCCCCTGGGGCGTTTGTTCGAAATCCCCATGTGTTCGACACGTTATTGTCACGGGTGTTTTGTTATTTACATATTGAACTTTACTATAGTCGTATTTGTCACCGTGCTTCGCTTTCGCCTTCTCGATGAACAACGTGGAGTTATCGGTTCTCCCTCTATCAGCACATTTCGGACACCCGATTTTAGAGTTACCCAAGTGATTTCTCGGAACAACGGTGAAATCTCCGTGCTTCTTGCACGTAACTATGACTTTTTCGTCACTGTGTACATATTTTGTCTTGGTATAGTCGTATTTGTCACCGTGCTTCGCTTTCGCCTTCTCGATGAATGTGGTGTTGGATAACCTCCCACCGGCTCTACACTTCGGACATCCTTGCCCAAATGAGTGTTTCGCTGGTTTTTGTGAGAACTCACCGTGTATTCGACATATTATTGTCACTGGTGTTTGGCTGTCGACGTATTCCACTTTACTGTAATCATACACGTCACCATGTTTTGCTTTTGCCTTCTCGATGAACGTTATCATGTGTAATTCCCGAATTTACTAAGTTGTGGAACACAATATACCCCATAAAAAGGCAAAAGAAAAGCCCTCCGAAGAGGGCTTGGGTGTCGCTGAGGGTAGGTATTACAGCATATCGAGGTAGATTGCACTCAGAGGATAGCGGATTTCGGTGCCTGAAATCTTATACTCTGCCGGTACAGTTATGGCCAGACTTCTGCTCTGCGGTGCCAACATGCGGAACGGAATCGGCTTGGCAACACCCAGGTTGCGGTCGTTCTTCTCGTAAATGAGAACACGGTCTTTCGAATCGTTGGACACACCGCCCGCAGCCAGTTCCGCAGCGGTCAGCTGATAACGAACCTGAATATCAATTTCCTGCCCGGTCATCAGGGTGAAGGAGTTATTGATTTTGAAATGCTCCATAACGGTGCGGTCAGTATACCCGGTCATCAGGGTGCTGTTCATGCGTTTCCACAGGTCCGGGAATACGCGAATGGTATTCGGCAGGTGGAAGTTTTTGGACAGTTTGATGATGTCGAACAGCGGGTCGTTAAGCATGTTGAACAGCTCCTGACCGGTGGCGGTGGTATAATCGACAGTCGCCTTAGTCACGGTCACATTGCTGTTGTTGAACAGACCAGCCATTCCCAGTTGTGAGTCACCGAAGTAAGCCACTTTCTGACTGTGTTCTTCATAGCCACGATACGCCAACTGTTGCTGCATGGTGTCGATCGGCATGTTCTGAGACGCAGTGGTGCGCAGCTCGTCGATGCTGTAGTGACACTCAATACCACCGTAGTTCAGCGGTACAGTGTGGAGTTTCGCAGACTGAGCAACGCGCGGCAGGTCCATAGCGTTTGCGCCGATGAACTTCCCAACCGTAACACCATCGTATGACCGGTACTGCCAAGTCGTTGCAAACTCAGGAATGCCGGATACAACCGGGATGTCCTGCAGATAAGTGATATCCGCATACGGAGTTGCATAGATGGTCTGCTCAATCTGTGCCAGCTGAGAGATGTAGAATGCGATACCACCGTCAGCATCACGGAATTCAGCCGGAACGTTGATAGCGTTCTGGCCATCCAGATACTGTTTAACCCACGGGTTACCCGCGATAGTCTGTGCGTCAAGTACAACGCTGTTTAATTTGTCCATTATTAACCCCCAACAACCAGAGACAGTTTAGCCAGACCACCGGCTGTTGCGGCAGTGAGGAATTTAGCACCAGGAACGGCAACCGACAAGGTTGCTGTGGAACCCGCCGTCTTAGCAAAATCACCGGTCTGAGTCGCACCAACACGCAAGAATGCAGCGTCACCAACGGTAACATCCTCCGCCACGGTTACCCAGATTACACCAGCAGTGAGCACAGATGCCGGACGGTCAACTGGAGCGCCGAAAGTTGCACCGTCAGCGTAAGAGCGGTTCAGTTCACGAACCAGTACGCCCACGAAGTTGTCAGCTGTGGAATCAGCAGTTGCGGCCTTAAAGCCTTTCTCGCCGCTACGCACAACACCTTTTCCATATGCGACGGTTGCGGTGTCATCGTTAATTTTGGAAACGATATTTGCTACTTGTCCGTCGGCGACCATCCCGGTAAAGGCTGCGTCGTGATTCAGACCGTAGCTGGTTGCAGTAATAGCCATCTATGTCACCCTTATTTAAGTTTACCAGTCTGACGCAGCAGTGCTTCTTGTGCGCGGGACAGTACAGGTTTTGCGTCGGCTACCGGCTGTTTGATGTCTTTAGCGCCATCTTTAGCCAGTTGCTCAAGCTGTGAGTCTACCACAGGTTTCACCGGTTCTTCCACAGCCATGTCGAAAGCGGCTTCAACATAGGCGGCAGATTTTTCGGCCCAGTCAACAGACGGACGTTTAACAGCGAGAGCGGCACGTTTGATTGCAACCGGGTCCATGCTGTCACAGGTGAATTCATCGCCAGCAACTTTACGCGCCGAGGAGGTAACACGTGCAATTGCTTCCACGCGTGCTTTCAGGGCTTCGTCGCTGCATTTGGTGGTCAGGTCGGCAACCTGTTCCAGTGCTGCGTCGAGTTGGGCCTGTACGGTTTCTTTGGCGGCTTCGGCGTCACTGACACGCTGTTCTAAGCGTTTGAACGCGTCCACCACCGCAGCATCCGCCACATCAACTTTTAGCCCGGTGTCAGTGGTGATTTGATACATGGGTTTTTTCTCCATATTATCGAAGATACGCGCCATTGCACCCGCACGAGCACGGTCAACAATTGCAACGTGGTTAATTTTAATCTGAGTCTGTCGGAAGTCGTATGGTTCACCTTCCGGCGTTGTCCCTGGTGTATCATCATACACCGCCGTGTAACCCGCTGACAACTCACACTTACCAGTTTCAACAGCCTTAATCGCGTCTTTATCCTTGATAACCATGTCCACAACGACGAAATCGCCATCCTGACGACCGACACTCGTTACAACACCAACGGAAGTGTTACGGTACGTGGAAGCACTGATAAGTGTAGGAGGATGGTTATTCGTGACATCTGCGCCGAGATAGCTCTGAAGTGATTCATCGTTAAACACTTCTTCGGCGGGACGGTACACACGGATAATGTCGTTCGGTGCGCGGTCTTTTAGCCCCAGTTCCGAAGCGAGATACTCCTGGATACCAGTACGAGCGGCTTTACCCGGCACACGCAGAAATCCCTCATCCGTGTAAATACGTTGGGAATTCAGTGCAAAACTTTTACGGTCATTAATGGTAATTTGCATTGACGAATCCGTCAGAGTATGCCATAGTGATAATCGTTAAACACATAATACATATCTTTTAAAGGAGATACAACAATGGCTACGTGGCGATACATTAAAGGTAGTGAGGAAGACTTTGAAGGTGCTCTGGAATGGGCGACATTAGTTGTCACTGGTGGGGAGTTTACAAATAAATGGTATCTCGAATCCTTTGAAGAAGGGAAAACGAAACATTCCCGTTGCGACGATGTGGGTATCATATGGAATGTTTTAGATTACCATCACGGCGCCTACAACATCCTCGCCCAACGCGAGCGCGTCACCTCTGTCAATGATGACCGTCTGGTGCAGGCTCTCATCGCTGAGCGCGGCAGTCGTTACGGTAAGTTTGCTGACGGTGCGGAGATTATGCGTGACCTTAAACACGTGATGCATAAGGTCGATGGTTGGAACAATCTCACAGCAAGCCAGAAAGAAGCACTGGACATGATTCAGCACAAGATTGGTCGCATTCTGAACGGTGACCCAACCTATGACGACAACTGGAAAGATATTGCCGGTTACGCAACGCTCATCGTTGAAGAACTGAACGGGGTGAAAAAGTGACTAATGTCTACGCATATGAAGTAACAACCAACCGCGGTACGACATACCTGGTCCGCGCGGGCAGTGTGGCGCATAACAACGCTGTTATGTTCGGGTATCAACTTAAACCATTGTACGAGGGTGAGTGATTATGAAAGACATTTTGATTTGTCTGATGATAGGCGCTTGTGGAGCATTGCTGATATGGGGGATTTATTCGTGAGAGATATTGATAAGATATTGAGAGAAATGGTGGAAGATGAACTGCGTAAAAGAAAAAGGCAAAAGCAAGTACCAGCCCATATGAGAAACCAAAAGTGCCCATGCGGTAGTTTAAGAAAATGTAAAAAATTGTCAATGTGAACTTTTCAAGGAGTAACCATGACAACCATCCCACGCTACCCATCGGGGAACACTTGTGAAGTTGTTCCCCGATGGGTAGCGTGACCGGCACTGTTGAAAATGTTGTCGCAAACGACCCGACGCAGTATTGGGTCAAATGGGACGATGGTAATTACAGCTGTCACGCACAGCGCGATTTGAAACGAGTGGGGACATTGTATGGCAAACTGGATTAAGTGTAGTGAGCGGATGCCGGAGAAGTACGCCGATGTCTTAATTTATACGACTGACCCAGGTGAAATACTTTTAGCATACCTGAACAAGTCTAACGAATTTCGTTACGACCGTGACTATGATGGTGACGAAATGACATGTTATGCAACCCACTGGCAACCATTGCCCGAGCCGCCGCAGGAGTGATGTTATGGAATATTTACTCCTTTGTGTCGGCGTTGTGATTTGGGTCGTATATTTAAGTTGACGAGTTCGTCAGGGATGACATATACTCAGTTCATCAACAACAGAGAGGGTGAGACAAAATGAACACTTTACTTCCTGGCTACAACCGCCCCGTATCAGAGGCACGCATTGTCGATAAACAACTCTTACAGGCCGCACAACAGCTTGCACGTAAGCATCAGGGTTGGGCGCTCGCTAACGCTGTATTACGTGAGGCATATGGAAAATGAACTATAAACCCGTCAAAGCGGTAATGCTCCGCAACAATGACAAATTTATCGATGTGGACGGTGTCATCACCGTGACAAACTTCAAAATGAACTTCCGTGAAGATATCGTGACATTCACCGCGGCCAAAGAGGGTGGTTCGACATCTGAGCGGTGGATAGCAATGGACCGACTTGTCAATAAGGTTACTTCTTAGCCTTATACCGCACTACTGCTGCCGCTGTGACTGGCCTCGCCACACAGCGGCAATTTATTGGCTGACCCGGGAATGTCGGTACACCATCGACAACCGGTAAATCGTCCCAGCGGAACACACCTTCACCAAATCCCACATCGCGCTTTGCAACTTCAACATGACTGTGACGTACCCGTTCATCCTGTGACGTTACCCATTTGAAATACTCAATACCGCTGTTCGTCTGACGAATACGATTCATATCGCCCTGTATTTTGCTCGTCTGGTCCCGGGCGATAAGTTTAGCGCGACGCTCCGTGATACCAAATTGCTTAACCAGCGCTTCCTCGATGTAACTGGGGCGCATACCGTTACGCATATTGGTCATGACAATGTTCTGCACCTGCTCCAGATACTGAGCCGGAATAGACTGAATCAGTTTAGCATTCTGATACGATGCGGCGCTCAGATATTCCTGCAACTGCGTATCACCGCCGTACAGATTGATAGCGAATGTACGGGCGTTATCCTTTGCAGCAGTCTGTACAAACTGTGACGCGATGGTTTCAGCCTGGCGACGAGCAAACGCGCCGAGCCATCGTGTGAGCAACTGGTTAATCGCCGAGGTGATGGTGTCACTCCAGCCGTCGGCGGTGTACTCCGGCGCAAGCTGTTTCACCAGTGGTACGATGTTAGCGTCCACATCCTCACGAACAAGGCGTGCAACCTGTTTCAGCTGGCGATAATAATTTAGCTCTGTTTGTCGCGACATGCTTGACGGCCTCGTCGGTATGGTATAGAGTGTAGGTGTTAGTTAAATATTATCACAGGAGAAGAGAGATGACACAGTTTAAAGGTACACCCGGTCCGTGGGAAATCAAGCCGGAAGAAGTTGACAGACCGTATATTCGAATTCGCGGAACACAATGGGGCGGACGATTCAAAGTTGCAAACGTTTTGTCCCCCGATTACGACGGCGTTCATCATCGTGAAGCCGACGAAACTCGCGCAAATGCACGTCTCATTGCTGCCGCTCCGGAACTGCTGGAGGCGTTGCAATTAATGCTGGGTTCTCAAGTATTACCGGTTTGGCATCAATCAATTGCCCGAGCAGCCATCAACAAGGCAACAGGAGAGACAAAATGACATTACTTGAACTATTGCGTCAGGAATTACCAAAACGTGGCGGTTGGCCGGAGGGTGTGATAGCCATGTTCCAGGATTGGGACGGTGAGGTACGTTTTCGCGGCAAGTCAGGGAGTATGCGGTTTACAACGGTAGCCGATAATCATCGCAAGGATGACCAGATTGGAGAGTCCGATTATGAGCACTGTGTTGTCACACGTGAACAATACGAGGCTGCCGACTGGGATGGTGTTGGGCTTCCTCAGATTGGTGTTGAGTGTGAATGGCAGGATAAAAACACAAAACAATGGCAACCAGTGAAAATAGTCTATGCCTCGGAGTGGGTTACTGTTATACGTGAAATAAATGAAGAAAAAGGTGACGACCTTGTTGAGATTGCCATAGAAAACTATGGTGATGATGCTCGCCTCAAGTTCCGCCCACTCCGCACCGAAGCGGAACGAGCAATTGATGAAATGGTTCGGTTGTCCGGCGTGTCAATCGGTGCGGCTAAGATTCTGTATGATGCAGGGTATCGGAAGGAGTAAACTAACTGGCCCGCTACTGGGCCAGTTTTGCCATTATCTCATCATGAGACAGACCATCTGTCACGTACTGGTTGTAGCGTATCCAGAATGCGTCCGTTGTCTGCTCGTCAGGCTCCGGGCGTTGCACAGTGGACATTTCTTTCTCAGTCTCTGACTGCTCATCAATCTGACCGTCTTCGAACTGATACTCTTCAGCGGCTTCCAGATTACGCTGCACCTGTGACACGGTGATAACACCCTCGGCGAGATACAACATGTCCTTATCAGCGCGGGTTTTGGCAGCTTGTGCAATCTGCAACTCGTTGGGCTGTGCGAGTGGATTCCAAACATAGTTAAAGTCGTCAGGCCAGTAACCCAGTGCGCTACGTACCAGCACCTCATCAAGCTGACGCAATCCCGGGTCAACCTGTGTCAGCTGTTTAGAGCGGATAGAGTTGTTGTAGTTGTTCATGTCCCCTTCACCAGTGGCATTCATGCCCTTAGCGGAGGTACCGAACAGGCGCGTAACAGGAATGTCAGCTGCACCACTAATCCACGTCATGAACGTCTCAAGCACTGGCGCAACACCGCCCAGGTCGAGCGTCTTACGTTCGTATGACTCATCACCGTCAAGCAGAGCCATTTGCACCAGTGACTTCATCTGGCTGAACAGGGTGTAACGTGACACAATTGCGTCGTCCTGGTCACTGGCTAACTCATCGGACAGTCCTTCACGTTTGACCACATCGACGTTAGCTTCCTGCATGAGTTCTGCAATACCGTCCTTCGACGCAACCATGTCCATGATGTCATCGAGGCACACGCGTAGTTCACTGTCACCCCATCCCTGAGTCTGGACCATCTGGCGACGCGGCAAACGCTTACCACTGAAACGCGCAAAATGGGTCCAGTGGATTTGCTGCCCGCCGCCGGTGATGGTGTAATACTCCGGCATCATGTAGTTAGGTGCCAGAATATCCCAGGTGTTCATCGTGAGCGGTGACATATCGTGACGGTCAAACACGATGCAACGCTTCAAATCACCTTTACGAATACGGCGCACGTCGAGTGGCTTTGACAAGTCCTGACCGGTCAACATGAGAATACCGCCACCGCCGTACAGACGCGCCCATGTGACAGCCTCCTGCACGCTGGCAGGGACCATCAGACGGTCCTCTTCGATACGGATGTCATCGGCTTCCTTGCATTTGATAGTGCGCCACTCGCGGCACATATCTTCGGCGGGTATTTCCACAATCTGACGAGCCAGCCAGTTAGTCTGGTAGGCACTGTCGAGGGATTTCCAGTCACCTAAATTGGCGTATGTGAACATGTTGTGAGAGCGTTTCGACTTCCATGTCCCTAACCCGGACACCACGTTTACCAGCCCGTCGGCGGTTGTGGTCGGATTAGCAGCAGTTAAGTGCAGGTTAGAAACCTTACTTTTAGCCATTGTTATCACCCAGTAAGTATGTTACGTTATTCATTCTATAACTACTGGAGTTACTGGAATGAAGGTTAAGACTGTTGACGAACGTATTGAACAATTCAAAACCGTTCATGGCGATAGATATGATTATTCACTATTGACAAATCCTATCAAGTGGGACAGCAAAATACCAGTTATTTGTAGTAAACATGGGGTTTTTGAGACTATCGTGAACAATCACCACCGTGGTGTGGGTTGTCCGGTTTGCGCGGGGGTAAAGCTGTTGAGTCGGGAAGAAAAAATCAACAGGGCGGTGGCGATACACGGGGACAAATATGATTACTCACTGTGGCCCAATACATTCACCATGAATGATAAAGTTGTTACGATTTGTCCGATACACGGCGAGTGGTCACACGTTGTGGCAAACCACATAAATCGAAAATGCGGCTGCCCGGCATGTGCCAATAACCTGCCGCGTACTTTCGACAAGTTTGTACGACAAGCGAGAGCGATACATGGTGACAAGTATGGTTACGTACATCAGGGTGACGTGAGAAACAACACTGACGTCACCATTATCTGCGATGTTCACGGAGAGTTCCAACAAAGTGTAAGTAATCATCTGTCCGGTAAAGGATGTAACGCGTGTGCAATTACTGGTTTCAACACGTCCAAGCCCGGTACAGTTTACATACTTCAGGCAAATGACTGTTTTAAAGTTGGCATAACGAACAAGTGGGAACAACGACTGAAACAATTACGCAATGAAACTCCGTTCGATTTTACTGTTATCAGTGTTTTAAATTTTGACAACGGTGGGGACGCGAAAGCAGTGGAAACATTTATGCTGAAGTTCCATGAATCAGCTGGTCTATCTGGTTTCAGCGGTGCAACTGAGTGGCGAAAAGGGACACCTAAAATAAATCTCACGAAAGGGGCGTAATGCCCCTCACAGAATCTCAGACGCGGTACGACGTGCAAGCAGACCACGAGAGTTAGCAATAATGAAGCTATCCGCGATGTTTGGCGACATGATGTCCCGTTTTGCCAAATCTTTTTTACTTTCGACCTTGACTTTACCAGCATTGTCGAAGTCGCGCATTGGTGTAGATAACTCGTCAATGAGTTTGTCCAGCAGTTTCGCATCGATATCACTTGACAAGCTAATCATCTGGTCAACAGGAAACTCCCGACCCTTTGTGACAGCCAGGTACGTATTGCGGAACCGGTCGGCAGTGAGCCACCATGTCTGTGCTTTCAGGTTGGCAAAGAAATCTTCATTGTTGATGCGGGTATCGCCGTATTTCTTTTTCGGGTCGGACACTTTGCCGCCTGCATTGAATTTGAAGTGTCTGTGCCATCCTGCAGCGTTCAGGTGCGAACCTGTACCAGCACCCACCCCGATACTATCGTAACCAATGTGGGACGCTCCAGCGCGTTCTGCTGTGAGTTTGACACGCATCGCCGACTCACGTAACTCATCCTCGCCGCCTTTCCACTCATCCAGTCCGATACACACGCTGCCATCCATCGTGGTCGATGCGTTTTTATCGTCGCCGGAGTCAGCAACGTCATAACCAACAGTTTTACCGCCGAACCAGTTGCCACCAACTTTCTTGTGAGCATCGATAGCGGCCTGAAGCCAGGAACGCTTGATAACTACACGGTCGTCATTATCACGTGGTACACCAAGATAAATATGCTGGTATTCTTCGAAATCTTCGGCTTTTGCTGATTCAATATCGGCCAGAGCTGTAGCAGACAGGAACGGATTCTCGTCATAATTAATTAAACGAGTAATGGTTCCGGCGGGGGGATTTAATACAAGACGTTTATATGCAAAATCAGTAGCGAGACGCGGGTTAAATGTGACCCATATTTCTGCATCTTCGTTACGCATAATTGTTGGGCGAATTGTGGCAAACATATCTTCCGTTAAATTATGCGCCTCTTCAATCCACGCCACGGATGCTTTTTCAAATGATTTAATTTCATCAATATTACGGGCCATACCGTAAAAGCGAAATAATGAGCCATTAGTTTTATGCTCAATAGCATCCGCATAAATTTTGAAATTCTTATCCAGACCGAAATAACTAATTTTATCTTTCAGTAGTGTATATACCGAATCAGCTATACGGTTCTGGTACATACGCAAGCACAGAAAACGCTGCTCCATGAAATTAGCACGTGCTATGGCCACGCCTGCAGCATCGTGAGACTTCGACGACATACGACCGCCGTACAGCGTGCGAAAGCGTACACGCTGTCCATCAGGCGCTGTACGCGTTTTCCAGAAGTCCCGCAGTGCCGGGTTGAGCGTTGGATTAGTCACCGTAGAAATCGTCCAGTGTTTTGCGGATGCCCACTTCGCCACTCAGTTCGACGAGTTGCTTATCCAGTCCGTACAGTTTCGCTTTGCCCATCGATGCCGCCACAGCTGCGGAAGTTTGAGGCGTTGCCGCTTTGAGTGCCATCTGACGAGCTTCTTCCAGTTCTGCAACGAGTGAATCGACTGTCACGTTGTGGCGCTTCTGGTGAACCTCGCGCAACTGTCGCAGTCTTACCGAAATATTATCCTTGTTGAGCATTTCCGATGCTTTCACGGCGATGGTGTTCTGCCCCATGTTCTTCGCATCATACGAGCGACGATATGCCTCGCTTGCGTTACCCGTTTCCACAAACGCGCGGCAGAACGCTTCCTGTTTCTCAGTCAGAGGTCTTGTCATGATAGCCCCCACGCTATTGTCTCTAATGCCACGATTTTACCATGACTGTATCGTCATTGCCACATACCCTGATGAAAGTGGTTCAGGGTATTTTTTCGGGTATGAAAAACTCCT
>OGNR01000880.1_pt1 | contig 14458 bp, 10 predicted proteins | sample 1573501 | NCBI WGS metagenome assembly OGNR01 (sample SAMEA2581918, study PRJEB24529) | metagenome | biome: Human gut stool | place: China | collected 2011 | reverse complement strand
GAAGTGGGTGGGGGAATTATGTGCCTTTATCTAAGCTTAAATGAAAGAGCCGTGATCCGAGAGGTCTGTCAATGTTCCGATATTAGGATATTTAATCGCATCACGAAGTTTTGAGCCGCTAGATACACTTGGGCCATCAACCACTCTATTGGTCATTTTTGCATTAAAGTCTAAGCGTAATTTATCTCCAAACTTTTTAGTCAACTTTAAATTCAAATTATCACGTTTAAAATTAGAAACAGACATTATATAGCTTTCATCATCATGCGTATAGCTTAGACTATAGATCAAATCTTTACTACCTCCACTGATATTCAAATTGTAATTCTGCTTAATACCTGTATTTCCGAATAACATATCCTGCCAATTCGTTCCAACACGAGCCTTATAATTATTAATATCCTCCCAACGACCAAATTTGTCAAAGAAACCTGCATTATCAGAAGAATCCAATTCACGCTGTAAATACACATATTCATAAGGAGAAAGCACTTCCGTCTGATTATACATCCGGCTAAAGCCAACCGAAGCGTTAAACGAAACTTCTGTACGTCCAGTACGTCCACTCTTAGTTGTTACCAAAATAACTCCATTAGCACCTTTCGCACCATAAATTGCCGTAGAGGAAGCATCCTTTAATACATCAATACTTTCAATATCTGTAGGTGGTATATCATCAATACCACTAACTTCAAATCCATCTACTATAAAGAGCGGCTCATTACTTTGAGTAATAGAACCCCCACCACGTACACGAATACTGACAGAAGCATCAGGAGAACCTTCGGAGGTAATTACGCTAACACCAGCCAAACGACCTGTAAGTGCACTTGAAGCAGAAGTCACAGGAATATTCTTCAATGTATTTTCACCTACAGAAGATATAGCTCCCGTCAAATCACGTTTACGAGCATTACCATAACCAACGGAAACAACCACTACCTCATCAAGCAACTGAGATTCATCCTCCATCTTAACCTTCAAAAGTTTACCAGGCTGAGATACAACTTCTTGAGGTTTCATTCCGATATAGGTAATAACAAGTACCTTTTTCTTCTCAGAAACCGTAATAGAAAACTTTCCATCCAGATCCGTAACTACACCATTTGTTTTATTGCCCTTTTCAATGACAGTAGCACCAATAATAGGTTCACCGTTTGAGTCTGTTACGATTCCTTCCACAGTAATACGCTGGGCTAGAGCCTCTATCGGTATCATAAAACATAACACCCATAAAAAAAATAGCCAGCTTCTTTTCACTTCCTTTTTCATGATATATTATTTTAGTTCAACAAAATCAATTGGATAAAACCACTATAACAAATTGATATAATATAAATATGGAAAATATTTCTCCTCAATAATTGAGATATATTAAAATCAATAAGCTATAAGATTTTAAGTTTTTTTTGTTTTTGCAGACAAATTTAAGCTACCACATTTTTTATAAAGTGAACTATTTATTCTTTTTTGTATACAATTTGGGATATAAAAATGTAATTCTATAGGAATCAATGAGTTTAAATAATTCAACAAATTTACAAGAAGGTTAGCAAGGTAAAAATTGGTTCATCAATAAAAGCTCGGTTAATTTTTTCTTTAACAACAAAACACAAATCGAGCCGTCCTTCTTTCGAAGAGGCGGCTCGATTTGTGTTTTGTTGCAGCAAGTAATGAATTACTTACGCAGACCGAGTTCCTTAACAATAGCACGGTATCTTTCGATATCGCGGTTCTTCAAGTAAGTCAGCAAAGAACGACGCTTACCTACCAGTGTTGTCAGAGCTCTTTCAGTGCTATAATCTTTTCTGTTGAGCTTCATGTGCTCAGTCAGGTGAGAAATACGGTATGAAAACAATGCAATCTGTGCTTCAGGTGAGCCAGTATCAGTGTTAGACTTTCCGTACTTTTCAAAGATTTCTTGTTTTTTAGCTGCGTCTAAATACATAATTTTGACTATTTTTTAATATACTAAATTGATTTGCGGGTGCAAAGATAGTGATAATCTTCCGTTATACAACATTTTTCTTCTTTTTTATACACAAAAAATGAAAGAAACATGCAGATTTTCATTATATTTAAAGCTTTGAAAATACAAACAATCCAAAAACACAATAAAACCGTATTATGAAAACTACTTATTTCATCAAGACACTGCTGCTCACTTGCTGTCTTATTCCGGCTATCATGCTTGCCGAAAATGTATCAGTCACCCAATTAAAGACAGAACAGCTTAGCAATCCGATGGGAATTGATACTGCCAGTCCACGCCTAGGATGGCAACTGGAATCGGACAAACAAAATGTGATGCAAACAGCCTATCATATTCTGGTAGCTTCTTCGCCCGAGCTCCTGGCACAAGACAAAGGCGACATATGGGATTCTGGAAAAGTTCAGTCATCCAGTTCTCAGTGGATTCAGTATGCAGGAAAACCATTAAAGAGCAATGATTTATGCTACTGGAAAGTAAAGAGTTACACTACTGTAGGAGAAAGTGAATGGAGCCAGCCTGCAACATGGAGCATCGGATTATTAGGAGAAGTAAAATGGAAAGGCCGGTGGATAGGACTGGACAAAGTTTTCCCATGGGAAAAAGAAACAGCCCACAGCCGCCTCAGCGCACGCTATTTACGCAAAGAGTTTTCCATCAGTAAACCGATAAAGAGAGCTACTGTATTTATTTGCGGACTCGGACTCTACGAACTATTTATCAATGGTCAGCATATAGGCAACCAAGTTTTGACACCTGCACCCACTGACTATCGGAAAACGGTGTTATATAATACATTCGATGTTACTTCCCTGCTGACAACCAATAACGCCATAGGAGTTACATTAGGCAATGGACGTTATTACACCATGCAACAAAAATACAAATCATATAAGATTGTCAATTTCGGTTATCCCAAACTACGCCTCAACCTGCTTATAGAATATACTGATGACAGCAAAGAAACAATTGCAACTGATACCAGCTGGCGCATTACAGCCAATGGTCCCATACGCAGCAATAACGAATATGATGGAGAAATTTACGATGCACGCTATGAATTAGGCGACTGGACAAAACCCGGTTACGATGACAGTCAGTGGCTCGAAGCCGAACGAGTAGGTATGCCGGGAGGTACTCTCCGCTCTCAAATGACTTCCCCAATGACTATCGTACAAACAATTAAGCCCATCAAAATCTCTCCTCTAGGAGATAAATACATACTCGATTTAGGACAAAACATCGCCGGATGGATTCGTATGAAAATAAAGGGAAATACGGGCGATACAATCCGACTGCGTTTTTCTGAAACGCTCTCCGCTAACGGCGAACTGTACCGGGATAATTTCCGACATGCGGAATCTACCGACTTTTATATATGTAACGGAAAAGAGAATGGGGCGACATGGGGTCCACGATTTGTTTATCACGGATTCCGTTTTGTAGAAATCAGTGGATATAAAAATGCTAAACTGTCTGATTTCACGGGAGAAGTTGTCAGTGATAACCTGGAACCAATCGGAACATTCGAATGTTCTGATACCACATTAAACCGCATTCACCAAAATGCATGGTGGGGAATACTTGATAATTATAAAGGTATGCCAGTAGACTGTCCGCAGCGTGACGAACGTCAACCTTGGCTCGGCGACCGCACAATGGGCTGCTGGGGAGAAAGCTTTTTATTCGATAACAGCACATTATATAGTAAATGGACACGCGACATCTGTGAGGCCCAACGCGAAGATGGCTGCATTCCCGATGTGGCCCCAGCCTTCTGGATGTACTACAGCGACAATGTTACATGGCCGGCAGCTTTACCTTTTGCCTGCGACATGCTGTATACACAGTTTGGAAATCGTGAACCCATAGAACGCTGTTATCCTTACATTCGCAAGTGGATGTTACATCTTCATAAAGAATATCTAAAAGACGGATTAATTACCAAAGACAGATACGGTGACTGGTGTGTTCCACCAGAATCTCTGGAACTGATTCACAGCAAAGATTCTGCACGTATAACCGACGGAACCCTGATATCTACAGCATATTACATTAAGCTTCTTGATATGATGAGCCGTTTTGCATCCCTCCAGAATCTTAAAGAGGATAGAAACCAATGGCAAGCATGGACCAAAGAAATGAAAGATGCTTTCAATAAAAAATATCTGCACATCGAACGCGGGACTTCACAAAAACCCGGTAACCCACTCTATCCGGATAGCATCCGCTACAGTAATAATACTGTCACAGCCAATCTGTTGCCTTTGGCATTCGATATTGTACCAGAAGATTGCCAGAAAGATGTTACAGGCCAAATCATAGCCAATACCATTCTCCGAAACGGAGGTCATATAGGTTGCGGAGTCATTGGAGTACAATGGCTCTTGCGTGAACTCTCCCGAAGAGGTTTTTCCGATGTAGCATTCTTACTTGCATCAAACAAAACCTACCCTTCCTGGGGATATATGGCTCAGCAAGGAGCTACTACGATATGGGAATTATGGAATGGCAATACCGCTAACCCAGCAATGAATAGCGGAAATCATGTTATGCTGCTGGGCGACTTACTGCCATGGTGTTATGAAAACGCAGCTGGGATACGTAGTGACCGTGAAAAGACAGGATTTAAACACATTATATTAAAACCTGATTTCAGCATCCAGAACTTATTCTGGGTAAACGCCTCTTATCGTTCATTGTATGGCAAAATAGAAAGCCGGTGGAAAAAGACACTGACTCATGTAGAGTGGGACATCACCATCCCCTGCAATACCACAGCAGAAGTCCATTTCCCTGATGGCAGCATACAGCAAATAGGATCGGGAAAATATCATTATGCAGTAGAAATACCAGCTATTCATCCCGCTGTTATTCAAAATGAATTTCTATATGAAAAGGCTCCTTTCCCCGAATGTCATGCCTCTACGATTGTAGAACTCGACAATGGCGATTTGGTAACTGCTTTCTTCGGTGGCACAAAAGAACGCAATCCCGATGTATGTATCTGGGTATGCCGTAAATCTCATGACAGCAATACATGGACTGCACCGATAAAAGCAGCCGACGGTGTGTTCGATTTAGACGATCCTGATGCAACCATAGCCGGTGTAACCGCCGACATAAAAGATCATCGTAAAGCTTGTTGGAACCCAGTCCTGTTTCAAGTTCCGGGAGGCGACCTGCTACTTTTCTTCAAAATAGGATTAAACGTTCCCGACTGGACGGGCTGGTTGGTACGTTCAAAGGATGGAGGAAAAACCTGGAGCAAACGTGAACCGCTTCCCAAAGGCTTTTTAGGTCCCATTAAAAATAAACCTGAATTCATAAACGGAAGAATCATTTGTCCGTCAAGCACGGAAGGAAATGCCGGCTGGCGCATACATATGGAATATTCTGACGACATGGGAAAGACATGGAAAACAACAGGTCCGATAGATGCAGAACAAGAGTTTCTCAGCCAGCATCAAGGTATCGGAGCTGATGATTCCTTGAAACGTCCCATACAAGTTATCCAGCCCAGTATACTCAAGCATAAGGATGGAACGCTACAAGTAATCTGCCGTACACGAAACTCCCATCTGGCAACCTCATGGAGCAAAGATAATGGAACAACCTGGAGCAAAGTGACCCTGATCGACGAACTTCCCAACAATAACTCCGGAACCGATGCTGTTACATTGAAAGATGGAAGACATGTATTAGTCTACAATAACTCCAAGCCACAGCTTCGTGCAAAAAAAGCAGTGCGTACTCCACTCAACCTTGCTTTATCCGAGGATGGTATCCACTGGAAACCTGTACTTACTTTGGAAGATTCTCCGATACGTGAATACTCCTATCCTGCAATCATACAAGGAAAAGATGGAAAACTACATATCACCTTTACCTGGCGCAGAGAACTTATAAAATATATGAAAATAGACTTAGACAAACTCTAAAGACACAGTTTATTACGCTCATATCAGAATAAATAAAAACTTCTGTATCTTTACGTTTTTGCGTTCAATAAAAAAGTAGTAAATTTGCAACCAAATTATAGGTATAGTATGCAAGATATTAGAAACATTGCCATTATTGCCCACGTAGACCACGGAAAAACTACACTGGTGGACAAAATGATGCTGGCGGGACACTTATTCCGCAATGACCAAGCCAATGGCGAATTGGTACTGGATAACAATGATCTGGAACGTGAAAGAGGTATAACTATCCTTTCTAAAAACGTATCCATCAATTACAACGGTACAAAAATCAACATTATCGATACTCCGGGACACGCCGACTTCGGTGGAGAAGTAGAACGAGTTTTGAACATGGCAGACGGATGCATCCTGCTGGTTGATGCGTTCGAAGGTCCGATGCCACAGACACGCTTTGTATTGCAAAAGGCTTTACAGATCGGATTGAAACCTATTGTTGTTGTCAACAAGGTAGATAAGCCAAACTGCCGTCCGGAAGAAGTTTACGAAATGGTATTCGACCTGATGTTCAGCCTCAACGCTACAGAAGACCAGCTTGACTTCCCTGTTCTTTACGGTTCTGCAAAGAATAACTGGATGGGCGAAGACTGGAGAACTCCTACCGGCACTATTACTCCATTATTGGATGCTATCGTTAAATATATACCGGCTCCTCATCAATTGGATGGTACTCCACAAATGCTGATTACCTCTCTTGATTATTCTTCATATACCGGACGTATAGCCGTAGGTCGTGTACATCGCGGAACACTTCGCGAAGGCATGAATATCACATTGGCTAAACGTGACGGAACAATGGTGAAATCTAAGATCAAGGAAGTTCACACTTTCGAAGGATTGGGCCGCAAAAAGGTAGAATCAGTTTCTTCAGGTGATATCTGTGCACTTATCGGTATAGAAGGATTCGAAATCGGTGATACTATCTGCGATTTTGAAAATCCGGAACCACTGCCACCTATTGCTATCGATGAACCGACCATGAGTATGCTGTTCACTATCAACGATTCTCCGTTCTTTGGCAAGGAAGGTAAGTTTGTTACTTCACGTCACATCCACGACCGCCTGATGAAAGAGCTTGACAAGAACTTGGCATTACGTGTACGCAAGACAGAAAATGAAGATGGAAAATGGATTGTTTCCGGACGTGGTGTATTGCACTTGTCTGTATTGATTGAAACCATGCGCCGCGAAGGATACGAACTTCAGGTAGGACAGCCTCAGGTTATCTTCAAAGAAATAGACGGTGTAAAATGCGAACCGATTGAAGAACTGACCATCAGCGTACCCGAAGAGTTTGCCAGCAAGATGATTGATATGGTAACACGCCGTAAAGGTGAAATGGTTTCTATGGAAACTCAGGGTGACCGCGTAAACATCGAATTCGACATGCCTTCACGTGGTATCATCGGTCTGCGTACCAATGTACTGACAGCTTCACAGGGAGAAGCTATCATGGCTCACCGCTTTAAAGAATATCAGCCATATAAGGGTGAAATTCCTCGCCGTACTAATGGTTCTATGATTGCAATGGAAAGCGGAACAGCGTTTGCTTATGCTATCGACAAGCTGCAAGACCGTGGAAAATTCTTTATTTACCCGCAGGATGAAGTATATGCTGGTCAGGTAGTAGGAGAACATGTTCACGAAAACGACCTTGTCATCAACGTTACCAAATCGAAGAAACTGACAAACATGCGTGCTTCCGGATCGGATGATAAAGCTCGTATCATTCCTCCGGTAATCTTCTCACTGGAAGAAGCTTTGGAATACATCAAAGAAGACGAATATGTAGAAGTAACTCCAAAGAGCATGCGTATGCGTAAAGTCATTCTGGATGAAACAGAACGTAAGCGCGCAAATAAGAACTGATAAAGAATACAGAATAAAAGCTAAATTTCAACTTCAGAAAATAAACTTTTAATCTGATTTTAGATTTAACTATATATAAAACAGCCCTGTCATTCACTTTAAAAGCTGAATCTGACAGGGCTGTTTTATATATAGCTAACTATTAAAACCTTTCGTCCATTAAAAGAAGGAGAGTTTCACTCCATTCTTTTTCAAAATAGAGCAACAACCATAAGCAATAGTTATAGAAAATTATTATATTCTTTGCAGAGTTTGACACAAAGCGAACTTACTCTCTGTAAACCAGATCATTCGAGTTCATACGTTGCATATACTGCTGGATAAACGATTTCACTTGTGTTTCCATAGCCCGAAGTGTGTCCTGAGGCATGGTATCCTTCACATCATCTTTCAGTAAACGGTCGGTACGGTAACGATAAGCTTTCAGCACTTTCTCTCCATCGAACTGAATCATGTAATCTCCCTTTACAAACTGATAGACATTTGTACCCATTACATTATTCACTGAGAATTTCTCAGCAGCCGGAGTTTGGAGTGCATCCTGTCCGAAACTGATATATGGGCGATCATAACCCAGCAATCCCAGTACAGTCGGCATAATATCTATCTGCTCGACAATCTTGTCCTCCATACCGCGAAGTTCCGGCATACCGGGAGCATAAAACAAGATAGGAACACTATACAAACCCAAGTCGGTCATATACTCTGGATATGTACCAAAGCTGGTATGATCGGCAGTTATCACAAACAATGTATTATTGAACCAAGGCTGACGGGAAGCTTTCTCAAAAAAGAGCTGCAAGGCATGATCCGTGTAGCCGATACAACGCTGAAGCGGAGTTGGTCCGTCTGGAAACTTTCCTTCATAACATGCTGGTATTGCAAACGGATGATGTGAACTTGCCGTAAATACGGAAGTAACAAACGGCTGCTTAAATTCTGTCATCTTATCACAATAGTATTGCAGAAACTCTTCGTCCCAGATAGCCCATGTACCGTCGAAATCATCATCACCGTGATAGCGAGGATCTTCATTATACTCCGTACGTCCGTAATAATCAGTAAATCCTACTGAACGAGCAAAGGCCTGAAATCCCATCGAACCGTTCATAGCTCCATGGAAGAAAGCCGAATAATATCCTTTGTTCTTAGTCAGCTCACCTGCAATGCTGGATACATCGTTCAGCGAAGCCGGTGTAAGGAAGAACGGCTCAACAAAACTCGGTATGGACGACAAGACCGAAGGCATTCCCTCGATACTCTTTCGCCCGTTGGCATAAGTATATGTAAAACTCAGACTCTTTGTCAACAGTGAATCGATAAACGGTGTATAACCCTTATATGTCCCGTTATCCAGATCAGGATTCAGCTTGCCTACAAATTCTTTCGTAAAGCTTTCCCAAATAATCACAACCACATTCATCGGCTTGAACTGTACTGAATCGGCAGGAACATGTACCGGAGAATATACGGCAAGTGCTTCACTTTCGGGCATATAGTCGGGAACAATAAAAGCCTTTTTCCCGAGTGTACGGAAAATAGAAAACGGTGTATTCAGCACCACCCCCGCATCCAGCGGCCGGTCGACATACTGATTGGCATTACTAATGGTAATCGGACGTGTAGCAGTTGTCATACCTCCACGCATACCAAATACTGTAAACGGTATGGCAACCAGCAAAGTAACGGTCTGTATCAGATAATATTGCCACTTGCTATATACCGGAATATTCCGTGGTGCCCGATACAATTTATAAATAGCATAACAGAACACTGCTGCCAATACCACCAGATACCAGTGCGAAATAAACTCATCCATGAAGATAGAAGCCAAATTACCCCCACCCTCATTGCTAAATTCCTGAAAGACACTCATGGTAGTACGCCGTCCGGAAAAACGGAAATACACACAGTCTACCAGATTCGATATCAGGAAAAAGCCATTGACTACCGTAAAAATCCAGCGGACAACCTTATAAAAGGTAGCATTCTCTTTCCAATGAAACGGCAGCAGAAACAATAAAATAAACAAGGCATTGCTATACAAAATGGCCGTCGTATCGAAAATAATACCTGCTCCGAACATATTCAGCGCATATTCTCCTGTCAAGTTCTCACTGAACAGACGGAAATTCTCAAGCAAAAAAGTCAAACGGCAAAGCGAATAACACACATAGATAATGAACAAATTCCATATCAAGGAAAAGACATTCGAAAACAATTCTTTTTTCATTGCCAATGTTTTTGGAGGTTAAGAGCGACAAAGTTAACGATTATTTTCCAAACCCTCTCAAGACCTTATTTTAAAATAACTTTTCTGTAAAACAGAACACAATATAAGAAATTTAAAGTACCATTTTCTATCTTTGTAACCGAATAACAATCTGTTACAACATGAAAAAGAAAACTATCATCCGACTTAGCATCACATTGATTGTCATCGCGGCACTCGCACTGTGGATCAATTCACGCTGGAGCGCATGGTTCCACAACGAAGCAGAACTTCCTTATGCACCGCAGTCAGAACCCGGACGAGTACTACTCACTTTCGGCGATGAAAACGAACTGTCGCGCAATATCAGCTGGCAGTACGACTCTATAGTCGTACCGTCGCATGTCGAATTGGTAGATACACTTTCGAAAGATACCATACAAATCGATGCACAAGGAGAAATTTTCCAGTCACGTAGCGGAAAGGCAGCATACTACGTTGCCAAACTCCGTACCTTACAACCTGACCGCTATTATACTTACCGCGTTTGTAATGAAGGCAAGACCTCATCCTGGTATAGCTTCCGTACATACAATCAGTCTACCCGCAACGATTATTCATTCATGTATGTAGGCGATGTGCAAGACAGCATCAACGGGAAAGCAAACCATTTTTTCCGTGAAGCATTGCAACGTCATCCCGATACAGAGTTTTTTGTGTTCGGAGGCGATCTGACCGAACGTCCAACTGAACAACGCTGGGAAGAAACATATCGCGGGCTGGATTCCATCGGACAACAATACCCTGTCATCACCGTTACAGGAAACCACGAATACCTGAAATACATCATTCGCAAACTGGAACGCCGCTTCTCACTGGTATTTTCATACTATCTCGACTCAATGGTAGGCGAAAATCAAGTATATACTCTGAAGTATAACGACATGCAAATCTTCTGTCTCGACAGTAACCGTGAATTCTTCTACCTGTGGACTCAGAAAAAATGGTTGGAAGAACAGCTCAAGAAAAGCAATGCACGATGGAAGATCGTCGTACTTCATCATCCGCTGTACTCCATCAAAGGAAGCATGAACAACCTGTTCCAGCGCACCATGTTTAACCCGCTGGTAGAAAAATATGGTGTCGACCTCGTACTGCAAGGACACGAACACGCTTATGCCCGTATGACTAGCCATGGAGAAAACGGAGCCCCCCAGCCCCCTGTTTATACCGTCAGCCACTGCTCACCCAAGAACTATCTCATCGAGTTCGACAAGCGGTTCGACAAGTTCGGAACAGGCAGCCGTTACTATCAGCAAATCCGTGTACATGGCGACACCCTCACCATGAACGCCTACGATGCCACGACCAACGACTTATACGATGCTGTCGATATAATAAAAGATAAAACCGGAAAATCCCGACTGGAAGACCGTGGAAAAGAGATTCCCGAAGCACTGATATTCCATTCCAACGGCGGAAAAAAAGAAGAAGCCTTCCAGAAGCGAATCGATGAATACAAACAGCGGAAAGGTATCCAATAAATATAAGATGAAAAAAGGATTTATGACTTTTGAAATGTCATAAATCCTTTTTCCATATCGTATTAAGCAATTATCCTTTCTTTTGATTTTTCAGTTTCAGTTGAAGCAGAATCCCTACCAGCGTAATAGCAATCATGAACCACCAAAAGCGGATATATCCAGTATAATCCATAGAATAAGCTACCATAAGCCCTGCGATGTCAACCATCAAATCAATCAGCTCACTCCGCAGATTGCCCGTTATACACAAGAAAGACTTTTCCTTTCTGTACAATTGTATAGCATAAATCACATGCATTATAAACAGCCCAATGATTAAGACAGAAACCGTATAAAAGAGCCAGTCCTTAGACTCCGTAGCAGGCAATATCGCGACAAATAATAATATAAGCCTTGATGTATCAGAACCTAAACGTAAATTTTTAAAAGCCATACTTACTCTATTTTTTAGTTTACCATGTAATCCAGTCACATTATCTGCCAAGCAGATAAAATCTTACCGCATTACAGAAATGCTTGAACGAACGTTCCAGTTTCCTGCCAAACTTATGGTCACGCCAGCTTCCGTACACCCGATGTTCCCCAAAAGCATCCGGACTATGCTTGAAGCGGCTTCTTGGCGACAACCAATGAGTAGGATATATATGTATACCATCCAAATGCTGTTCCTCCTCCTTGCAGACATATCCCCTACGTTCCGCAACACTTCGCATGATATACGGAGAAATCGTCTGGTCCAGCGAACCGTCAGGACGGATAAAGTCCCGTTCCTGATAATACTCAAAGACCTCCTTACAGAAATCATTTCCCTTTGAACCGATAAAGAACGCGGCCTGAATACCATAATCGGTTTCTCCTTCTTCCCACCGCTCATTAAACGTAGCACATCCGGTTTCAGGAATAAACCGGTCGAAACGCTTACGCAGATAAATATCACTGTCCATATACACGCCACCTTCTTTATATACAGCATAAAAACGGACTACATCTGCCGCAAATGCCCATTTCCTGACCGACAGCGCCTGGTCTATATATTTACAACCGATAGCCTTTGCATCCTCGTACGTCCAGACACGTACCTTATAATCAGGAAGAACACGCTTCCAGCTTGCCAGACAAATCTTGATTTCCAGCGGATAAGGATCCTTGCTGAACCAGCATAAATGAATAATTTTCGGGGGCATGATATCTACGAATTTTGAGTGTTCCACGACATTTTCAACCATTCTTCTTTTGTCCGTTTCCATCGGTTATGACTCCACAGCCAATACGCAGGAGCTTCCTTTATCTGTTGCTCCAGATGCTCCGAGTACATATCCGTCAGCTGATACTCAGGTAATTCGGCAGGATGCAAGGTCAGCAGTTCGAAAGAAGCATGATAGTATCCGCGCTTTACCCGTGTTACTTTCAGGTAGTAAACGGCAGCATCCAGCCGGCGCCCTATGCGTTCCGTTCCTTGAAAGAAAGCAGTGTCCCGATGCAAAAACTTTGTCCAGTGGCTCATCCCTTCCCATCCAGGCGCCTGGTCGGAAATAAAGCCTATCATCACTTTCTTTTCTCCTCTGCTGAGTGTAACCAGCCGGCGTAACGTCTCCTTCATCGGAATGGACTCACCACCAAACTGTCCGCGAAGGCGGAGATATAACTTATCGAACGCCTTATTATATAAAGGATGATAAATCTGTCCGCAATGAATTTCAGGAAACCAGTATTGCAGAGAAGCTACATACTCCCAGTTGCAATAATGTCCCAGACATACGAAGCAACATTTTTTCCCAGCCTTGTCCAACTCCGCGCGTACCTCATCCAGTCCGCTGAAAGTCATACGCTTCATCATCTGCTTTTTCGACATGGAAAACAATTTGATGGTTTCTACCACATAATCGCAGAAAAAATGATAGAACTCCTTTTCTATCTTCAGAATCTCCTTTTCACTTTTTTCCGGAAACGAACCGGCAATGTTGCGGTGTACAATATCCCGGCGATATTTCAAGCCATAGAATAACGGTACAAACAGCAGGTCGGATATGAAATAGAGTACCCTCAATGGCAGCAAAGAGAGCAGATACCAGAAGAAAAAAATCAGATAATATATGAATTTCATTGAATTTTAATCTATTACAATTTATATGCAAAAATAGTAAATATTATTCATAACCATACTCAAACAAAGATGAAACTCCTATTTGACTAGCAAATCTTTTATATTACATTTGTACTATAAAATTTATTAACTAATAAAATGAATAAAACAGAATCATTACAATTAAAGGGTATAGCTATTCTAATGATGCTTTTTCTACATTTATTTAACACTGCAGATAGAGTAGAACTTTGCAATATCTCTATTTACTTTTGGAATGGTAAACCACTTGTACTAGCAATGAGTCGTGTTGCCGCTTTTTGCGTACCTATTTACCTTTTTATAAGTGGATATGGATTGACATGTTCATATAAAAAAACTCCTCAGAATTTACACCCTATCCAAAGAATATTCAAACTCTACACTATTTTCTGGATTACATTTTTAATATTTATACCCTTAGGACACTTCCTTAAGCCTGATTTTTATATCATAGATCCTCATACACTCATAACCAATTTTCTCGCCATACAATATAATTATAATCATGAATGGTGGTTTTTATTTCCTTACTTTTTATTAGTACTCAGTTTTCGTTTTTTCATTCATATCATAACCCACTCCACTTATAAAAATAATATTATTCTTATTATTTTCTTAACAATTCTTCATTTTACTCATGGATATATTATATCAATACTTCGGTAAATTTTTACCGAAAAATTAAAAGTTAAACAACAGAACCGGCAAAAGCTGGTTCGGAAACACTAAAGAGGT
>OGNR01000878.1_pt1 | contig 14465 bp, 9 predicted proteins | sample 1573501 | NCBI WGS metagenome assembly OGNR01 (sample SAMEA2581918, study PRJEB24529) | metagenome | biome: Human gut stool | place: China | collected 2011 | reverse complement strand
CAAAGCTGTTGTCCATGGTTATAATTAACGTCTTGTAACGGATATCAGCGTTTAGGCGGATAAAGCAGCCGGAATTGTTCAGACGCCTGCAGGCCTCTATGGCATTTTCAATAAGGTTCCCAAATACCAGACACAGGTCATTGTCGAGAACCGGATTATCGCTTTCTGGGACATTAAGCTTTGTCTCAAGCATTATGGCTTCATCTGCGCAGATGGCAGCATAATGGGATATAATGGAATTGACAGCCTTGTTTTCACAGTATTTTTTTGGTACATGAGGTATACTGTAGATCAATGAATCCAGATATTCTGTCAGTGATGGATTTTTGTTTCCAGCTAGTTCTTTAATAACAATAAGCTGGTGGCGCAGATCGTGGCGCTGCTTTTTAGTTATTTCTTCGTTTTTTGCAATCATTGCATTGTACTTCTTTTGTTCGGCAAGAGAATTTTCGAGAAGATTCATGTCAAAGACAAGCTTCTCATTTTCCTTTTTCATCTTAACCATATCGCTTATATTCAGTCCCATGATATTTCCCATTATCACAATAAAAATAATAGTCCCGATCTGCGACAATAAGGACAGCGAAGATACGATTTTTGTGAGGTAATTGATGATTTCAGCACATGAAGCGGCTGCCAGTATGCCGACAGGAATCATGATCCGCTTTGCCCGGTTATTTTGGTTGTGGACAAACTCATAGATTATGTATGCTGTGAGAAAGCACAGTGTAACCGGTAAAATAACATGGAACACGTACATACTCTGCGAAAATGCGATGATGCCGCAAAGCTGCAATATACATGCAAGAATATCGAGTATGGTTATGATTTCTGTCACAATGGTGATCGGTTTTGGATTCTTAAAGCCGACAGCGCTTTTGCAGAAATATAATAGCGGAATTATTTGTGAAAAAAGCCCGATAAATGCACATAAATATAGAAAAGTAGGATTTTTTATTATCATTCCGGTGTAATTACATTCACCGATAGACCACATGCCGACCATGAGTGAGAAAAAACCAAAATGAAATATCATTTTGCATACATCCATGTCATAGTACAACAGCAGGAGGGCAATAAAAATAAACAAGATGCCAGCGGCAAGCTCAAGCAGGGCAATAAAAAAAGACCATTCATAAGTTTTTAACAAGGTAAAAAATAAGGATTTGTACGCTCCGCAGATAGGCGGATATATGGTCAGAGAGCTTCTGGTGACCGGTGACAGGTACTCTATGCGAAGCTCTGTGTCGCCGTTATAACCGTCAGTGCTTATCATATACAGCTCGGTAGCGGGATCCTTCATAAATGCAGGGTAGTTTTCGGCTTTGCCAAATTCATATATGAGATCACCATCCAGATAGACCTTTGCCGGTGAATAAACAGTTTTTAGGAGGATCTGGTCATCTGCCTTGAGTGATATATTTGTGGTCACAGTGACATGGGTGCGGGATGCTAAGTGTCTGAAGGTGTGCGGAAGTGTTATTTCATCATTATAAGTGCTGGTATCTGATGTATCGGCAGCTTCCACGACAGCGGATGCAGTGGTAATGCTTGTGGCGCTGGGATAGCTTGCGTGGCTCATGATCATGTTTTTTGATGATATGAGCAGAATGCTGCTTACTATAAGAAGTATTATGACTGAAAATGGAAGCTTTTTTATTATACTTGTTATTTTCATAGGCGGCTCCTTGTATACTCAAAAAAATAGCTTTCAAGAGCTTTTCTTGCCTTTGCAGTCAGCTCTCTTTTGATCGGGATATTTGAATTATCGGTCATCACAAAGCATTTTAAATCTGTGTCAATATGCATGGCATATGACAGGTTTACAGCATAGCTTTTGTGTGGAAGAAAAAACAGCTCAGCAGGGAGCTGGCTGGAAAGCTCAGATAGCTTTTCATAACAGACAATTTCAGTATTGTCTTTCATATGTATGAAAATTTGTCTGCCCCTCTGTTCTATGTACATGATATCGGAAAAAGCAAGTTTTTCCAATGCTCCATTTCTTTTTATATATAAGGATGGTGCGTCAGCCTTCTTTAACATTGCAAGATGAAGCACATTGTTTAGTTCTGCTGCGGAAACAGGCTTTTCAATATAACCGATGGCTGACAGGCGGTAGCTTTCTAAAGCATGGTCCCTGCTGGTAGTGATGAAAGCGACAGGTATGTCGGCATCTTTTTTACGGATCATAGATACGGCTTCAATGCCTGTCATGGAATCTTTCATGTATATGTCCATGAGCAGTAGGTCATATTTATCACGTTCGTATGAGGCGAGAAATGAGTCTGCATCTGTAAAGATGGTATAGGAGTTTTTGATGTCGTTGTGGTCGAGAATATCACACAACAGCTTCGTCTCTGCAGCTTCATCCTCGCAGATAGCTATATTAACTGATTGTTGCATAGGCAATACTCCTTTGTAGAATTGTTGCTTCAAATTAATATAATAATCGTAACACAGGAACGAATAAATATCAATTTGTCAAGTACTAATTTTTACATTTCACATGTCAATTGTCGTGATTACATATTCATATGAAGCTGGTATATAATATAATTAAAAGGTAAAAAAATTCTTTTACCCATCGTGAATTAGCGGATTTCTAGGTGGAGTAAGATTATGGGAATAGGAAGAGAGGCGCCTATGACGCATACGATAAAGGTTCAGATGTTCGGAAATTTCCGGATGGACTATAACGGAGCACCATTTGTTGCTGACAAAATGCATAAAGAAAGCCAGTTTAACCGCCTGATGCAGGCAATGATGCATTATTCAACCAGCGGGATAGCAAAGGATAAACTGGAAGAGATCGTGATCGGGGAGAGGGATATAGATGCACCGCACACAGCCCTGAGGGTAATCGTATACAAGACAAAGCAGAAGCTTTCACAGCTTGGCCTGCCGGGAAAGGATCTTATATATTTAGAAGGCGGCATATATTACTGGACACCGGATATAGAGATAGATGAGGATGCAGCAAGATTTGAGCGGTATTTTAGAGAGACTGAGGAGCTCGATAAACAGTTATCAGAAATACATCAGAGCATAAATAATGCAGATGGGAATGATACAGACGGCGGGGCTGCTGCAGATAAAGCTTCCGAAATAGAGAACAGGAAGCTTGAACTTTATATGAAAGCATTTTACCTTTATAAGGGGGAATTTCTGGCACCATACACGGGCGAAACATGGATAGCGCAGGAGGCGAGACGCTATCACGAAATGTTTGTCAAATGTGTAAATGAAGCTGCCGGTATACTGAGAAGGAAAAAGAGCTTTAAGGAGCTTGAAAAGTTTGGCACATATGCGGTCAAGGCGGATCCATTTAATGAGTGGGAGACTCTGGTAATGGAAGCTATGGTTGAGACAAGACGCTATGACGAGGCAAGCAAATATTACAGTGAGGTGGTGGACTATTATCTGAAGGAGTGTGGTATTTATCCGTCCGCCAGTCTTATGGAGATTCTCGAAAGATACAGCAACCAGATGAACCATACATATGAGATACTTGAAAATATCCAGGAGGGCATGAATGAGCATAATGAAGAAGGAAATAAAGGGGGCTATTTCTGTAGTTATCCTGTATTCCGGGGCATATACCAGGCATCGGCCCGCATAATGAAACGGACTACGGTGTCGGTATATCTGATGCTCTGCACACTTGTGGATAAGGACGGAAAGCAGATACAGAGTGAGATGGAGATGAACAAATATTCCAGACAGCTCAAGGAGTGTATAGGAGTATCGATCCGCAAAAGTGATATATATGCAAAATACGGAAAGCTGCAGTTTCTCATACTGCTTGTTGGAACCAACCGGGAGAACTGTGAAATAGTGCAAAAGAGAATTAACCGGCAGTTCAAAAGCCGGCATCCGAGAGCGAGTGTGAAGTATCATGTGAACAGTGTTATTTGTGAACTGTAATATAGTAATTAAATAGAAGGCGGGAAGTTTAAGTAAATGGTTATATTGGAGGAAATGTTATGGATAAAAAGGACAGGATATCGGTAATTATACCATGTTATAATGTGCAAAAATATATAATGAGATGCTTTGGATCAATTTATGATCAGACATATGGCTTTGAGAATCTTGAGGTGATATTTATAGATGATCTGTCGACAGACAACACATGGTCAATATTAGAATCCCTGCAAAGAAAATATCCTGGGAATGTTATTTCTCTTAAAATGCAGAAAAAGGGAAAGTGTGGAGGTACACGCAATCTGGGGATGGATATCTGCAGTGGAAAATATATCACATTTGTAGATGCAGATGACTGGGTACATCCTGATATGCTGAAGGTGCTTCATGATAGAATGGCAGAGGACGACTATGATGTGGTTCAGTGTGGTGTATCATGTTTTAAAGAAGCTGTGCCATCTGTTTCAGCCGTAAATGACCATGAAATCCAAAAGCTGGATTTAAATAATGTCGATAATAGGAAAAACCTCATTTTAAGTCTGACAGGATTTACTAATGTGACGGCATGGGCAAAGCTGTATTCGGTCAGATTCATAAGAGAAAATAATCTCAGATTCATGGAAGATATATATTATGAAGATACATATTTTTCCATGCTTTGCGTCTTGATTGCAAAGAAATATTGCAAAGTAAGGCCGACATTATATTATTACTTTGAGAATACGGATGGCATTATACGTTCCGGGATCAGCAATGCAAAAATCCGGGATCCAAAGATTATCATGGATCATATAAGGCAGGCAATAAAGAGCAGAAAAGCGGAGCTTGGAAATGTAGTTGAACAGTGCAAATGTGAAATACAGGTATTTCTGTTATGGCATCAATATATTGAGTCGTACAGCAGGATTGAAAGATTCCTGAAAAATGAGCTGGATATTTGTAAAGAAGAGTTTTTAAAGAGTGAACATGATATATTAAATAATCCATATGTGAAAGCTTTTTCGGATGACATGGTTCTGAAAAGAATGTCAGAGCTGAAAAAAACAGCGAGGAAATTGGAGCATGTATGCTTTTTTGATAATGCAATACACATCTGTCTTGGTATACATGATAAAGATGGCAATTACAGTGTCTGGGCTGGTACAACGATGCAGTCCATTGTAGAGAATACAAGATCACCAATAGTATTTCATATATTACATGATGATACATTAAACTCGTCTAATAAGGAGAAACTGGGGCTTATTGCAGATAATAGTGGAAACAGTATAGAATTTCATCATTTTAACCCGGAAATTTTTGGGGCGTTGGCTGATTCGATGGATAGATTTACAATTGGAACGATGTTTCGGATCATGCTGCCGGATATTTTGCCTGATCTGAAAAAAATAATATATCTGGACTCAGATTTGTTTATAAATACCGATATTGAAGGATTATGGAATGTCAATATAGATGACTACTGTCTGGCAGCGGCTCCGGATTGTTCGACAACAAGGGGTTGGGGAATCCCATATGCTGTAGCAGCAGGGCAGACAGAACGTGACAGATATTTTAATGCAGGTGTTCTTTGCATGAATCTTGACAATATAAGGAGAAATGGAAGCCTGTTTCAACAGGTTATGGATTATCTGAATTCTAATCCGCAGACATGGCTTCCTGATCAGGATGCTTTAAATGTCATATTCAGCGGAAAAACCTTACTGATAGATGAAAAATGGAATTATTTTATTGATGAAGCAAGAAAAAATAATGAAAAAGCTGAGAAAAAAATATATCATTATGCTGCAACTCTATTGATGCTTTATACAAATAATGAAATTGACAGAGCTTACTATTTTACAATATTGAGAACTCCATGGGGAAAGCAGGTGGAGGATGGCTTATTGAGTAGATCTATGGGCAGAATTGTTGATAGAACAGGTATGCTGGAGAAATTGTTAAAAAAATCAACTCAAAACAATATAAGATTTGTATTCTACGGTGGAGAGAATAGCTCTATAAGGAATGCAATGATGTTATTAAACAGAGATTTTGACAGCTGTGAATGGCATGAGCATTTGAATGAGGATGAGATTATATGTGACGATAATACTGTCTACATAGTTTCGGCTGATGCAGACGATGGCAGAGGATTAGAGAAACTGACAGAAGCAGGGTTGGAAAATGGTGAGGATTATTTTATAACACAGAGGTTCCTGCATTATACAGAGGGTGGATTTGCCCTATAGTTATTTACTTAAACTTCCCACATTATATTGTAGAAAGTTTAAGGTATTTGATATTGAAAAATAAATGGTGAAGATATGATCATACTGGCAAAAGAATATACAGATTTTATAAAAAGAATAAAGAAAACCATCAATAATATGGGAAAGAGCTGTTCAGTGTGCACACTTATGCCGACCACAGATCATGACGCCGATGATGTGTTTGGATTTTATGATCGTTATATTAATGATGAAAATATAAAAAGCGCTCATACAAAAGAATTATATTATGCATTTATCAAATTACCTGAATGGTGGGCTGTCTGTGCAGATGGGATCAATGGGGCTGTATATGATAATGATGTTAAAAAGGCTTCAATATATTTTAATGAGCCAATTGAAAAGCGCAATGTTAGATCAGTCGAATGGCATGATGAGGAAAACAGAGTTTATAGAAAAGATCATTATAATAAAATGGGGTATAAATATTGTACGGAAAATCTGCGAAGTAATAAAATTATACAACGTGAATTTTATGACAGTGAGGGAAATCTTGTGGTTTTAGAACAGGTAATGTCTGGGACATACACTGTTTTTGAAAAGAACAATATAAAGAAAGTGTATACATCGTTTGTGGAGCTGTTTAAAGATATTATGACTAAAGCAGAAATAAGCGATAAAAATATAGTTGTTTTTGATGTTGAGGAATTGGAAAAAATATATGGGCTGCGTGAAGAATATTCAGTTACATTTTATTTGAACGATGATAAACAGTATGAAAAATTTCAAAAAGGCGAATTCAAAGATAAATTAAGAATATTATGTAATGACAAAAATAAAAGTGATTGGATCGCCCAGCATACAGATTGTGTTTGTAAAAGCTTTTATTTATATGATAAAAGAGAGAAAAATAAATCTGGGATAAAAAAAGCTTTGATCTTTACCGATTCTGACCAGTTAGAAATGATTGAAACGTTGATCACAGGAATACCGGATCTGGAGTTTTATATTGCAGCATGGACACTTATGTCGGATAAGTTACTTCAATTGCAAGATTATGAAAATGTCTATTTGTATCCAGTGGTTTCGGAAGAAAAAATAAAGGAATTATTTGATCTATGTGATATATATCTGGATATAAATCATTACAATGAAGTTTATGATTCGACAAATCTGGCGGTTAATAATAGAATGGCAGTATTTGCATTTGAAAATACTGTTCACAGAAGAGATATTTGTTTGAAAAAAAATATTTTTGAAACCACTGATTGCGATAAAATGATCGGCAGGATAAAAGAAACAATGTTTGAAGAATCCATATATCAGGATCTGATAAAAGAACAATACAAAAAATTATACATAGCTGCAGCGGGAATGTTTGAGGAATAATATGAGGATATTTGATTTTACATTGATGAATGGCTACGAATTTTCCGGGGTAGACGTAGCGCAGGGATTTCGTGCAAAGCTATTTAAAAAAAATAATATTGATATAAAATTTATTTTTATGAATCTTCCGACACAGAGAGATTTGGATTTATATATAAATCAGGGAATCGACAGAGATCAGATAATTTCGAAAGAAATATATCTTACCGGACGTATGGATATGAGATTGAGCACAAAAAAAGATATATTAATCTCGAAAGAAATAATTGATCATGACGATATCATAGAGAAGGATAATATTACATATCTTATTGAAAACAATAAAAAAAAGTGTGAAATAATTTGTGATGATGAAAATAATATTATGAGTGCTTCTTATTACAAGGATGAACGTATTATTTTTACTAGTTTTTATTTTGATAGTCTGGCATACACGGAATTATATGGAACATCAGATCACGAAATTGGAGAAAGCCAGCTTGAGAGGCGTTTGTTCTGGAACACTGATGGGAAACTTGTATTTGAGCAGGTATTTGATGCTGATAAAATCAAGTATGTGTTTAGTGATGGACAGGTAATGGATAATCAGGAATTTGTGATATATTTCATTAAGAAATTAGCGCTCAATGAAAATGATATATGTATTATGGACAGAGGGGGATATTTAGATTATATAAGACCATTATTTGAATTTGGAAATAGGGCAGAATTTATTTGCGTGCTGCATTCTGATCAGTATTATGAATTGAATGAGAATATAGGTTCATTATATATGAATTATGAGTATTATTATTGGTTTAAATATTCGCAGGTTATAGATACTTTTATTGTAGCGACTGAGGAACAGCGGAAAGCATTAATAAATAAGCTGAAAGAATATGATTGCTATATACCATCAATCAGTGTAATACCACCCGGAGCAATTGAAGAAAAAAAATGTATTACAGAAAACAGAAAAAAATATAGTATTATATCGGCTTCCAGAATTGAAGAAACAAAAGGTATTGATTTATTGATAGCAGGTGTTATTGAGGCACACAAGTACAATCCATATATATATCTGGATATATACGGAGAAGGATTGAGGGAGTACATAGGGTATTTGAATAATGTCATATCATCCCATAATGCCTGGGATTATATTCATTTTAAGGGAAGACAAAATGTTAAAGCGCTATATCAGTATTATGAAGTGTATGCATCTTTTTCCAGATTTGAATCATTTGGACTTTCATTAATGGAAGCAGCCGGTAATGGGTTGGCAATGATAGGTTTAGACACAAGATATGGCAACAGGTTGTTTATAAAAAATGAACAGAATGGATATCTGATAGACGGAAACCTGATGGATAAAGAAACTTTAGCCAAGAAAATAGGGATGACTATTGTAAAGATCTTTGAAGACGAAGACAGGTTAAAGCTTTTTCATGAGAAATCATATGAAATCGCAAGCAGCTATACAGAAGCGGAAGTAGAAAAAAAGTGGATGGAACTATTGGGAACAGAAGAATGCAAGTTTTGATAAAGCTGCAGGAAACTTAGAGGAAACTTAGAGGTGGTGTAGAGAAAAGTTGTAATTTGGCGGTAAATATATGTTTCTATACGATTTTAGATACACTCTGTAGGTTATATTCATAATATAAGAACGATATTAGTATGTAATTCTGGTTAGTTTGAAGAATATGTCTGTTTTTATAGGACATATAGAAGGAGAGGCAGGATGAATAAAAAGAAAGTTGATAGTATTTTAAAAGGTATAACCGCAGCGGGAATTGCAATGGGTGGAGTAAGCTCTATCCAGGGGGCAGATATGGTTATGGCCGCAATTGATGAATCAGCAGCAGATTCTAATTCACTTGTAGACGCAGGATCTTTATCAGAGAGTGAGAGAACCGATTATAGTGAGAGTACAACACAGAACATGAGCGAAAGTGATTCAGCCAGCACAAGCGAGAGTATAAGTGAGAGTACCAGCACCAGCGAGATCGTGAGTACGAGTGAAAGTGATTCAGTTAGCACAAGTGAGAGTATAAGTGAGAGTGCTAGCACCAGCGAAATTGTTAGCATAAGTGAAAGTATTAGCGCAAGTACAGAAACTAGTGAGAGTGCAGAAAATAGCGCAAGTGCAGAAGCCAGTGCAAGTGCAGAAACTAGTGAGAGCGCAAAACAAAGTGGCAAGGTGCATGAGGAACAGCAGAGTTATGATAATGCAGTAGCGGCAGCATATACAAATGACGAAGAACAGGATATGGCTGCTTACGCCCGAATGGGTGGGATGCCGCAGCTTGCAAGCACTGAAACAAATAGAGATGATTGCGTATCAGATAAGGTACATCATGTGACTAAGATTACGGAAAGTAATTATAAAGACTATGGTATTCAATCTAGAAATGAAATAAAGAAAAGGGAATGGGGAGATAAATCATATAAGTATAGAGTAAAAAATTCATATACAGGAAAATTGGAATATTTTAATGATTTTAATTCTGTGACATTTAAATGGACAACAGGGATATTGTTTTGGGAAGAGCAACATTCTCAAACAGGCGAATTGTATATATGTGACGGAGATGCGTTTGTACTGAAAGTGTCTGATAATAAATGGGTAGAATTTAGAAGTGGCAATGCAGGTGGAGTGCATATATATAAATATGCATATAAGCATGGGGATTCCATTGATTTACTGGATGATGAAGATCCAAACTATGAGAAGAGTGAATCAGTAAGAATATCAGAGAGTTTGAGTGTTGAAGCAAGCACGAGTACGTCAGCAAGCACGAGTGCCAGTACATCGGCAAGCATAAGCGCCTCAACAAGTGCAAGCACATCAGCGAGCACGAGCGCCTCAACGAGTGCCAGTACATCAGCAAGCACCAGTGCCAGCACGAGCGCCTCAACAAGTGCAAGTACGTCAGCTAGTATAAGTGCCTCAACAAGCGCAAGTACGTCAGCGAGCACAAGTGCAAGTACAAGTGCCTCAACAAGTGCAAGTACATCAGCAAGTACGAGTGCAAGTACAAGTGCTTCAACCAGTGCAAGTACGTCAGCAAGTACGAGTGCAAGCACAAGTGCCTCAACAAGCGCTAGTACATCAGCGAGCACGAGCGCATCGACAAGTGCAAGTACATCAGCGAGTACGAGTGCATCGACGAGTGCCAGCACATCAGCGAGCACAAGTGCATCGACAAGTGCAAGTACATCAGCAAGTACGAGTGCATCAACGAGTGCAAGTACATCAGCAAGTACCAGTGCCAGTACGTCAGCAAGTACGAGTGCCTCAACGAGTGCCAGCACATCAGCGAGCACAAGTGCTAGCACGAGCGCCTCAACGAGCGCAAGTACAAGTGCCTCAACAAGTGCCAGTACGTCAGCAAGTACAAGTGCCTCAACAAGTGCCAGTACGTCAGCAAGTACAAGTGCCTCAACAAGTGCCAGTACGTCAGCAAGCACAAGCGCATCAACAAGTGCCAGTACATCAGCGAGCACAAGTGCCTCAACGAGCGCTAGCACATCAGCGAGCACGAGCGCATCAACAAGTGCAAGCACATCAGCAAGCACGAGCGCATCAACAAGTGCCAGCACATCAGCGAGCACGAGCGCATCGACAAGTGCCAGCACATCAGCAAGCACAAGCGCATCAACAAGTGCAAGTACATCAGCAAGCACAAGCGCCTCAACGAGTGCAAGTACATCAGCAAGTACGAGTGCATCGACGAGTGCCAGTACATCAGCAAGCACAAGCGCATCAACGAGCGCCAGTACATCAGCCAGTACAAGTGCATCAACGAGCGCAAGTACGTCAGCTAGTACGAGTGCATCAACGAGTGCAAGTACAAGTGCCTCAACAAGTGCAAGTACAAGTGCCAGCACGAGCGCCTCAACAAGTGCAAGTACATCAGCAAGTACGAGTGCAAGTACATCAGCAAGTACCAGTGCAAGTACAAGTGCCTCAACAAGTGCAAGTACATCAGCCAGCACAAGTGCATCGACGAGTGCCAGTACATCAGCAAGCACAAGTGCCTCAACAAGTGCCAGTACATCAGCAAGCACGAGCGCCTCAACAAGTGCAAGTACGTCAGCAAGCACAAGCGCATCAACGAGCGCCAGTACATCAGCCAGTACAAGTGCCTCAACAAGTGCAAGTACGTCAGCTAGTACGAGTGCATCAACGAGTGCAAGTACAAGTGCCTCAACAAGTGCAAGTACAAGTGCCAGCACGAGCGCCTCAACAAGTGCCAGCGAATCAGAAAGCGCATCGGCAAGTGATAGTGCCTCAATCAGTGCAAGTGAGTCAGAAAGCGCATCGGCAAGTGATAGTGCATCAACAAGTACAAGTGAGTCAGAAAGTGCATCAGCTAGTGAGAGTCAGTCAAATACAGCTCCGATACCTGCTGTGACTCCAACACCTACTTCAGCTGCTGACAATACACCTGTGCCTGCAACTACGATCACAGCGGCAGAGGTACCGACGGCAGCAGCAACACCAACGCTGGCAACAACCCCTGCACCTGCAGCAGCGACGCCGACACCTGCAGCAGCAACGCCGATACCGGCAGCAACAACCCCTGCACCTGCAGCAGCAACTCCTACAGCTCCAGCGGTACCGGCAGCACAGGATAATACACCAATTCAGGATCCACAGGTTCCTCTTGCAGTAAATGAGGATGAAGCTGATATCCATAACATTGAAGATGAGGATACGCCTCTTGCAGCAGGCGGAACGGCCAAGGATGGTATCAGAACATGGTGGTGGTGGATTGCAGCGGCAGTTGCAGCTATCACCGGAAAGGGTGTTTATGATAACCGAAGAAGAAAACCGGAAAAGGGTGACAACTCAGAGGATGATCCTGATGAGAAATAATAAATAACAATACCAAAAATATTGTTTTATAATGTTAGTGACCATCTATCATGGATGGTCACTAATACTATTCAAAGAAAGAGGAAATCATTGAAAGAGAAGAGACAAAAAGAACATATATTAGTGTATAAAATATTGTATTCTCTGATAATAATGCTTGTATATATGATTGGCAGAAATATCCCATTATATGGGATTGATCTGAAGGCATATGAAGATGTGAGTGTTGACGCACAATCTATTCTGCTGCAGGCATTATCAGGAGATATGAAAAACTGTTCATTGTTTATTCTGGGATTGTGGCCATATATGATTGCTTCAATACTCGCAGTATTAATGGTGGCGATAATATCATTAGACAGTTCACGAAAGATATCGCCCAGAAAACTAAATATATGGACACTGTTTTTTATGATGGTAATTGCATTTATCCAGGCATATCAGAGGGTTCAGACATTTGTATACAAGGACATGGACGCTCAGATGTTATTTGTCACTAAAGTTATAGTGTTTATACAGCTTATAGCAGGTATGCTTATAGTGGTATATATGTGTGACCGGACAACAAAATATGGTATCGGTGGGCGCATGAGTGTATTCATGATAAATATTGTAGATGGAATGATGAATATGTTTGCGGGGCAGAAAGCAGAAAGACTGGTGTTGCCTGTAATTATCGGTGTAGTTGAGATCGCTGTTATGATAGTAATAGAAACAACGGAAAAGAGAATTGCGGTACAGAGAGTATCCATAAATAATATTTATGCAGATAAGAATTATCTGGCATATAAATTAAATCCTGTTGGTGCAATGCCGCTTATGTTCACCTCGGCGGTATTTATGCTGCCACAATTTGTCTGTTCAGGTCTGTACTATCTGCATCCGGATAATCAAAAGCTTGCGTGGCTTGTTGAAAATCTAAGGCTTACAGCTGCTTTGGGAATTATAGTTTATCTGGTGATCATTGTAATACTTACTATTTTATTTTCATTGGTAATGCTTACGCCGGGCAGGGAAGCCGAGAACCTGTTGAAATCAGGGGATTCTATTCTGGATATATATGCAGGAAAGCCGACCCGCAGATATCTCGTAGGTACAGTGATCAGATTTTCTATCTACAGTTCGATAATCATATGTATATGTCAGGGAGTACCCCTCTTTCTCCAATTTGGCGGATATATTGATTCGACACTGGCAATGTTACCGTGTTCTATAATGATGTCGACAGGTATTTGGATATCGTTATACAGAGAGGCTGAGGTTTATAGAAATATGGACAGATATCATCCATTTATATAGTATAAGGAGAATTTTAATGTTATATTTTGTGCCGGCATGGTATAAAGAAAATTCATGGATCGAAAATGAACAGCAATGGTACAGACGGAGAATGAAATCGGAATTTGATGAGACAATAAAACAGATTACGCTTTTCCACAGAAATGTGGATGTGAAGTACAGGATCGTTTTACTTGGGTATTCGCCGAATTTCAGACATTTCGCTCATAGACAGGGAATGTATCGTTCGCCATACTGGTCTTGTTTTGATGCGATCGCTCAGGTTAAGAGAACTAAAATGGCTGTGCTTTCATATCATGATATTAAATGGCCAGAGGGTGTGGAGTTTGTATATTCACCATTCTCAATTGTCGCCTTGTACGATGGACAGAAATATGCCCAGGTTGAGTTTGGCGAGGATGGAAACCCTATAATTATAGATATGTACGAGGGAGGACAGATCTGCCGGAAAAATTATTATGATGACAGAGGCTTTGTATCTTCAACTATTATTTATGAAAACGGGCAGATGAAATATCAGGAATACCTGATGGAAAACACAATCTGGAAGCTCAGGGTAAATGCATCAGATGGCAGTGTGATGGTCAATCCCTCGTATCCTATGTACGACACTAAAACAGGAGAAAAGCAATTTTGCAAGCTGTCATACGGCTCACTTGATGAGGTGATACAGGAGGTAATGTCTGGTTTTGTTAATGAGACAGGGACGAAGGATACTTTCTTCGTGGCAGCTCATAGCTTACATATGAATGTTTTAGGTGAAGTACTAAGAGGAAGAAAGG
>OGNR01000877.1_pt1 | contig 14474 bp, 12 predicted proteins | sample 1573501 | NCBI WGS metagenome assembly OGNR01 (sample SAMEA2581918, study PRJEB24529) | metagenome | biome: Human gut stool | place: China | collected 2011 | reverse complement strand
CGCTCGAAGCTCTATAAGGCAGTGAAAAATGTAGGAAAGATTGTGGAGTTTACAACACAGACAGAGGAACTTCTGACACGCTGGATCTTGACACGTCTGAAAAAAGAGGGGAAGAATATCACAGGTTCTGTCATGCAGCTTTTTTTGAGCAAAACCGGAACGGATATGGGCAATATTGACCGCGAGCTGGAAAAATTGATCTGTTACTGTATGGATAAGGATGTCATCGAGGCGAAGGACGTGGAGGCAGTGACGACAGAGCAGACCACAAATAAAATTTTTGAGATGGTCAATGCGATCGCGGAGCATAATCAGAAGAAAGCGCTGGATCTGTATTATGACCTGCTGACATTAAAAGAACCGTCCATGCGGATTATGTATCTGATCTCCAGACAGTTTCAGATTCTGTTGAATGTCAAGGATATGTCGCAAAAGGGATTTGATAACAATACGATGGCACAGAAAGCAGGAATCCCGCCGTTTGCAGTACGGAGAAATGTGACGCAGGCAAAAGGATTTACGATGCAGCAGTTAAAGCAGGCAATCCGGGATGGCGTGGATTTTGAGGAAGCGGTAAAGACCGGCCGAATGAATGACCAGATGGCAGTGGAACTCTTTTTAATGAAATACAGCAAACAATAGAATGCACGCTTTGCGTGCATTCTATTGTATAAAAAAATCACCAGTATGACGGTACTGGTGATTTTTGAATTCGCGAATTTTAATTTATCTTCTATTAAGCCATTGCGTTAACAAGCTTTGTTAAACGGGAAACTTTTCTAGCAGAATTGTTTTTGTGATAAACACCTTTAGAAGCAGCGCTCTCGATAGTAGAAATTGCAACTGTTAATGCAGCTTTTGCAGCTTCCTTATCGTTTGCAGCAACAGCAGCCTCAACTTTCTTGGTTACTGTTTTCACTTCAGATCTGATAGATTTGTTTCTAGCAGCTTTTGTTTCAGTTACTAAAATTCTCTTCTTTGCAGATTTAATGTTAGCCAATCTGTACACCTCCAATTTTTTTATGATTGTAATTGTTCATGATTGTTACATTAAAGCCGGACACGGACAGTTCAATGTAAACATACTAGAGTAGTATAGGATATTTCTATCATGCTGTCAATATATAAAATGACATTTTTTGCAAATTTTTTTGAAATATTTTAGAAAAGCTTTTTCTGAATTTCAGGTTCATCTGAATGTGAATGCAGATCCGCTAAAAGCTGCGGATAAATTATCGGGGAAAGGACATACTAAGTAAAATGAGCGGGAACTCATGAAAGTACAGATTGGACAATTGAAAGAAGAGACAATTGCTTATAATCAAAAGAAGTGTAGAAGGAGTTCTGCAATTATCCATATCCATAGAATCAGAAAGAGGAGAAGCGCATATGTACCAGATCAGAACAGACCTTGCATTAGAGACGCAGGAAAAAATGCAGGAAGATAAAGTGGAACTGAAAGGTGTCCGTTTTTCGGAGGAGCATGTCAGTAAAAATCTGACCATCAGCACAGTGGTGATCGAGACGGAGAATGGTGCAAAAGCCATGGAGAAACCCAAAGGTACTTATATCACGATCGAGGCATCGAATATGGATGAGGAGGACGAAGATTATCACAGAGAGATCTCGGAACAGCTTGCCAAAGTGTTAAAGCAGTTGATCAGCGTAAAAAAAGAGGATGTCTCCGTACTGATCGTCGGGCTTGGAAACCGGGCAGTAACGCCGGATGCATTGGGACCAAGAGTGGTGGATAATCTCTACATTACGAGACATATTATCAATGAATACGGAAAATATGCGTTTGGAAAAGAGCATGTCAATCGCGTGAGCAGTATTGTTCCGGGTGTAATGGCACAGACAGGCATGGAATCTATGGAGATCGTGAATGGAATTGTGAAGGAGACAAAACCGGATGTTGTGATCGCAATTGATGCGCTTGCAGCAAGAAATACCAAGCGTCTCAACCGGACCATTCAGGTGACGGACACCGGAATCAATCCGGGAAGCGGTGTCGGCAATCACAGACACGGGTTAAATGAGAAAAGCATTGGTGTTCCAGTTATTGCAATCGGGGTTCCAACGGTCGTTGACGCTGCCACTATAGTAAATGATACGATGTTTAATCTGATCACGGCGATGAATCAGAGCAGCGAACTTAAGACGCTTGGCAACACTCTTGGAGAACTCAATGAGACAGAGAAATATGAATTGATCCGGGAGCTGTTGTCTCCGAATCTGAACACCATGTTTGTGACACCAAAAGATATTGATGAATCTGTCAAAAGATTAAGTTTTACTATATCAGAGGGGTTAAATATCGCTTTGATCGATCACAACATTTTTGCATAATGAATGGAAACTGGCATAAGTTGTATTATGTATTTTCATGGTTATAGAAGTTATCAAAAAAAAAGATTGAAAAATAAATATGGAAAATATCTGATGGGAATGCTGGTAGTTACAGCACTTGTAACATTTTTTGTACAGCGGCAGGAGCTTTGGAGTATTGGGAAAAAAGCAGCAGTAAAAATGGCAGTGGTGGATGTGCTGGCACCGGGACTTCACTATGAAGAGAAGAAAAACGGTAACCATTTTCTTGCCAAAGTGGAGAAAATATTATTTCCAATTGCAGATTATACGGTTCAGATACAATCTTATGAAACTGATGCAGAGAGCACGCTTTCCTATGAGATGATCCTTGCGATGGAAGCGTTGGATGAGAACTACGTGGATGAGAACGGACAGGTTGTGATGCAAAATAATGGGGACACAGATAATGCACAGAATACAGACAGTTCACAGCCGGCAGATAACGCGCAGAGCACCGACAATTCACAGGCAGCTGCAAATGCACAGAACCCGGACACCTCGCAGGAAACATCCAACTCCGCAGAGCAGACATCTCTCACAGTTGCACCGCCCATAGCAGCAACACAGAAAGCAGTCGAATATTCTCTGGATAAATTAAACGATTTTGATTATCTTGTGCAGAATTTTTATCAGGTGGACAGTACTACAACTGTAAAAAGTGATCAGCTAAATGTGGCAGCACTCACCGGAAAAAATATGAAAATCGCACATGATGCGAGTACGCCACAAATCTTAATTTATCATACCCATTCGCTGGAAGGGTATGCGGATTCTATTCCGGGAGACAAATCGACTACCGTTGTGGGTGTCGGGGATTATCTGACAGAATTGCTGACGCAGCAATATGGATACAATGTCATACACGACACCGGGGAATATGATACCATCCGTGATAAGGCGTATTCCAAAGCAGCACCGGCATTAGAGCAGATACTGGCAGACAACCCGGGCATTGACGTGGTCATCGACCTTCACCGGGATGGCGTTGGAGAGAATACAAGGCTTGTCACAAATGTGAATGGAACGGACATGGCAAAAGTAATGTTTTTTAACGGATTGAGCAGAACGACCAAACTGGGGGATATCGCCTATCTGTACAATCCATACATAGCGGATAATCTGGCATTCTCATTTCAGATGCAGCTTGCCGCCGCAGAATACTATCCGGGATACACAAGAAAAATCTACCTCAAAGGCTACCGTTTCAACATGCATTACTGTCCGAAAACGCTGCTTGTCGAGGTCGGGGCTCAGACCAATACCGTGCAGGAGGCAAAAAACGCCATGGTTCCGCTCGCAGACATCCTGAACAAAGTACTTTCCGAATAACTGAAAGCATTGTCCCGGCTGTCCGGTCTGGCAGTCTGCTGGATTATATTATCTATGTATGCATGGAAAGGAAGCGGGGCGCAGAATGAAACTTTCGTGAAAAATTGCGTAGATTTATCAATGTTTCTTTTTTGACTGCTGGTTTATGTACATTCATCAATGAACAGTCCGCGCAATATGTCCGTTTCAGACACACACTCGTTAGCTTTCTCTAGTGTGCGTAAATGCCAGAATCAGCATCGTTTATTGCAGGGCAAAAATCAAAAGGAAAACCGGGTGATTTTTGCCCTGCTTCTCTGCTGATCTTCTGGCATGTAACGCACACACAAGAAACCTAAGACGAGTGTATGTCATGAAACGGACATATTGCGCGGACTGTCCATTGCTGAATGAATATAAACAATGAGAGCAGTCAAAAAGGAAACATTGATAAATAAGCAATTTGAACAAGTTTCATTCTGCGCCCCGCTTCCTTTCCGTCACCTCAGTTATGAAAATCCGGCAGACTGCCAGACCGGACAGCCGGGACTGCGCTTTCAGTTATCCGGAAATTACAGATTCAGGTGGTATTTCTGCATCCAGTAGTTGATCTGGATGAAGTAGGCGAGCAGCTGCGGACCTGCCATGAGCTGTCCGAACCACGGTTTTCCGTATTCGGCCGGTGCCTCTAGGAAGGTTTCGAGTTTTTTTGTGTCGATGAAGGTCTTGACCGGTGCATCCGGCTGGTCAAGGATGTGCTGCATTTCTGCAATCAGAAGTTTCTCATAGCCGGGATGATAGGTTTTCGGGTAAGGGCTCTTTTTCCGGTGCAAAAGCTCCTCTGGGAGCAGGTCTTTGCAGGCATCACGGAGCAGAGCTTTCTCAACACCATTTTGGTATTTCATTTCCCACGGAACATTAAAAACGTACTCAATGATGCGGTGGTCGGCAAATGGAACACGGGCTTCCAGACCGGAGTACATGCTTGTGCGGTCCATGCGGTCGAGCAGTGTCTGCATAAACCATTTGATGTTCAGATAAGCGATATTATAGCGTTTCCGCTCGGTTTCCGTCTCGTCTGAAAGGTGTGGTGCCTGGTTTAAAGAAGTCTGGTAACGGTCGTGGGAGTAAGCAGCCAGATCCAGATCGTTTATGAACGAGTCCTTAAGAAACAGCGTTCGCACAGACATATCCGCGGACCACGGAAAGCCATCTCTGGATAAAAGATCTTCCCGGTAAAACCACGGATATCCGCCGAAAATCTCATCGGCACATTCACCGGTCAGTGCGACCTTATTGTGTTTTTTTACAAGGGAACAGAAGTAGAGCAGTGAGGAGTCCACGTCTGTCATACCCGGAAAATCCTTTGCGTCGACGGCATCTCTGAGTGCGGAAAAGAGCGTGTTTTCATCGCATTCCAGATAGGTGTGATTTGTGTGATAGTGATCTAACATGATTTTGACATAAGGAAGATCACGCTCCGGTTGAAAGGCGTTGGATTTAAAATAAATGTCATTGTCCTTAAAATCAAAGGAAAAAGTATTTAAGGTTTCACCGTGTTTTTCCATGTAACGGCAGGCAATCGCGGTGACAATGCTTGAGTCAATGCCGCCGGACAAAAACGTGCACACCGGAACATCGGATACCATCTGTCCGGTCACGGAATCGCGCAGAAGAAAAGAGACAGTTTCCACTGTCTGTTCATAGGAATCGGTATGCGGGGCGCGGAACAGATCCCAGTAAGTGTGATCGGACATCGTATTTTCAGAAAAAATGAGATAATGTCCGGGAAGCACTTCGTTTACATCATCAAAAATTCCATTTCCCATGGTCCGGGCAGGTCCGATCGCGAGAACTTCGCGCATGCCATCCATAGAAACCCTCGGAGTGAATCCCGGAAAACAAAAAAGTGCCTTTGGCTCAGAGGCAAACAGGAGCTGTCCGGATACAAACGAGTAAAAAAGCGGTTTGATTCCTACGCGGTCACGGTATAAGAGAAGTTGTTTTTTGCTGTCATCCCAGATGGCAAAAGCAAAAATTCCATTCAGTTTCCGGACAAAACTGGCGCCGTACTGCATATAGGCATAAAGAATGACTTCGGTGTCCGTAGTCGTCGAAAATTCATAGCCGGACTGCCGCAGGTCACGGGCGAGTTCCTCGGTGTTATATAATTCGCCATTGTATACAATCGCGTATTCCTTTCCGTTCTTTTGGCGTATAATCGGCTGTTTCCCGGTGACAATGTCGCGGATACTTAAGCGCGCGTGGGAGAGACCGGTCATATCTGACAGATAGATCCCGGACTCATCATTTCCACGGTGCGCAAGACATTCGTGCATGGAAGTCAGCACAGATGCCCATTTTTCTTTCTGTTGTTGATAATTTCCTTCTGCGTTATAAAAACCTGCAATTCCACACATATATTTTTCCTTACATTCTGATCGCATTCTATTTTGGTTTAGTTTATGCTAAGGGGATGGATTCATGCATAGAATAGAGAAAAAAATGGAAAAGAGCATGAAGGAAAACTGTGGAAAGATAGAAAATATACTAAATCTGGCATTGGATGCCACGCGGGAGGAACGGGAAAAGTCCCTGAATCTGGATGTAGGATATGATGTTGCAGATGATAGCTGGGAGGTGATCGTAAAATTTTTTGGAACGACAGAGGAACTGCGGCAGAAGCTGTCGGAGCGTTTCCCGGAGGAACAGGCTCAGATTGGAATTTATAACCTCACAAATGAATATGCTATTTTAAGGATTCCGCAGCCGTTGGTAGAGCTTGTCGCATCCATGCCTGAAATTGAATATATGGAGAAACCAAAACGACTTTTTTTTTCGGTGGAAAACGGAAAAAGAAGTTCCTGCATCAATCCGCTGCAGACCGGGCAGGGTACAAGTCCGACAAGTAATCTGACAGGAAAAGAGGTGCTTGTGGCAGTCATTGACTCCGGAATTGACTATGCGCATCCGGATTTTTGCAACAGTGACGGAACGACAAGAATTGCTGTGCTGTGGGATCAGACGCTTGACACGGTCTACGAGCGTGAGACGATTAATCTGGCGTTAAGGCAGGAGAGTGAGCAGGAGCGGTACGCAATCTGCCCGAGCAGGGATGCATCCGGGCATGGTACGCATGTTGCAGGCATTGCGGCAGGAAATGGCAGGGCTTCCAATGGGCGGTACCGTGGCGTGGCATATGAGAGTGAACTGATCGTTGTGAAACTTGGTGTGCCGAGAGAGACTTCATTTCCGAAAACAACGGAACTGATGAGTGCTGTGGATTTCTGTATTGCCAGAGCAAGGCAGTATGGAAAACCAATTGCATTAAACCTAAGCTTTGGCAATAATTACGGTTCCCATTCCGGGAATTCACTGATAGAGACCTATCTGGATGACATGGCGAATTACTGGAAAACGTCTATTGTGATCGGCAGTGGCAATGAAGGGAGTGCAGCAGTCCATACAGCGGGAAAACTGACGCTGAATGAGGAGCAGGAGGTTGAGATCGCGGTGAGCGCGTATGAGGCATCCTTAAATTTGCAGATCTGGAAAAATTATGTGGATGAGATCGGTGTCTCCGTGATCCATCCGGGCGGAACTGCGATCGGACCATTGCAGCGGATACAGGGAACCCAGAGATTTCAGTTAGGAGAAACAAACCTTCTGGTGTATTATGGAGAACCAAGTCCGTACAATCCCTACCAGGAAATTTATCTGGATTTTATCCCAGTGGGCAGTTACATTGACGATGGAATCTGGAAGATCAGGCTCACTCCCATCCGGATCACAGACGGTGCGTTTGACATGTGGCTTCCGGCAGGAAATGTGTTAAACAGCGGAACGGGATTTTTAAATCCGGTGGAGGAGACAACTCTCACGATTCCCTCTACAGCGACGAAAGTGATCACTGTCGGGGCATACGATGCGAGATTTGACCAGGCAGCTGCATTTTCCGGGAGAGGTTATACGAGGGCAACCAATCAGATAAAGCCCGATCTTGTGGCTCCGGGGGTGGAGATCATGTCCTGCGCACCGGGCGGCGGCTATCAGGTGCGTACCGGGACTTCCATGGCGACACCGTTTGTGACCGGAAGTGCGGCACTTTTGATGCAGTGGGGCATTACAGATGGTAACGATGCCTATCTATATGGAGAAAAAATGAAGGCATACCTGATCCGCGGTGCACGCAGGCTGCCGGGTTTTACAGCTTATCCGAATCCGGTATTGGGATGGGGAGCACTCTGTACAGCAGACAGTATACCATGAAAATACCGTAAGAACGCTGCCGGAACGGAGTCTGTGTAAACAGCAGCCCGTAAAGCGTTAAAAAAACAGAAAAAAATAAAAAATATTAACAGATGTATAACGTTTTGTGATATACTTTGCTATATGTAGTGGAGATTATGGTATCAGGGTACTTATCGTTGAACAGAAGATAATCAGAAGTACTTGATAATTACAAGAGTATGAGGGACAGAAGATGACTAATTTTGGGGAACATTATAATGCAGAATTATCGCATCAGGAGAGCGAGATCAATAAGAGAACCCTGTGGGAGATGGTCGGAGCGTTTATTGTTTTGACGGCGGTCTGGGGACTGGCGTTTGGACGTTTTCCGACAGCAAACGCGATTGTGTTCAGTGTGACGTATGCAATTTCCACAGGTTTTTTTATTGCGTCTGTGATCTTATTTTTTAAAGCAGATCCATCGGATGAGCGCATGAAAAATTTTTTTGTGACCGGCATCTGCATAATTTCAGCAGCAATGAACCTTATGTTCAGTTACCATATGGTTCTGGCGTATGTGTTCCCACTCATCGTGGCAGTTCAGTATAAAGAGAAATCCGTGTTATGGCTGTCTTATGCACTGGAAGTTTTTCTGATGCCGGTCAGCATGATCGTGGGATTTTATTATGGGATCTGTGATCTGAACCTGCTGCTGCAGGGAAATCATACAAGGACATGGTACCTGGCGGAACTGGCAGATGGATTTTCGAAGATCCCTTTTTCGAAGATGCCGGTTGTGGTCATTGTAGTTTACCGGATATTACCGCAGCTTTTGATCCTATTTGTGTTTGTGATGATCATGCAGCATACCATTGGCAGCATGCGGGAGGATGCTTACAGGATTGCGGAACTTACCTACCGCAAGGAGGTCGATTCTGCAACAAGGCTTTATAATAAGAATAAATATGAAGATATGCTTGCCAATTACTATACGATGGTGGAGCGTGTCGCCGTGGTTTTGTGGGATATCAATAATCTGAAAGAGATCAACGACCGCATGGGACACGGCATGGGAGATAAACTGATCGAGACAATGTCCGGTGCGATCTATGCGCAGACAGATAGCCGGAAAAAGGCATATCGTATTGGCGGTGATGAGTTTGTCATGCTCATCGAAAATCCGGAGAAACAGGAGGCAGAGCAGATAATCCAGAATGTCAGGGATACACTTGCAAGATACAGGGAAGAAGGTGGTCTCAGGGTTTCGAGTGCAACCGGTACAGCGGAGGGAAACGGAATCGATATCTTAAAAATAATACATGACGCGGATGAACGGATGTATGAGGATAAGAAGAGAGGAAAGGAGAGTCGCGAATATGCTATGTTTTATAGTGAATGAGCATTCCAGAAGCGGTAAAGGCGCAAAGATCTGGAAAGAGGCGGAAGCAGTTTTAAAAAAGAAAAACATTGCTTACGAATCATACGTCACCCAATATGAGGGGCATGCCTTTTCACTGGCACATGACATCTGTGAATGCGGGGCGGATGACATACAACTTGTCGTGGTAGGTGGTGATGGGACTGCAAATGAAGTCATCAACGGAATGACGCATTTTGAGAAGGTACGATTTTGTGTGATCCCGACCGGTTCCGGCAATGACCTTGCAAGGGGACTTGGGATCACGGGAACGCCTACAGAGGTGATCGGGCATATTTTAAGCTGCAGAGAAGATTATGTGATGGATCTGGGACAGGTGAGCTGGAACGGCTGTGAGAAGCCGAGATTATTTGCGATCAGTGCCGGTGCAGGACTGGATGCATTAGTCTGCAAGAAGGCTTTGAAGTCAAAGGTAAAAGACGCTTTGAATAAGCTGCATCTCGGAAAGCTTACCTACCTGTTTTTGACGGTACAGTCACTATTTACCATGCAGACAACAGATGCCGCAGCGGTTTTTGATGGAAAAGGACAGCAGAACCGCAAAAAAATGATTTTTGCCGCAGCAATGAATTTCCGGGCAGAGGGCGGCGGTGTGCCGATGGCACCGGGGGCAGATGCGCAGGATGGAAAGCTTTCGGTGTGTATGGCGTGGGGAATCCCGAAATGGCGCACTTTTTTATGCCTGCCATTGCTTGTGACAGCCAATCATCTGCGGATCAGAGGGTTTGAGGTGACAAACTGCAAGGAATATGACCTGAAGCTGAAAACACCTATGGTACTTCATGCAGACGGAGAGTACTGTGGGGATGTCACAGAGATGCACTTTCAATGTCTGCCAAAAAAACTGCATGTGATGTGGTGATCGAATAAATACGAATAAAACAAAAATTCCCTTCATACAATGTGATAACATATGGAGGGAATTTTTTATGGACAATTATAGCGGAAATAAAGAGTATAACATTTACAGGGATATCAGAAACCGTACCAACGGAGAGATTTATCTCGGGGTTGTAGGCCCGGTGCGCACCGGAAAATCCACCTTCATCAAACGTTTCATGGAGTTGATGGTACTTCCTTTTATGGATGGGGAAGCGGAGAAAGAGAGAGCCATGGATGAACTTCCGCAGGCGGCAGCCGGAAAAACCATTATGACGACAGAACCAAAATTTATTCCGCAGCAGGCGGCAGAGATCCGGCTTTCTGCTTTCAAGATGGAAGAAGAACCGTTAAAGCTGCGTGTAAGACTGGTCGACTGTGTCGGTTTTCTGGCAGATGGGGCAGTAGGACATATGGAAGGAAATGGGAGCAGAATGGTAAAAACCCCATGGTCAGATCAGGAGATCCCATTTGCGGAGGCAGCATCAATCGGAACAGAGAAAGTCATCAGAGACCATGCGACGATCGGCATTGTAGTGACGACCGATGGAACGATCGGGGAACTGGAGCGGGAGAATTACATAAATGCAGAAGAGAGAACAGTCCGGGAACTGAAAAATATCGGAAAGCCATTTGTGATCCTGTTAAACTCGGCAAAACCTTATGCGCAGGAGACGATAAAACTGGCGTCGGAGATGGAGGAAAACTATCAGACAACGGTTGTGCCGGTCAATTGTGAGCAGCTGCGCAGAGAGGATGTCTTAAAAATTTTAGAGAGTGTGCTGTATGAATTTCCGATTGAACGGATGGAATTTTTTATCCCGAAATGGACGGAAATGCTCTCTGCTGATCATCCGGTAAAAAGTGAGATCATTACACAGGCATCGGATATTTTAAGCCAGATGGAGCGCACGAAGGATGTTTACAGACAGCAGTCAGAACCGGGAGACTGCATCACAAAGATTAAAATAGAGGAGATGGATCCCGCATGCGGCTGTGTGAAGATCCGGATGGAGGTTGCGGAGCCATATTATTACGAAAATATGAGTGAACTTGCAGGAGTGCCGATCCACGGCGAGTATGAGCTGATCTCAATGATCCGCGAGATGGCAGCGAGAAAAGAATCTTATGAGAAAGTCGCAGGGGCTTTTGAGGAAGTGCAGATGAAAGGATACGGTGTCGTGAATCCGGTGTTAAAGGATATCGAGCTTGCGGAGCCGGAACTGATCCACCATGGAAACAAGTTTGGGGTAAAAATCAAGGCAGTCTCCCCATCCATTCATATGATCCGTGCCAATATTGAGACGGAGATCGCTCCGATCGTTGGAAGTGAAGATCAGGCAAATGACCTGATCCGTTACATTAAAGAGGGACAGCAGAGCGAGGAGGGCGTCTGGAAAACCAATATTTTCGGCAAATCCATAGGGGAGCTTATGGAGGACGGAATCCGGAATAAAATCGCCATGATGGATGATGAATGCCAGCTTAAACTGCAGGATACCATGCAGAAAATCGTAAATGATAATAACGGTGGAATGGTTTGCATTATCCTGTGAAATTTGGTAAGATTTAAGAATCAAAAACAGTGTATCCCGTCGGGAAAATCATAGATTTTTCCGGCGCACACTGCAATTTATGACGATCGGATGCCCACAGTGCGGGCATTCTGCTGCAGGATACAGGCAGTGATAAAAGTGGGGGATCGGTATGAATATTCGTTTTTATCATGCAAAAATATTATTGACGAAAGCAGATCACACCTTCGAGGTGGCGGAGGGGGAACTCTGGGTAAGAGGAGACCATATCTGTTATATTGGGGATGGCACAGATACTTCAGCTGTCTGCAAAGAAGATGATATTATTATCTGGGATCGGGAGATCGATGCAAAGAGAAATCTTTTAATGCCGGGATTTAAGAATGCACACACGCATACACCGATGACATTTTTACGTTCTTTTGCAGATGATCTTCCACTGCAGGAATGGCTGCAGCAGAAAGTATTCCCAAACGAGGCGAAGCTGAAAGGGGAGGATACTTACTGGCTTGCGATTCTTGGAATTATGGAGTACCTGACGAGTGGTATCACCTCAAATTTTGATATGTACATTATGCAGGACTATCATATCAATGCCTATGTGGATACGGGGTTCCGGACTGTTTTTACAAGTGGACTGAACAACTTTACCGACAGTCTGGAAGTGCTTGAGGAAAATTATTTAAGGATCAATGGACTGAGTGATCTCACTTCCTATGTGCCGGGCTTTCATGCAGAATACACCACATCGCGTCCACTGCTTGAGGGGGTTGCCAAGATTGCGGACAAGTATCATGCACCGGTCTGGACGCACAATTCCGAGACAGAGCGCGAGGTTGCAGAGTGTAAGGCACGCTGGGGAATGACTCCAATGCAGTTTACGGAAAGTCTGGGGCTGTATGAACATGGTGGCGGCGGTTATCACTGTGTCTGGCTGGAGGAGAAAGATATTGAGATATTGAAAAAACACCGCATGTCGGTAGTGACGAACCCCGGTTCGAACACAAAGCTTGCTTCCGGTATCTGCCCGGTCAAAAGACTGCTGGATGAGGGGATCAATCTTGCAATCGGTACGGATGGACCGGCGAGCAACAACTGTCTGGACATGTTCCGGGAGATGTTTCTTGTGACAGGACTGGCAAAGCTCAGGGAACGGGACGCTTCCTGCATGCCGGCGGAGGAGGTGCTTTATATGGCGACCGCCGGAGGCGCATATGCGATGGGACTGCCGGATTGTGACTGTCTTGCAGCCGGGAAAAAGGCAGACCTTGTCATGATCGATCTGCAGCAGCCGAATATGCAGCCGGAGAACAACCTTGTGAAAAATCTGGTTTACAGCGGCAGCAAGCAGAATGTGAAACTGACGATGGTAAACGGAAAAGTACTTTACGAGGATGGAACATTTCTCATTGGATATGATCCGGTAGAAATATATACAAAAGCAAATGAGATAATTGGAAGGATGAAGGAATGCAGGTAATATTTATACATCACAGCTGCTTTTTAGTGGAAGTGGATGAGAAGGTTTTGATTTTTGACTGGTTTGCAGGAGACCGGGTGAACGGCTATACGTTCCGTGGACAGATCCCGGAGTATGAGCCGGACACCCCGGTTTATGTGTTTGCAAGCCACAAACACAGAGATCATTTTGACATGGATGTGCTCCACTGGGCAGAGCGTTACAGCAACATACATTATATTTTCTCAAAAGACTGCAGGATGTCACCTCATTTTCTGGAAAAACACGGGTTTGACCTGTCTGTCAGGGAACTGATCACATATGTCAGTCCGTGCGAAAAATATCAGGTGGATGATCTGGAGATCGAGACGCTTCGCTCCACGGATGCAGGCGTTGCCTTTTATGTGAAAACAAACGGAGCAAGTTTTTATCATGCCGGGGATCTCAATAACTGGAAGTGGGATGGAGCAGGCGAACTGGTCAATGGCATTATGGAGACCAATTATAAGAACCAGATCAAAAAGCTGGCAAAGAAGGACATCAATCTGGCATTCGTGCCGTTTGATCCAAAACTTGGAATGTATCAGTCGCTTGGCATGGAATATTTTCTGGAACACACAAATGCAGAGTATGTGTTCCCGATGCATATGTGGCAGGATTATTCCGGGATACAGCCTTTTATCAGGAGACTGAGCAATCAGGCGATGGCGGACCGGATCGTGCCAATCGTCCATGAAAACCAGGTGTTTGAGATCCGGGAAGAATAAATCAGGACAGTTTTTTCGGGAAAAGACGGCGGCTTTTCAAAGAAAAGACGCTGGATACCTTGACGATAAACAAATAAGTGAGCTATAATATTTAAATTGTGAGCCGGCTTTCATTTTTGCAGTGCATAAGTGTCAGCCATAGCAGAAAGGCAGGTAGAAGAAATGGCATTTTTAGGATCATTTTTACAGTATGCAATTATTATGGTGATTTTGGCAGCGATCGCTCTGGCGGGATTTTTTGCAGGCAAAAAGCTGCGGGAAAACAAAGATGCAAAAGCAGCGGCGGAAGCTGATACGGCAGCAGAACACGAGGTTAAATAATTTGTAACTATATAGATAGTTTCTTGAAAGGAAACAGCAAAGAGCGCAGGCTACTACCATTCCTTTACATGATTGATGATGTGGAGAAGTGGAACGACATAGACGAACTGAAAAAGGCTAACCCTAACAAAGACGCTCCTGTGGCTGATAAAGAATAAAATAGCTTG
>OGNR01000851.1_pt1 | contig 14841 bp, 13 predicted proteins | sample 1573501 | NCBI WGS metagenome assembly OGNR01 (sample SAMEA2581918, study PRJEB24529) | metagenome | biome: Human gut stool | place: China | collected 2011 | reverse complement strand
TCTTTTTTTGGAAATTTTAAGTCAGTTTGTCAGGATCACTTTTTTGTTGGATTGTTTTACCTGAAGTTTACAATTAGAAAACAAAAAAAATACAATTAATATCATAAATATCTTGACACTGAAATATGTGTATGATAGACTTCTTTTCGTGTGAAAAATAAAAATCGTTTTTTCATGCAAATGTATGACCACTCAGATTACTGAGGCAGCCTAACGGACAGGCGGGTCGGTTGCCGGTGTGGTGAGGAGACCACGTTATTGATTGAGTCAGAAGCTCAAATTTTATAAGTTGATTACTTTATAATCAGTGTGTAAGCACATCATCTTGTGAAACGGTCAATAAGAGTGACATATATTTGCAGTTGCGATGCAGGCAAAGGCAGAAAGCAGAGAGCGGCAGGCAACGGATTCTTTGAAAAACGATATTTGGGATCGCATCAAGAGTAAAAAGGATTCCAATATGGAGAACGAAGGTCAACAGAGATGATTGCGCAGGCAGTTGTCTCTTTTTTATTACATAAAATGTGAAAATAATTATCTTAAAAATGATAAATTGCAATGGAGAAAGTTATGAACAGAGAAGATCAGAAAAGAGCTCCCATTTATGAAGCACTGGAAAAATTCAGAAAACAGCGTGTCGTACCATTCGATGTGCCGGGGCATAAGCGGGGGCGTGGCAATCCTGAATTAGTGGAATTATTAGGGGAAAAATGTGTAGGGATCGATGTGAATTCCATGAAGCCACTCGATAACCTCTGTCATCCGGTATCTGTTATAAGAGATGCGGAGGAACTTGCAGCAGATGCATTTCATGCAGAACATGCATTTCTGATGGTGGGAGGAACTACTTCTGCGGTGCAGAGCATGATTTTGTCAGTCTGTAAGAGAGGGGATAAAATTATCCTTCCGCGAAATGTACATAAAAGTGCCATCAATGCACTGGTGCTTTGTGGAGCAATTCCGGTTTATGTGAATCCGGAAGTGAATCCAAAACTCGGAATTTCTCTCGGAATGGAAGTGCCGTGTGTGGAGCAGGCGATCAAAGAGAACCCGGATGCAGTTGCAGTGCTTGTGAACAATCCGACTTATTACGGTATCTGTTCGGATATCCGTTCTATCGTAAAGCTTGCACATGCGCATGGCATGAAAGTGCTCGCAGACGAGGCACATGGAACACATTTGTATTTTGGAAAAAATCTTCCGGTTTCAGGCATGGAAGCCGGTGCTGATCTGGCAGCAATTTCCATGCATAAGTCCGGTGGAAGCCTGACGCAGAGCTCCATTCTGCTTGTAAACAAAGGTGTCAATGCAGATTATGTCAGACAGATCATCAATCTCACACAGACTACAAGCGCATCGTATCTTCTTCTGTCAAGCCTTGATATTTCAAGAAGAAACCTTGCGTTAAGAGGTGAGGAATCCTTTGCCAAAGTGTCCGAGATGGCAGAGTATGCGAGAAATGAGATCAACAATATCGGTGGATATTACGCTTATGGGAAGGATCTGATCAACGGAACCAGCATCTACGACTATGATGTGACAAAGCTTTCTATTTACACGCTTGGCATCGGGCTGGCAGGGATCGAAGTGTATGATCTTCTCCGCGATGAATATGATATTCAGATCGAATTTGGGGATATCTGTAATATTTTAGCCTATATTTCCATTGGAGACCGGACACAGGATATTGAGCGTCTGGTGGGGGCGCTGGCAGATATCGCAAGACTGTATAAAAAAGACAGGGCAGGACTTTTATCCGGTGAATATATAGCACCGAAAGTCATCCGTTCACCACAGGAAGCTTTCTATGCGGAAAAGAAATCCCTTCCGATCCGTGAGACAAACGGCTGTATTTCCGGTGAATTTGTCATGTGCTATCCGCCGGGAATCCCAATCCTGGCACCGGGTGAGATGATCACAGATGAAATCATCGAATATATCATTTATGCGAAGGAAAAAGGCTGCTCCATGCAGGGAACGGAAGATCCGGCAGTGGAACATCTGATGGTGCTGGTGTAAGAGATGAGTGATCCCGGAGAAAACGGTGGAAACCGGGACATGGAAGGAGAAGCAGAAAAATGGAAATGTGGTTTTCGGAGCTTCACACATCGAATGTAAAGCTCTCAATGAGAATTGAAAAACAATTATTCAGCGGTAACAGTGACTGCCAGAGGATCGATGTTCTGGAATCGGTAGAATTTGGCAAGTTTCTGGCTTTGGATGGAGATATCCTTTTTTCCGAAAAGGATGAATTTATTTATGACGAGATGGTAACGCATGTGCCGATGGCAGTACATCCGGACGTGCGTCACGTGCTGATCATCGGTGGCGGTGATGGCGGCGTTGCAAAAGAACTGACACAGTATGATTCCATAGAAAAGATTGATGTTGTGGAACCGGATGAGATGTTAGTGGAAGTCTGCCGGGAGCATTTTCCGGAGCTTGCATGTGGTCTGGATGATCCGCGTGTGAATGTGTATTATCAGGATGGACTTCGTTTCCTGAGAAACAAAACAGAGGAGTATGATCTGATCATCAATGACGCAACCGATCCATTTGGGCATACTGAGGGACTTTTTACCAAGGAATTTTACGGAAGCTGCTATAAGGCGTTAAAAGAGGACGGGATCATGGTTTATCAGCATGGAAGTCCATTTTATGATGAGGATAAGGAAGAGTGCATGAAGATGCACCGCAAGGCATTCCGTGCATTTCCGGTAAGCCGCGTCTATCAGGCACATATCCCGACCTGTTCATCCGGCTACTGGCTGTTTGGATTTGCTTCCAAAAAATATCACCCACTCAACAATCTGCGCGTGAAAGAGTGGAAAAAATTACATATCAAAACAAGATATTACACAACGAATCTTCACCGGGGAGCCTTCATGCTCCCGAAATATTTAGAAGACATGCTGGAGGACGAGGAAGACAGGTAGCGAGAGCGTGTTATCGAAAATTTTGTTAAGTTTGAACAATTTAGAGAAGATATGAGGAGTTTCGCAATTATCTAAAAAACAATAACGTAAAAAAAGGAGAGAAAAAAATGAGCAAGGTAATGATTATCGGATGTGGAGGCGTAGCTTCCGTAGCAATTGCAAAATGTTGCCAGAACAGTGATGTTTTCACTGAGATTATGATCGCAAGCAGGACAAAGTCCAAATGTGATGCAATGAAAGAAAAATTACAGCCAACAACAAAAACAGTCATCACAACCGCACAGGTAGATGCTGACAACACAGAGGAACTGATCGCACTGATCAACGAATACAAGCCGGATGCAGTGTTAAATGTGGCACTTCCATATCAGGATCTGACGATCATGGATGCCTGCCTTGCAACAGGAGTGGATTACATTGACACCGCCAATTATGAAGCAGAGAATACAGATGATCCAGAATGGAGAAAAATCTACGAAGAGCGCTGCAAGAAAGAGGGATTTACAGCATACTTTGATTATTCCTGGCAGTGGGCTTACAAGAAAAAGTTTGAAGATGCAGGCATTACAGCAATCCTTGGAAGCGGATTTGATCCGGGTGTGACAAGTGTCTACTCTGCCTACGCATTAAAACATTATTTCGATGAGATCCACTATATTGATATTTTAGACTGCAACGGCGGCGACCATGGCTATCCATTTGCAACAAATTTTAATCCTGAGATCAATTTACGAGAAGTATCTGCAATGGGTTCTTATTGGGAAGATGGTCACTGGGTAGAAGTAGAGCCAATGTCTATTAAGCGTGAATATGATTTCCCGGAAGTAGGAGAAAAAGATATGTATCTGCTTCATCATGAGGAGATCGAATCACTTGCAAAAAATATTCCGGGAGTAAAGAGAATCCGTTTCTTCATGACATTCGGACAGAGCTATCTGGATCACGTGCGCTGTCTGGAGGATGTGGGAATGCTTTCTACAACACCGATCAACTTTGAAGGAAAAGAGATCGTTCCAATCCAGTTCTTAAAAGCATTATTGCCGGATCCTGCAAGCCTTGGACCAAGAACGGTAGGAAAAACAAACATTGGATGTATTTTCAAAGGTGTAAAAGACGGAAAAGAAAAGACCATCTACATTTACAATGTATGCGATCATCAGGAGTGCTACAAAGAGGTTGGTTCACAGGCAATCTCCTACACAACAGGAGTTCCGGCTATGATCGGAACAATGATGGTAGTAGAGGGACTCTGGAAAAAACCGGGAGTATTCAATGTAGAGGAGTTTGATCCGGATCCATATATGGAAGCACTGAATAAATGGGGACTTCCTTGGGTAGTCTGCGAGAATCCGCAGGAAGTTGAGTAAGAACCTGCTTCAAGAAGAAGGAAAAAATGTCCTTCTTATATGAAATGACAGAAAGAGGAATGAACAGACAGAATGAGAATTGAAGAATTAAAAACACCATGCTATGTCATAGATGAAAAACAGTTGAAAAAAAATCTTTCCATTCTCCAGAAAGTGGAAAAGGATACCGGATGTAAAATCCTTCTTGCACAGAAAGCCTTTTCCTGCTTTTACGAATACCCGCTGATCGGTCAGTATCTCAGCGGAACAACGGCAAGCGGACTTTTTGAGGCTCGTCTCGGAAAAGAGGAAATGGGAAAAGAAAATCATGTATTTGCTCCGGCATATAAAGAAGAGGACGTGAAGGAACTGGTTAAAATCTGCGATCACATGGTTTTTAATTCTTTTTCACAGCTGGAAAAATACAAAACTCTCTGTAAAGAGAACAGCGTGGGAATCCGTATTAACCCGGAGTGTTCCACACAGGGGGATCATGCGATCTATGATCCATGTGCAAAGGGTTCGCGTCTCGGTGTGACAATTGCGCATTTTAAAGAGCAGTTTACGGATGAGATGTATGATTATGTGGATGGATTGCATTTTCACACGCTCTGTGAGCAGAATGCGGATGATCTTGCAAAAACCTTAGAGGCAGTAGAAGAAAAGTTCGGCAGTTATCTTTACAAAATGAAATGGTTGAATTTTGGCGGCGGACATCATATTACAAGAGCAGATTATGACATCGGACTGTTAGAAAAATGTATTCTGCACATGAAGGAAAAATATGATCTTGACATTTATCTGGAACCTGGCGAAGCAGTTGCATTGAATGCCGGATATCTTGTCACAACCGTTATGGATGTGGTAGATAACGATATACAGACGTTGATTCTGGACGCATCCGCAGCATGTCATATGCCGGATGTGCTGGAAATGCCATATCGTCCGCCACTTCGCAGTTCGGGAATGCCGGAGGAAAGGAAGTATACTTATCGGTTATCTTCCTATACCTGCCTGGCAGGTGATATTATCGGAGATTATTCTTTTGATGAAGAGAAAAAAGTGGATGACAGACTGTATTTTGAGGATATGGCGATTTACTCCATGGTAAAAAACAATACATTTAACGGAATACCACTGCCGGATATCGCAGTGATGGACGAGAGTGGTGAATGTAAAGTGATCCGCCGTTTTTCTTATGATGATTTTAAAGGAAGGCTGTCATGAGAAAGTCCGACCGGATGGAAGAACATGTGACAGGATGAAGCTATGATCCATGGAAAGACAACACGGAAAAAGGCAGGAAAACAGAAGTATGAAGATAGAAAACAGAACTCCTCATCAGGATGGATTTTATATGCCGGGGGAATTTGAACCGCAGGATGGTGTAATCTTAATCTGGCCGAAACGTCCGGGTTCCTGGCCATATGAGGCAAAAGAAGCCGGAAAAGTATTTGCAGGGATTGCCAATAAGCTGGCAGAGACAGAAAAAGTATATATGCTGACAGAACCGGAAACGGAAGCGGCGGCAAGAGAGCTGCTGTGTGAGAATGTAGAAATTTTAACAATTCCGACAGACGATGCATGGGCAAGGGATGTCGGACCAACCTTTGTGACGGATGGAAAAGAAGTCCGTGGGGTCAACTGGAGCTTTAATGCCTGGGGCGGAACCTATGATGGTCTTTATCAGGACTGGCAAAAGGATGATAAGGTTGCAGAAGAATTTTGTAAACTGACCGGTTATGATTATTATGATGCGGCTCCTTTTGTGCTGGAAGGCGGTTCCATCCATTCAGACGGACAGGGAACGGTGATCGCAACGGAAGCCTGTCTGCTCAGTAAGGGAAGAAATCCGGAACTTACGAAAGAGCAGATCGAAGCAAAATTGCAGGAATATCTCGGCGCCGAGAAGATCATCTGGCTTCCAAACGGAATCTATCAGGATGAAACAAATGAACATGTAGACAATGTCTGTGCATTTATAAAACCGGGTGAGGTTGTCCTTGCATGGACAGATGATGAGAGTGATCCGCAGTACGCACTTTCAGCAGAAGATCTTAAGGTTCTTGAACAGGAGACAGACGCCAAAGGAAGAAAGTTCCGTGTGCATAAAATGCCAATCCCGAAGAAGCCTGTCTGTATTACAGAAAAAGAGCTGGCAGGTTACGTGTTTGAAGAAGGCGAGGATACAAGAGAAGCCGGAGAACGGTTAGCGGCAAGCTATGTGAATTTTTACATCGGAAATCAGGTTGTGCTTGTACCGCAGTTTGGAGACGAGCATGATGTTCTGGCAACTGATTTATTGCAGAAGCTGTTTCCGGAGCGTGAGATCGTGCCAATCTTTGCAAGGGAGATCATCATTGGCGGCGGCAATATCCACTGTATCACACAGCAGATACCGGTACGCAGATGACGGATAGCAGGAAATCATATAAAGTATCGTTGCAAGACAGATGGAAAGATAAAAATGCCGGATTTCAGAACAAACAGGAATAGAACGAAAAAGCATGGAAAATATTAAGAAGCGGGAGACAGCATATTATGAGCAGAAAACGTAACGTCACAGTAGCCGCAGTTCAGATGAAATGCAGCACAAATGTGGAAGAAAATATCGCAAAGGCAGATGCACTTGTCCGGGAAGCGGCAGAAAAAGGAGCACAGATCATCCTTTTGCCGGAGCTTTTTGAAAGACAGTATTTTTGTCAGGAACGCAGATATGAATACTATGAATTTGCAAAAGAAGTGAATGAAAATGATGCGGTAAAACATTTTTCTGCACTGGCAAAGGAATTGTCTGTTGTCATCCCGGTCAGCTTTTATGAAAAAGATGTGAACCGCCTGTTCAATACTGTTGCAGTGATCGATGCAGACGGAAGTAATCTGGGCATATACCGCAAGACACATATCCCGGACGATCATTATTATCAGGAAAAATTTTACTTTGTTCCGGGAGATACCGGATTTCAAGTGTTTGATACAGCGTATGGGAAAATCGGTGTCGGCATCTGTTGGGATCAGTGGTTCCCGGAGACAGCAAGAGCCATGGCAGTCAAAGGAGCAGAGCTGCTCTTTTACCCGACTGCGATCGGCAGTGAACCAATCTTAGAGTGCGACAGCATGCCACACTGGAGAAGAGCGATGCAGGGACATGCAGCAGCAAACCTCATGCCGGTGATCGCAGCAAACCGTATCGGAACAGAAGAAGTAGTTCCATGTGAAGAAAATGGCGGACAGAGATCAGCTCTCACATTTTACGGATCTTCTTTTATCACAGATCAGACCGGAGAACTTGTGGCAGAGGCAGACCGCAAGACGGAACAGGTGATCCTTGCAACGTTCGACTTAAATGAAATGCAGGAGAACCGTCTGTCATGGGGAATCTTCCGGGACAGAAGACCGGAGTGCTATGGGGATATCTGTAAATAAGCAAAAGGACGCATGAAAAATAATATGTACCCTCTTTACTGGACAAACCAGTAAGGAGGGTATTTTCATGCGTCCTTTTGCTTATTGCGGATACAAGAGTGGTTATACTCCATAAAAAAGTGCCTTTTGCATCTTTTAGTAGCCAAGTTCCTCTCCAATTAAAATGACTTTAATCCTTCCCTGAATGCCACTTCTTCTAGTAATAACGACCTGATTGCAGATGCAGTCAGGAGAGAGGCAGTCGGCACAGACTCCGGTGACAGCACATGGTGTCTGCTTGTTCAGACGTACACAGTTCATAGGGGTTGCGGTTAAGTGGACACGGTCAATGGCTTCTGCAACGTCCTTTGCAACCTTGTTCATTCCGGCAAGAATAATGACATTTTCAGGACCGTAGATCAAAGCAGCGACCCGGTTTCCATTACCGTCGATATTGACTAATTCTCCATCAATTGTCATGGCGTTGGTGCTCATGAAATAGTAGTCAGCCATCAGTGCGTCGTGGAATATTTTTCTGGAATCTTCCGGCGTCTTACAGACAGCTCGGTCTAAAAACTCTAGTGTCATGGAGCCGCCGTGAGCCACGACTGCACCGGATGGCAGGAAAGAAAGTGCTTTCTCTACGGCTTCTTTTGCGGTCGGGTAGTAGTATGCTTCCATTCTTCTTTTTTCAAAATTTTTGATCATGGTATTGGCGAGTGTTTCGTAATATTTTGCTTTTGGTGTCATATGATCCTTCTCCTCCTATTTAACTTTTTGACTTTTATTATAAGCGGATTTTTTCGTTATGCAAGCGCTATTAAAATAATTGAAAACGATCAGATTTTCTTCTATTAACAATTCTGAAACAAAACTCAAACAAATTCAAAATAATATATGTTATGATGTAATCAATGGACAATGATAGAAACCAGAAAGGAACAGAAAAATGATACACATTCTTGTAGTGGATGATGATAAAAATTTAAACCAGACGGTATGCACCTATTTAAATGACTGTGGATTTGAGGCAAAAGGCGTTTTGAGTGCGAACGAAGCCTATGACGAGATGTATAACAATCTCTACGAGCTGATCATTTCCGACATTATGATGCCGGAGATCGACGGATTTGAATTTGCGGAGACAGTGCGTCAGGTCAATAAACAGATCCCGATCCTTTTCATGTCGGCTAAGGATGATCTTCCTTCCAAACGGAAAGGATTTTTAGTTGGAATCGATGATTATATGGTAAAACCGGTGGAGTTAGCAGAACTTGAGATGCGTGTGAGGGCACTGCTCCGGAGAAGTAATATCGAGATGGAGCGCAAACTTATTGTCGGAAATCTGGAGATGGATGCGGACGGCATGACTGCAATGATAAATGGGGAGGAGATACCGGTCACAACACGCGAATTCAATATTTTATATAAACTGTTGTCTTACCCGAAAAAAACATTTACAAGGGCACAGCTTATGGATGAGTTCTGGGGGCTTGATTCGGGAACGAGCCTGCGGGCTGTGGATGTCTATGTGACAAAGCTCCGCGACAAGTTTTCCACCTGCGATGGATTCGAGATCAAAACCGTGCGTGGACTTGGATACAAGGCGGTATTGCTATAGAAAGGGACTGCCTGAAACCATGAACAAATTGAACCATACCAATACAATCAAAAATGACCGTTTTCCATCTTCCCTGTTTCTGGTGTATTTTCTCGTATTGCTGTTAATGTCCGGTATTCATACAGGAATTATCGTAGGTATGAATGCACTGGGGTGGAACAAAATCATACAGGTGATTTTACCGCTTGGTTACTGGACTGTTGTGGCAGTTGGATTGACACTTTTTACGAAAAATGTGATCCGGAAAAGCTATGAAAAGCCGATGCATGACCTGGCAGATGCAACTAAAAAAGTGGCAGAGGGCGATTTTTCAGTGTATGTTCCAACACTTCACACCGCTGACCGGCTGGATTATCTGGATGTCATGATCATTGATTTTAATAAAATGGTGGAGGAACTCGGCAGCATTGAGACGTTGAAAACAGACTTTTTCTCCAATGTTTCCCATGAGATCAAGACGCCGCTTGCAATTATCCAGAACAATGCGGAGCTGCTCTGTATGGAAAAGACGCCGGAGAAACAAAAAGAATATGCCGAAGTGATCTTTCAGACTACAAAGCGTCTGTCGGAACTTATCAGTAATATTTTAAAACTGAACAAGCTTGAAAAACAGGCGATCACGCCGGTAGCAGAAGAGTACGATCTGTGTGGACAGCTTGCGGAATGTGCCGTGAATTATGAGCCGGTGTGGGAGAAAAAAGATATTGGATTTGATGCAGATATGGAAGATTCTGTAAAGATCACGGCAGACGCTGCGTTGATGGAGTTAGTCTGGAATAACCTTTTTTCCAATGCAGTGAAGTTCACAGAACCGGGAGGAACGATAAAGCTGACCGAGCAGTCGGATGATTCTGAGATCCGTGTGTCGGTGGAGGATAACGGCTGCGGAATGACGGAAGAGACAAGGAAACATATTTTTGAAAAATTTTATCAGGGGGATACGTCCCACGCAATGGCTGGAAATGGACTTGGACTGGCGCTTGCCCTGCGTGTTTTGCAGTTAAATGATTATAAAATCGAAGTGGAAAGCGAACCGGGACGCGGCAGTAAGTTTACGGTGATCATTCCGAAAAGGTAGAATATTGGATAACAGACAGAAAGCGAATTTCTGGGAAAGCGTAGAAAAATGAGTGAGTTTGAGAGTTTTGATTATACGAAAGTGACGGTTGCCGAGAATCAGATGTCACAGTATATGGATGGCTACGAGCATTTTGGATGGAAGGTGGATTCCAATGTACCCATAGAAAAAGGAATAGGAAAAGTAACGATCCATTTAAAGCGGAGCAGGGCAGTTTTAAATAAAATGGAACTGACACGGTTACAGAGACATTTTGAGGCGTGCATGAGTGAGATTGCGGCGCTCGAAAATTCCACAGAATCTTTTGCAATGATCGCGGCACTGACCAGTGGGATTTCAGGCTGTGCGTTTATGGCGGGGTCGGTATTCGCTGTGACGGCTGCAAAACCGATCATCTGGCTGATGATTTTGCTCGCAATCCCGGGATTTTTTCTGTGGGGAATCGCATATCCTCTTTATAAAAATGTGAAAAAGTGGAGAGAAGAGAAAGTGAAGCCTCTCATTGAGGCAAAGCTTGATGAGGCGGAAAAAGTGTGCGAGAAAGGGCATGCGCTGTTATAGCTGTAAAGCATCTGACGGAAAAATACGGTGGCACGCTTGTGGCAAGCCAGGAGAAATACATTTTAATAATTCCGAAACAAAACAGAAGCAATTCGCAAACAAAACCTCTCTATGATACAGACAAACAAATGAAACACAGATCATTACAAAAAAGAGAGGAAACATAAAATGAGCGAAACATTATATTTAGTAACAGGAGCAGCAGGTTTTTTAGGAAGTCATGTATGTCATCAGTTGTTGGAGCGTGGAGAAAAAGTAAGAGCATTTGTTCTTGATGGTGATCCGGCAATCAAATATATTCCAAAAGAGGCAGAGATTGTAAAGGGAGATCTCTGTGATATCGATTCACTCGAAAACTTTTTCAAAGCACCGGAGGGAACAGAGACAATCGTGCTCCATGTGGCAAGCATGGTCAGTGTCAATCCTGATTTTAACCAGAAACTTGTGGATGTGAATGTGGGTGGAACCAAAAATATCATCCAGAAATGTTTAGAGCACAAAGAGTGCAAAAACCTTGTCTACGTAAGTTCTACCGGAGCAATTCCGGAACTTCCAAAGGGACAGAAGATCAAAGAGGTAAATGAGTTTGATGCAGAGAAAGTCGTGGGCTGGTACAGCAAGACCAAGGCGATGGCAACACAGGCTGTTTTGGATGCAGTGAAAAAGGAAGGATTAAACGCATGCGTCGTACACCCGAGTGGTATTTTAGGGCCACAGGACTATGCAGTGGGGGAGACTACAGGAACCATTATTAAAATCATCAATGGCGAAATGCCGATCGGCATGGGCGGAAGTTTTAACCTCTGTGACGTGCGTGACCTTGCAGCGGGCTGTATCGCAGCAGCCGATAGAGGACGAAAAGGCGAATGTTACATTCTTGGAAATGAGGAAGTAACGTTAAAGAAAATGTGTGAACTGTTAGACAAAGATCTTCACTGTGGCACCTGTAAATTTTATCTGCCGCTCGGATTGGCAAAACTGCTCGCAAAGCAGATGGAGAAAAAGGCAGCGAAAACCGGTGCGAAAGCATTGATGACGACATTTTCTGTCTACAATCTGGAACGCAATAATGCATTTGACTATTCCAAGGCAGAAAAGGAACTGGGCTATCATACAAGAAGCTATGCGGAGACATTGCATGATGAGGCAGTGTGGCTTAGAGCAGAAGGAAAAATTGCATAAAAGGCAGTGGAAAGGAAAAAAGTTTATAATGGAGATTTTTGTGATATGAAAAAAGTATGTGTTGTAACCGGAGGCGGCTCCGGAATCGGTTTTGCAGCTGCAAAAGAGGCAGCAAAAAAAGGGTACTATGTAATGATAGTTGGACGAAATGAAAAAAAACTTGCAGGTGCAGTAGAAGAATTGAGAAAAGACGGATGCGAAGCAGAAGCGTATAGCTGTGACGTTTCAGACAGGGAACACTGCTTTGCATTGGCAAGGCATGCGGCAGAATGTGGGGCAGTAAAGGCCGTGTTGCATATTGCCGGAATGAGTCCGCATATGGGAGATGCGGAGAAAATCATGCAGGCAAACGCACTTGGAACCGTCAATATCAACGATGCATTTTTTGAAGTGATCGCAGAGGGCGGCTGTGTGATCGACACAAGTTCCACTTCTGCTTACATGGCACCGTCGTTTATTATGCCAAAAAGGGTTTATCCGCTTGCATGTACAGACCGGAAGCTTTTTATGGATAAAATGATGAAAAAAGTAAAAATGTTTCCACGGAAAACAAGAGAGGGTGTCGCCTACAGTATGAGTAAGCATTTTACTATCTGGTTTGCAAAGCAGGATGCAGCACGTTTTGCCGGAAAGAATGCCCGGGTGTTAAGTATTACGCCAGGAAACTTTGAGACACCGCTCGGAAATCTCGAAAAAGAGGAAGCGTCCACCTATCTGAAATTTGCGGCAATCAAGAGAAATGGACGTCCGGAGGAGATTGCACCGCTTTATGTTGCACTGATCGATGAGAGGTTAAGTTATCTGACCGGCACAGACATACTCTGCGATGGAGGCTGTATCGCAGGCGGAGCCAGTGCCTTTGCGAGATAAAAGTTATAGTAATTAGCCGATCAAATTGAATCAATTGTATTTTTATAAAGAATCCGCTATACTGAAACAGATTTAGTATAGTGGATTTTTTGTATTGGGGAGAACATTTTGATTACAGTAGCAATCGTAGAGGATGAAGCGGCAGTCACAAGGAAGCTGACGAATATGGCGCAGGATGGAAAAACATGGGAGAAGATGAATGCATAAAATGAATGCTAAAAAATCCGCAGATTATTGCAATCTGATAGAAAATGTAAAAAACAAATATCGAAAAAATCCTATATATGCTAAGAACACACCACATATTAAATATATGCTGATAGGTCAGGATTTTGGACCGCCTGAAAAGGAAGAGATAAAGGGTACGATTGCAAATGTCCGTAAGATGAATGATGGTATAGATGCGATGTTTCATGAAAATGTAGATTTGGAAGCAAGGGATTCACAGACGGATAAAAATATTGTCGGATACTTTGAACTGCTTGGTAAAAATGAAATTGACAAGAAAAAATATCCAGATTTGTTTTTCTGCAATTGTAATTTGGGCTATCGCAGAGATAAGTATTCTGGAAATATGACCAGAAAGATATTGGCAAATGATGCAGCTGAAATAAAATCATTGATTGACATTATAGAGCCGGAAAACATAATCTGTCTGGGGCTTGATACATCCGTGGTTGTAATACGAACTCTGATTGATAAAAAGTTTTCCTGTAATAGAGTATCTGAACTTATAGGAACTGGTGAACCTTATATTTATGGAGAAACATATATATACCCTGTAGCACATCCGGGGTATTGGGGTACAGGTACAAGAGGGGAGGATAATGTTATTGAAGATTGGAGGAGAATTAGAAAATAGGGAGGTGCCACAATGCCATTTAAGATTGTCCGCAACGATACAACAAGAGTAGGTGGACTGGGGAAGCTATGCATATCAGTGCACAAAGGAGCAACTGGAAAAACTGATGGAACAGACTGGATGTGAAATAGATAAGATGAATGAACTGGCATCTGAGAAAATCTATGGTATTGTGTTTGTTGAAGAGGTGTAAATCTTTTAGAGACCGGAGAAATTCTGGTCTCTTTATTTCGATTACCACTGTCAAATAAAGACAAAATGGTTTATACTTTTTATCAAGTGAAAGAAGAAAGCATTAAAAGTAGATTTGATGGCAAAATTATAAAAAGAATGATGGATATACAGTTAGTTACAGAACTTAAAGGTTCACTGCATAATTACGATGGAGGTTTGGCGATTGAAAGAAGAGATTCTGGAAGAATTAAATATTAAAGAAAATCATGAACGAGAATGTAAGCTGGCAGCAGGTGGACTTCCTGAGAGCATATGGGAGACTTACTCTTCTTTTGCTAATACAAATGGTGGCACGATTCTGCTTGGTATTAGGGAATACAGAGATTCTTTTACAGTTGAAGGACTGACAGACAAGCAGATTGTTAAATATCAGAAGGATTTCTGGAGTACTTTAAATGACAGAAATAAGGTGTCAAAGAATATCTTGCTGAATCATCATGTCAGACCTGTGATAGTCAGGGAAAAGAAAATACTCAGAATTGATGTTCCTGCGGCAGACAGACACGATAAGCCGGTTTATATTGGGACAGATCCAATGAAAGGCACTTATAAAAGAGATTATGAAGGTGACTTCCTTTGTGCCGAAGAGGCAGTCCGTGCAATGTTTGCAGATCAGAGAGATGTGTCAGGCGATGTGGAGGTGCTGGAAGAGTTTGGATTAGATGTGCTGAATCAGGATACGATAAAAGGCTATAGAATTATTTTTGAACAGCTTCACAGTGGACATCCTTGGAATGCTTTGGAAA
>OGNR01000826.1_pt1 | contig 15182 bp, 19 predicted proteins | sample 1573501 | NCBI WGS metagenome assembly OGNR01 (sample SAMEA2581918, study PRJEB24529) | metagenome | biome: Human gut stool | place: China | collected 2011 | reverse complement strand
TTTAGAGAGTAGCAGCCTTTTTTATTTTGAATATAAAATATGACACATACACTTGACAATATGCATACATAGATGAAATAGGACATTTCTTCCTAAAAACAGTATGTTTATGGTATACTAGCTAATAGTAATGCGGTTTCAACCGACATTACATATTATTATGAGAAATTAATGCAAAGGAGTTATAATCAAATGGATAACAATGAAGTAGTAACAGAAGAAGTGACAGCAGTTGTTGAAAATAATACAGGTATTGAAATAGAGCCTTTATTTGAGGAGCTTCTTTCTGCAATTCACAATGTAAATGGAGAAGAAAACTGAATCTGGTAATGTTAGATGATGCAATCCCAGCAGGTGCAAAATTGTATTAAGAGTATAAATGTCACATGGTTGTTAATAACTGTGTGGCATTTTATCGTTGTTGTTGATAAGGATATGAAAAGTTGCCTAAAATAGAAGGAGAGCCGGATTGCTGTTCCGACAAGAGTAGTGGTCACGAAGTGTTGTAAAAAAGCAGGATTAAAAGTGGAAAAATTTGAAATCCGCAAAGGAATGCGTATGCATTGTGTGGTGAGAAAAATAGTTGTGAAAAATCTAAAAATTATACTTGACAAATGAATAGAATGAGATAAAATATAACAGTACTATATAACGCTGTTATATTTTGGAGAGACGTTCAGGAGAATAAGAAAAAGATGTCGACAAAAGCAGAAGATACAGAGAAAAATATATTAAATACAGCCAGAAAGCATTTTTTAAAAGATGGCTTTTCCGGGGCATCTTTAAGAAATATTGTAAAGGATGCCGGACTTACAACGGGTGCCTTTTATAAATACTATCCGACAAAAGAGGCGCTTTTTGATGCACTGACAGATCCGTATATAGAACATATATATCAGATCTACGACCGTGTAGTTGAGGATTTTGAAAAGCTTTCTGCCAAAGAACAGACCAGTAATATGTCGGACACATCCGGCGACGGAATGGATCAGATGATTGACTATATCTATGAGCATTATGATAATTTCCGATTATTGCTGAAATGTGGAGACAGTGGAAAGTTTGAGACATTCATACACAATATGGTAGACAGGGAAATGAGATCCAGTTTGGAATATGTGAAGAAAATGAAGGAGGATGGAATTGAAATACCGATTGTCGGGGAAAGCCTCATGCATATGATTTATACCGGATTTTTTTCATCTATATTTCAGATCATTGAGCACGATATAGATAAGGAAACTGCAAAGAGAAATGTGCACAAGCTTCGGGAATTCAATACCGGTGGCTGGGAGCGATTGTGGAACGTTAAATTTTAGGCTTACGATTCAGAAAGGTACATTTTAAGAAAATAATATCAGGTGGCTGATGCCGGCATGCCACCTATTTTATTATACAAGGGTTAGACGCAACTAACAAAATTAAAACTATAGCAAGGAGTGAATACGTGTGAAAGAAAAGAAAAAGTCAGCAGTCAGCTGGATACTGACATGGGCTGGACAAAAAAGAAGTGCCTATGTGTGGAGTGTATTGCTCGCAATAGGAAATGTTATTTTTAAGATTCTTCCGTACTTTATAATTGCGGATGTGGTGAAACTGTTTTTAAACGGTGAAAAGGAGTTTGAAAAATATCTGATAAAAGCAGTCCTGATCGCACTGTCGTTTGTGATCGCAGAACTGTTTCATTCACTTTCAACGTCATTGTCACATAAAGTAACTTTTGTGGTACTTGCAAATATAAGAAAAGCGTGTTGCGACAAGCTTGCCAGGGTACCTCTTGGGTATGTGAAAGATACACCGTCAGGTACTTTTAAAAATATCATGGTGGAAAGAATTGACAGTATCGAGACAACTTTGGCTCACATAGTACCAGAATTTACCTCCAATCTGCTTGCACCGGTTGTAATCCTGATTTATTTCTTCCTGACAGACTATCGGCTGGCACTTTGGTCTTTAGTTCCGATTGTTGTTGGACTTTTCTCATATTTTGGAATGATGCTGGATTATAAGCCAAGTTTTGAAAGGACGGTTAATACCACAAAAGAGCTGAATGATGCTGCGGTAGAATATATTAACGGAATAGAGGTCATAAAGGCATTTGGAAAGACAGAAAGCTCTTATGCTAAATTTACAAAAGCGGCAAGGGAATATGCGGACTCTTTCATTTCATGGATGAGAAGATGTTCTGTCTATCATGCATTGATGATGGTGGTGACACCGTATACACTTCTTACAGTATTGCCTTTTGGAGCCTATTATGTATCGAATAAAACCTTAGAGTTATCTGATTTTGTCATTTGTATCATTCTCTCACTGGGAATTGTCGGGCCTCTGATCACGGTGGGCTCCTATACAGATGACCTTGGGAAAATCGGAGTAATCGTTGATGAGATAGCAGGTATTTTAGAACAGCCGGAGTTAAAACGTCCGGAGAAAAGTAAAGATGTTCCAAAAGATAATTCCATCATTCTTGAAAATGTAAGGTTTGGCTATCACGACAAAGAAATCCTGCATGGAGTAAATATGGAACTGAAAGCAGGAACTGTAAATGCAATTGTTGGACCTTCCGGAAGCGGAAAGTCAACGATCGCAAAGCTAATCGCATCTTTATGGGATGTGGATTCCGGCAGCATTAAAATCGGTGGGGTTGATGTAAAAGAGCTGGCACTTACAGATTTCAACCGGAAAATTGCCTATGTCGCGCAGGACAATTATCTGTTTAATGAGACAGTTCGTGAAAATATCAGACAGGGAAATCCAAACGCTACGGATGACCAGGTGGTTGAGGTTACAAAGAAGAGCGGCTGTTATGAATTTATCATGCAGTTAGAAAATGGATTTGATACCGTTGTAGGCGGTGCCGGTGGACATCTGTCGGGAGGAGAGAGACAGCGTATCTCGATTGCCCGGGCGATGCTAAAGGATGCACCAATCGTCATTTTAGATGAGGCAATTGCCTACACCGATCCGGAAAACGAAGCTCTATTACAAAAATCCATTGCAAAACTGGTGGACGGAAAGACACTGATCGTCATAGCACACAGGCTTTCTACCGTTAAGGACAGTGACCAGATATTTGTGGTAAATGATGGAAACGTGACAGCGCATGGCACGCATGAGCAGCTTCTGGTGTCATGCCCGCTTTATAAAGAAATGTGGAATGCCCATATTTCAGTAAAAGATACCGTAAGGGAGGGCGAATGATATGTTTGAGATTCTGGCGAAATTCTTTCGATTTTCAGGGAGGGAAAATGGAAACAAATTCAAACTGTCGATGGTCATTGGGCTTGTAGAAGCACTTGCATCTGCAATGAAGATACCAGCCATTATGTACATATTGATTGGTTTGCTTGGTGGAAAACCGATAGGAAAATATATCGGAGGTTCCTTAGCCATTATGGTCATTGCGATTGTGATTGCTGTTATATGTAAGAGAAGTTCTACGGTACTTCAGACAGAAGGTGGCTATAATGCAAGTGCTTTTACGAGAATCAAAATTGCAGAGCATCTGCGTTACCTTCCGATGGGATATTTTAATTCTAACAGTATTGGAGAGATATCTTCGGTGACAACCAATACGATGGAATCACTAGGAGATGTAGCGGCCAGGGTGGTTATGCTGACAACGCAGGGGATTTTAGAGACTTTGATGATCATCCTTATGCTGCTTGTTTTTGATTGGAGAATCGGACTGATATCTGCAGCTGGAGTCCTGATTTTCTTTGGTGTAAATTCTATGATGCAGAATGCAGGGAAAAAAGATTCTGAACAAAAGGTGGTATGTGATACAGAACTCGTAAGTCAGATCATGGAGTATCTTCAGGGAATCTCAGAAGTGAAATCCTACAATCTGCTTGGAAAACAGGCAAAGAGATTAAATGATGCAAACGATGCGAGTGCCAAAATCAATACCAGAATGGAAATGGTATTTGTCCCGTATCATTTTTTACAAAGCGTGATAACGAAGATAACAGGAGCCGTAATTGTGGCATGCAGTGCATATTTTTATATCAATGGAACTATGAGTGCGGTTTATGCCATTGGTATGACAATCTCAGCATTTATGCTTTATGCCAGTCTGGAATGTACAGGAAATTACTCATCCCTCTTACATGTGGTAAGTGTATGTGTGGACAAAGCAAATGCAATTCTGGAACTGGATACGATGGATATCGATGGCAAAGAGATACAGCCGGAAAACTATGATATCAGACTTTCAGATGTTACATTTTCCTACGATAAGCGGAAGATTATTGATGGTGTATCACTCTCTATCCCAGAAAAAACAACGACAGCAATCGTTGGTCCGTCTGGCGGAGGTAAATCTACACTTTGTAATCTGATTTCCAGATTCTGGGATGTGGATTCCGGAGAAGTGACCCTTGGCGGTGTAAATGTAAAAGAGTACAGCATGAACAGCCTGATGAATAATTTTGCATTTGTCTTTCAGTCCGTCTATCTTTTTGCAGATACAATTGAGAATAATATTAAGTTCGGACGTCAGGATGCAAGTCATGAGGAAGTGGTGGAAGCAGCAAAGAAAGCCTGCTGTCACGAGTTTATCAGCAAACTTCCAAATGGATATAATACCGTGATCGGAGAGGGCGGTGCCACGCTTTCCGGTGGTGAAAAACAACGGATCTCCATTGCCAGGGCGATTATGAAGGATGCACCGATCATTATTCTTGATGAGGCAACAGCGAATGTAGATCCTGAGAATGAGAAAGAACTTGTGGAGGCTGTGGATGCACTGACGAAAGAAAAAACGATCATTATGATTGCACACAGACTGAAGACGGTACGCCATGCAGATCAGATCGTGGTCGTAGAGAAAGGGCAGATTGTGCAGAAAGGGACCCATGAGCAGCTGATGAAGCAGGAAGGAATTTACAAGCGGTTTGTGGATGCAAGAGAGCAGGCAGTCAGCTGGAAACTGGCACGTTAAGAAACAAAGTAATATATTGATAAAAAACAAGGAGCATTCAAAATGAAAAATAAAAAGAAATTAAAAGGAAAAGATTTGATCAATATTGGAATCTATGCAGCGATTTACTGTGTGATTATGACAGCAGTTGCAATGCTGGGATTTATACCGATCATGATGCCGCTTTTATGTGTGATTGTCCCAATATTTGGCGGTATTCCATATATGCTTTTTTTGACAAAAGTTGATAAATTTGGAATGATAACTATTTATGCTATGATCGTTGGATTGTTTTTGTGGATTACAGGAATGGGATACTGGCCGTTTATTTTTGGAATTATATGTGGTGTTATTACAGATCTTATTGTAAAATCGGGAAATTATAAAAGCAGTAAGAAAAATATATTAAGTTGTGGAGTATTTAATCTGATCATCTTTGGAAACTTTGTTCCAATGTTTATGAATATTGAGGCATATTTCAGTACGCGTCAGAGTTTTGGACAGGAGTATATCACTAAAATGACAGATATCTTTGCGAACTCATGGCTGATCCCATTACTTATTGCAGCATGCGTGATTTGTGGATGGATCGGAGGAGTATTTGGAAAATCATTGTTGAAAAAGCATTTTGAGAAAGCGGGAATTGCATAATGATACATACATACGTCACATTTGATCCAAGAACGAAAATGCTTCTTTTAATGACAATGGCAATATTTGTTCTGGGAGGAGCAGGAGATAAATTATTTGGTGCGTACCTTCCGTTATTCTGTCTGCTTCCGTTCGTGTTTTTTATACTTGTAGGTAAGTGGAAAAGAGCAGCAGGATACATCATTTTGTACAGTGTATTTTATTTGCTGACAGTGTTTGTGCTGCCTCATATGACAGGTTTTATTGGATTTATATTGCTTGCATTCTGCGGGATTATGACAAGGTTTCTGCCGGGAATCATGGCTGGAACCTATCTGATGCAGACAACAACAGTAAGTGAGTTTTCTTCGGCTATGAGCAGGATGCATATTACGGATAAGCTGACCATACCGCTTTCTGTTATGTTTCGTTTTTTTCCAACGATTGCGGATGAATTCCGGGCAATCAATGATGCGATGCGTATGCGGGATATTCGCTTCGGCGGGAAAAATGTCGATAAAATGATAGAGTACAGACTGATTCCACTTATGGTCTGCTCCGCAAAAATTGGAGAGGAGCTCAATGCCGCAGCTATTACACGGGGACTTGGCGGTGATGTAAAGCGGACCAATGTGTGCCGGATTGGTTTTCATTTTCAGGACTATATTGTAGTACTTATTTGCTTTATTCCTTATGTAATATGGATCGTTTCAATGATTTCAAGATTATTTATGTAATATATAGATAAAACCGCATGATGTCATGATATTGGCAGAGTGCGGTTTTGTTACAAATGGAGGATATTATGATACAGATAGAAAATGTCAGTTTTCAGTATAATAATTCGGAAAAAGGAGCGTTAAAAGATGTTTCGATTTCAGTTGATAAAGGAGAATGTGTTTTGTTATGTGGGGCTTCAGGTTGTGGAAAGACAACAATAACGCGCCTTATAAATGGTCTTATCCCACATTTTTATGAAGGAGAGTATAGCGGAAATGTCAGCGTTTATGGAATGAATGTGCAGAGTGAAGAACTATATAATATATCAAAAAAGGTGGGTAGTGTATTTCAGAATCCAAGAAGTCAGTTTTTCTGCATGGATACAACAAGTGAAGTTGTGTTTGGATGCGAAAATATGGGACTTGTAGAAAACGATATTAACGAACGTGTAAAACTGGCTGTAAGCGAACTGGAAATGGAAAATCTTATGGACAGAGATATTTTTAAATTGTCAGGCGGTGAGAAGCAGAGAGTTGCCTGTGGTTCTGTAACTGCGATGCAGCCCGACGTATTTGTACTTGATGAACCAACATCAAATCTGGATAAAGAATCCATAGAAAGACTAAAAAATACGCTTTTACTCTGGAAAAAGCAGGGAAAAACAATCGTGATAGCGGAGCATAGGTTGTATTGGCTTAAGGAAATATGTGACCGTGTAGTCTATCTTGAACATGGAAGAATTATGTTTGATATCACAATGCAGGAATTTCTGAAATTTTCAGAGCAAAAGCTGCAAAATCTCGGACTTCGTACAATGCAGCCACATTGTGATGAAAGCAGTAAAAGACATGAGTATATTGCCAAAAAGTCGGACATAGTACTGAAAAATTATTATTTTTCCTATGGAGAAAAAAAGGTACTGGAGTTTGGAGATATGCAGCTCCCAAAGAATGAACTTATAGCAATTACAGGACAAAACGGAGCAGGAAAATCTACGTTCGTCAGATGCTTTTGCGGATTGGAGAAAAAATTTAAGGGACAGACGGTCATAGAAGAGAAGCAGTATAAACCAAAGGAAATGCTCCGTAAATGTTATCTTGTAATGCAGGATGTAAATCATCAGCTTTTCTGTGAATCTGTAGAAGATGAAGTTCTTATTGGAGCATCGGATACCGGAAAAGAGATACAGGAAAGAGCCAGAGAAATTATGCAAAAACTTGGTATATGGGAATTTCGTGATAAACATCCGATGTCATTATCCGGTGGTCAGAAACAGCGTGTGGCTATTGCATCGTCTGTGCTTGCAGAAAAGGAGATACTGATATTTGATGAGCCGACGAGCGGTCTGGATTATTGTCATATGGTAAGTACTGCACAGCTGTTTAAAGAACTTCGTGACATGGGTAAAAGTATTTTTATTATCACCCATGACAGGGAATTGATTGAACGATGTTGTAATTATGAATTTTATGTGGCTGATCGACAGGCGATATTGTATGGATTATAAATACTCCGCAAATAAAATTGAGAACTATGAATCGTAAGAGTCTGATGTCATCTGGTCTCGACAACGAGAGCACCCGGAATAAATTAAAAGAATTGGCATTGTACGATTCGGAAACAAATGAAACAGTGGTTCTATGTCAAGATTTAGTACAAGTTAAAATGAGAAATTTTTCCCCATTTTAACCCGCCAGAAGCTCAGCCTCAGTGTGTGTTCTTTCATATACTCGTTCGAATTCATTTGGTGACATATAGTTACAATGGCTATGAATTCGTTTCGTACTGTAGAAAGCTTCCAGATATTCGAAAATCAAACGGTATGCCTGCTTGTAATCGCGAATTTTAAAGCGGTTGAGCCATTCACGTTTGATAATTGAATGGAAGGATTCAATGCATGCATTATCCCACGGAAACGCTTTCTTTGAGTAACTACGCTGCATATTTTCTGTTGCTTTTTTATATTCCGTTGCAACATACTGACTGCTACGATCTGAGTGAATGATTAATGGCTGGTCGATATTTCGGCGAGCGTTGGCTTTGTTTATTGTATCAATCACGCAGGATACTTCCAATGTTTGCAAAAGTGTCTGACTATATTTAGCAAAAGTGGCGTGGGTATACGGATGAAGAGGCATTTATTTTTAGCGAAACAGCTGGAGTACCACATAATACAATTACGCCAATTGCACGTATGAATGGGAATTTATATGAAATGGATTTGGTTCTACAAACCATAGTTATTTCAATTTGGATGGGCACAATTCAGGTACAATTCTTAAACATTATATGGAAATATATTCGGGACAGATACTTGAGATAGGTAACGATATGATTCCGACAGGCAGGATTATTGATATTTCTGATACACCATTTGATTTCCGTAAAAGAAAGCAGATAGGAAAAGATATAGATGCAGACAATCCACAGATGAAAATTGCTGGAGGTTATGATCATAATTATATATTTCAAAATGACAGAAAGTTGAGAAAAGTTGCAAAATTGTACGGGGCAGATAGTGGAATTGGAATGGATGTTTATTCTGATTTATGTGGATTGCAGTTTTATACAGGAAATTTTTTAAATAGTCAGATAGGAAAAGACGGTGCAGTTTATAAGAAACGAAGCGGTGTATGTTTTGAAACTCAATTCTATCCTAATTCATGTAATACTTCGCAATTTCCAAGTTGTATATTGCCAGCATATAAAGTATTTAAGTCCAGAACGATATATCATTTTTTTACAGAATATATATAGAAATAGCAGATGGAGGTACGCAGATGATTAAATATCTTACAATGACGATTGGAAAACAAAAAAATATAGCATTAATTGCCCATGACGGAAAAAAACAGGATATATTAAAATGGTGTATGGAAAATAAAGAAATTTTACAGCAACATAATCTATCCGGAACCGGAACGACTGCGAGGATGATAGCAGATTATGTAGGATTAAAGATAAAAGTGGTACATGGAACGGACGGATGAAACCCACAGTATTACCATGCCGGAGATTATTGAAGCACTCGTAGCATATGATATAAGTACGGAACGCAAAAGCTTGTATATTTCTTTGATTTTGAAATTATTTGGAACAATGGATTCACACAACTATTACAGGGCATCGGATGTTTATGAATTGCAGTGGGTGAGAAGCTGAGTGTTTTGTTTTTTTGGGTGAAACTGTTTTGATTGTTTTGACCATATGCAATAATTTACCATTGACGGATCAGAATGACAAGAGTATAATACATTTTGACAATTAAAGTTGTCAAATGGACAAGCAAAATTGTCAGACGGAGGTGCTATATGATACTGCGAAATCGTTTAAAGGAACGCAGGGCTGCACTGAATGTTAATCAGCAGGAAATGGGACGCTTATGCGGTGTATCAAGGCAGACGATCAGTTTGATTGAACGTGGCGATTATTCGCCATCCGTTACCCTTGCCTTAACGATTGCAAAAGTGTGCGGCGTCGCGGTGGAGGAAGTTTTTTATTTACAGGAGGAAGAAGATAATGGATAAAAATGAAATTAAGAGGGCAAATCGGAAAGCTCTGCCCCAATTTATGCTTATTATGGTAATATGCTTCATTATCGGCGGAACAATAGGCTTTTGCTCGGCAAAATACGGGCTGAACACGCTGGCGGGCGGAATGAAAACCGCAGGAATGTTTTTTGGGACATATATCGCTCCGTGGCTGATGTTAGCGGCAGCGGTAATTGTGCCGGTGGTCTGCGTTCCTATTTATCAAAGCGCAACAAAACTACTTGCATCTTGGGACGGCGAAAATGAGGAAATGTCCGATACGATTGACGAAAAACTATCCATCGTGCTTTGGGTAACAAGCGCAGCCTTTATCCTCTCTTACTTCCTTATTGCGGCATCTTATGCCAACGGATTTGAAACTTTTAAAACTGAAACCAGTGGCGCTCTGTTTCTTGCGGGAATTATCGGTTTCTTGACCATTATGATCGAAGCGGTTATATTCCAGCAGAAATGCGTTGATACCACCAAAAAGATGAATCCCGAAAAAACGGCTTCCGTCTATGATACGAAGTTTCAAAAGAAATGGATGGAGAGCTGCGATGAAGCCGAAAAAATTATGATTGGCAAGTGTGCGTTTAAAGCTTACGCCGCCACAAACACAGTTTGTTCGATTCTGTCCATTGTGCTTGCCATCTGTGCGCTTGTTTTTGGCATAGGATTCTTACCATCTCTTGTAGTGTGCCTGATTTGGATTGTAAATCAGTCTGTATATTGCAAGGAAGCGTTAAAGTATTCAAAGGCAGGAAATAAGATTTCATGATGGAAACGCAGGAGGACAGGCAATGGGAAGTTATTTGGTGATTATAGCTGTGCTGATTATCTTTTTCTGCATCAGGAGAAGAAGACGAACAGCAGCGGTTGCGTGGCAGATACTAAATCAAAGAAAACAAAACAAGGAGAATGTTGTTATGAAAGAACTTGCAAAACAATTTATTGGGGAAGAATGCATCATTTATACAATTGCTTCAAATGACGGCAGCATACAGGGCGTCATTAAGGAAATTGATGATGGAGGCATGGTCATTGAGAGAAATTCCGGCGGATGGGAAATCGTCAATCTCGACTTTGTCACCCGTATCCGACAGTATCCGAGAAAGAAAAACGGAAAGAAAAAGGACATTGTGTGGGACTAAATCGATGTGATGGCAGTCAGCATGGGCGGGGACGATATTTGTGCTTTACTTTTACAGTGCAAATCATGTACCGTATACCTATATTGATGTTATATTTTTGGAACCACTATACTCGTTTATTGGTATCGTGATTTCTGTTAACACACGAAAGAATCGAAAAATACATTGAAAAACAAGCATTTTGGGGAAGGATACGAATCGTATCACGTATGTGAAAGAGCATTTCTTTCATAGTTTTATGCTTTTTGGCAATGAAAGTGGAACAAACAAAGCAGAGTGCAATAATTTGATAATAGTGTGGGTATACATATGAAATTATTTATGAATAAGAATGAGAAATATGAAGAGCCTGAGGTTCACATGTTTTTTCATAAACAAACGAAAGAAGTAGAGCAGGTTGAGAAATTTGTAAGATCTCTTTCTATTACTATTCCGGCTAAATATGAGGATGAGATCTACAAATTATATCCAACAGATATATATTATATTGAGACAATTGACAGGCGTACATATCTGTATACAGCCAGTCGGGTTTATGAAAGTAGTGAGAATCTGCTCTCGTTAGAGAAACTCTTAGAGGCAGCTGGGTTAATCAGCTTCCTGTCTATGTTTTGGCTGGAATGTGCGGTGTTGTTTTAATCCTGTGCTGCTATTTGGATATTAGTAGAGTTAAGGCTGATATTGATGAAATTAATGGATTGTGTGAAAAAAGAGTGTAATTTCGTTGAAGTAGCTTTTAAAGATTGGAGAAGAATATGATTTTTCACTATGCTGGCAAATATAATGGAGATGAGAGTAGTCTTCCATACAAGGAACATCATCCTAATGCAACCCCGTTTAAAGAACCAGAGGATACGAAGAAATTATCATTAATTGCAAATGGGGGATGTATTTTGATAATGGGTATATTAGCAATTCCATTTTTAATACTGGGAATAGAATATATTCCTGATAATGCAATATGGATGATGATAGGTGGAATTTGTGGCGGATTATCTCTGTTGCCACATGAATTGCTGCATGCAATATGTTATAAAAAAGATGTATATATGTATAATGATTTGGCACATGGGTTGATGTTTGTGGTAGGAACAGAGGATATGAGTAAAGGGCGTTTTGTTTTTATGTGCTTGTGCCCTAATCTTATACTTGGCATAATTCCCTATATTTTATTTTTGATATTTCCGAAATTTGTTGGATTGGGTTTATTTGGAATTATTTGTATTGGAATGGGGTTTGGGGATTACTTAAATATTTACAATGCAATAAAGCAAATGCCGAAAAATTCCAAAACATATTTATGTGGAATGCACTCATATTGGTACTTGTAGAAATGCCAAAATTCCTGTTTGCAGAACTAATAGAGAAGTAACATATAAAACAATAAATATGGTCAAAAAATCATCGACATCCGACCTACAGCACGTTATAATATAGTTAATCTAATAAGAAAACCAAGTGATTATTGTTACGAAGCTGAAGCGTAATGGTGGACAACCGATTGAACTCGGTGGAATGTAGAATAAGAAGATTTCAAGTATGCAGAAGAAGTATCTGATGAGTTACATGATTTCTTTATATATTGTCTGTCACAAAACGAAAAGGAGCCATTATGGCTTCTTTTTTATTGGCTATGCTTCATCTATAAAAAAATTACTTGATATTCATTGAGCACGTGCTTAATATTGTAAGAGGAATATATCACATATTAGAAATGTGAATAGGTTTTTGCTTTAGCATGGAGGGATGAATGACCAAGAAAGAAGAACAATATGTAATGCGAAAATGGCAGATATTAAACATTGCATTAAATCATTTTATTCGATATGGATTTTATGGAACATCTACTAGAAAAATTGCTGAAGAAGCAGGAATAAGTTCAGGTTTGATATTTCACTATTTCCCCAATAAATTAGCTCTCTATGAAACGTTGGTAGAAATAGGATGTGAGAAACTAACGATTGACAGTGGTGATGGTGAGTCGCCATTGATATTCTTTGAAAAACAAGTTGAATGGTTTTTATCTGTTGCAACACAAAATGATTTTGCGGCGAAAATGTTTGTTTTTATGGGACTGGTAGCTATCAATGCAAAAGATGTGTCTGAACGTGCAGCTCAAATGATACAGGAACATGATGTGGAGGCACAGAGCGTTCCTTACATAATTAAAGGTCAGGAAATGGGGATTATTAGACCGGGAGACCCACTGACACTCTCAGTCCTATTTTATAGTAGTATTCAGGGATTTGCAGAAGTCTTGGCTAATAGAGAAAATCTAACGATTCCGAAAAAGGAATGGTTTCTGGCAATATTAAAAAGTGAACATAGGAGGTAGACAAATGATAGCGATTATTGGTGCAATTTTGATGTTAGTCGTAATTACAATAAGCATTCTCTTGCTTTGTGGATTGCCTTTAGGAGAACTGACTATGGGTGGACAATATAGAGTTTTTCCGAAAAAAATGAAAACGCTGTTAGTAACACAGCTTGTACTACAGATATTTTTTGTTGTTACTATTTTGCAGATGGGCGGGTATATACCACTATGGTTTTCATATAACGTTACACGAATCATTTGTATTATAATGGCAGTATATCTTTCGTTAAATACAGTTATAAATTTTATTTCAAAAAGCAAAAAAGAGAAATATATAATAACACCGCTTTCGTTTGTAACTGCAATTTGTTTTTGGATTACTGCGTTATAAATATACGGAAATTTTTTAAAAATGAAAACAAAGGAAACTTTGAATTTGGTGGTGAGTTTGGGTGGAAATAACATTGATAGATAATGTTTCAAAAAGTGAGTTGGCTGAAATCAAAAAAATGATTGGCGAAGCATTTATTACGAATGAGCTTTTTCACGAGTTTGGAGATATAAACGACAGAAAAGAGCTTGTAATGAAGTATATGGATATATATACAGATTATGTGTATGAATCAAAGGCACTTTATGGAACAGAGAATCACAAAGGTATAGTTGGTTTTATACATAGTAAAAAAGCATCTGTGTATCCACAGCTAAAGATGTTAATTCGATTGTTAAAGGTTATTCCTTTTAAGACGTTAAAAAAGTATATGTCACATATTAAGCAAATTACAGGCTCTAATAAGCAGTATGCTACAAAACCACATATTGATATTTTGTTTGTGTGTGTGGATAAGGAATATCAGGGAAAAGGCTACGCAAGGCATTTGGTAGAAGCTGCAAAGAAATATGCGGAAGAAGAGAGTGTGCCATTACTGTTTGATACTGATATGGAGCGATATGCACAGATATATCAACATTATGGATGCGAATTATATAATCAGACATTGGCAAGTAATGGTGTTACACGATATAACTTAGTGTGGACGAGTGATAAGTAGAATTTGAATTTTACGCATAATTGAGGATAAGTGAAGAAAGGTTTTATGAATAGGATGGTTGAGAATAAAAAGGGGATAAATCGTGATGCCATAAAGTATATTGCAGTTGTTGCAATGTTGGCAAATCATTTTGCTGCTATTTTCCTGAATTCAGGGACTTTATTGCGTATGTTTTTACTGGGGATTGGGAATTTCACAGCTATAACTATGTGCTATTTTTTAGTAGAAGGATATGGTTATACACATTCTAAGAAAAAGTATATGGGACGTTTGTTGCTATTTGCTATTTTATCGCAAATACCATATTGTATGGCTTTTACAAAGCAAGAAATTATAAGTTTTATCGGTTTTAACATGTTATTTACTCTATTGCTGTGTTTTTTGATATGTTTAATCGTGGAAAAAGTACCGAATATTGTTTTGAAAATCGTGCTTATTATACTGATATTGTTTTGTAGCGTGAAGTGTGATTGGGGAATTGGGGCTCCTGTATTTACATTGTTGTTTATTTGGAGTAATAATTCCATTCTAAAAAAGAAAATAGCATTTATCATCCCTACAATATTGTTTGGACTCTATAATTTTATTAGCTGTTACGGAAAACTTCCTATCGAAACTTGTATTTTGAATGCAGTGATTTGTATGATTGGTATGGGGATGTCCGGAATATGTATTATATATTTTTATAATGGAAAAAGAGCGGAAATAGGTAGAAGTTTTTCAAAATGGTTTTTCTATATTTTTTATCCGTTGCATTTGCTGATTTTTGCTTTAATAAGGATTTTAGCATAACGAAAGATACCATGGGAGAACGCAAACTTTCAGTTTGCAGAACTAATAGAGAAGTAACATATA
>OGNR01000817.1_pt1 | contig 15307 bp, 5 predicted proteins | sample 1573501 | NCBI WGS metagenome assembly OGNR01 (sample SAMEA2581918, study PRJEB24529) | metagenome | biome: Human gut stool | place: China | collected 2011 | reverse complement strand
CCTTGGCCTCGGGAACATAGAGGCTATAGCTCAACAGGTAGCGGCCATGGGCAGGGATGCGGTAGAACGCGGCCTTGATGCGCTCCATCGGGCCGGTGCCGCTCTCGGCGGTGCTGCCGCTCAGCATAACAACATACTGCATATCGGTGTAGCGGGCGGCCACATCGCACTGGCGCAGATTCATGTGGATCAGATCACCCAGCTGCTCCACCATCAGAGCGGTCTCGGCAGCATCGGTGTTCTGGCTGGGAGCCACGGTCAGGATCGCCAGGAATACCTGCAGACCGTAGCGGGCCTGCACGCCGCGCTGTACGCGGTAAATTTCCTTGAACGTCTCAAAGTCGCAGATACAGGCCCCCGTGTTCTCGGTATCCGGCAGAGCAGAGAGCAGCTTGGAGACCTCGCTCTCCATATTGCGGTCTGCCTGGCGCATCTGGCGGTAGGCAGAGCCTGCGCGGCCCGGCTCAATGGTATGATGCAGGCAGCCCATGGCGCTGCCGCGGCGTGCCAGATCCTGCGCCTCCTCGTGGCGGCCCAGCGTCTCCAGCGCGACGATCTTTTCCAGATAAAGGCGCTCCTCGTAGGGGTCCAGCTCCAGCGCGCGGGTACACAGCGCAACGATGCGGGTGCTCTCGCCCCATTTTTTGCAGAGCTCCAGCAGGTTTAAAATGGCTGTGCGGTACTGCCCGTGCAGGCGCACGCTGACGCTTTCGACCCACGGCTCGGACGCAGACCGCGGCAGCAGGCGCCCGTCATACAGGTTGACGATCTGTTCATAAATGCGGCTGCGCTTCTCGGCGTCGCTCTCCTTGCGGGCCAGCTCCGACAGGTCGTTGACCTCAAACACATCCACGCTGCAGTCCAGATGGGGGTTCCACTGGTAGTAGCCGCGGCTGGTCACGATACAGCCCTCCATCTCATCCAGACCCTCCGCGTCGATCATATTGCGGAAGCGATGCAAGATGGCGCGCAGGGCCATGTCCGGGTTGGTGGAGCGCTCCCCTGCCCACAGGGTATCGGTCAGTACCTTGTGGGAGACGCGCTCCCCGCGCCGCAAAACGAGATACTGCACCAGCGCCGTTGCCTTGCGGGACTGCGCCAGCTGTGCCAGCACGGGCTTGCCGTTCACACGGATCTCAAAGCCGCCCAGCATTTTGATTTCAATTGTTGCCATCCTAGTCATCCTCGCTGTTCTGATGCCCATGACGTTCCTGCATTTTTGTCCGGCACACAGGTATTCATGTTTTAAAGTATAACGAATCCATTTGAATTTGTCCAGTACATCTGCCGGGATTGTAATAAACTTTTCAAAAATAGTCCCGGCGGGCACCGTTCACGACTCCGACGATGCCTTGCCGTCCCAGGTGCCGGGTTCATACAGGATGACCGGTTCACCGGGCAACTGCACAATGGCTTTTTGGGTGCATAGCGGCACGATCTGGTTGTTGGCGTCCCGCTTGGCCACAGTCAGCACCACCGTCATAGCCGTAATGCGCGGGGTCTTGGTTTCGTCGCCGTCCTGCGTCCAGCTGCGGGCGTAGAAATGCAGATCGCTGATGAACAGCCCCATATAGGCATCCCGGGGATAGGCCGTTGTGTAGCCGTAGGCAACGTAGGGCCGTGTGACCGTCACGGTACCGTCCTCGGCCTTGTTCTCTTTTGTGTGCTGCGGGTTGCCGTAGTGCCCGGCGTCATTCAGTTCATCGCGGTAAAACCGCATGTGCAGGTAGCCGTTCAGCGCATTGGCCTGTTCCGCTGTCAGCAGCGCTGTGCCGTCTGTCTTTGTCAGCGGCGGCACACAGTCCTTGTCGATCAGCTCAATGTGGTTGGGGTAGACGCTGAATTCCAGTGCCGTGCCTTTGCTGTAGTCGTTACCCTTGGACAAAAAAACGCTGTCCAAATTATTAGGGTCCGTCGCGCCGTCGGTGAAGCGGATATAGCCGTTCGCCTCGAGCACCTCGCCGCGGATCGTCTCAATGAGCGCATCGGCCAGGTTCTGGGCGCGGGTCTGCTGCTGGATGTCCATGTACGCCTGTGCGCTGGGCTGTATCAGCGTGACCGCCGCCAGCGTAAAGATCGCCAGCAGCACCATGCAGACGATCAGCTCCACCAGCGTTGTGCCGTTCTGGTTTTTCAAACGCTGCTTCATGGGTTGGTCGTCCCTTCTGCCTTAGACTTCCTGCTGTAGCGGTAAAATTTGTGTGGGTTTTCGTCGTCAGGTGCGTATGTCTCCACGCTGTCCAGCTCGACGCCGTTCACCGTAAATTCATTGTAATCGCCAAAGGAGAACTCCAGCCCTTCCCGCTCATTCACCCAGCTGGGGGCCGCGTTATTGGCCGGGTACAGCCCGGCGCAGAAGGCATAGGCTGTCTCCCGCAGCGACTCGGCCTTTTGGGACATGGCGCGGGCGTACCGCAGCGAAACGACGAACATCGACGTAAAAATCATCAGCAGCAGGAACGACACAAGCACTTCCACAATGGTCTCGCCGCGCTGACTTTGTAAAGTATGTTTCATAGCGGGTCACTCCTGTGTTGTGCCGGTGCTCTGTTTGGCACCGCGGGTGTAGGTGATGGAATCGGGCTGCTGGCTGGTGTCGCAGTGGAACGTCAGGCGGTTGCTGCTGATGTTGTTATCATCAATGGTCTTTTCACCGACGCCGACGGCGTAGAACGTCAGGTCGTTAATGCGGTAATACTCTGTTGTACTGTCGTTTATTGTGTAGTATACCTTTGGGAATTTTTTATTGTTTTGTGCCTGGCTGCCGTCGCTGTCGTACTTTACCGTGCGGTCATAGGTCCGCGTGAAGGCAAAGCTCTCGCCGTTTTTCGTGACTGTCACTGTAATATCCAGCTGTAAATCGACGATCTCCATGCCCTTGCGGTTTTCGCCCTCCAGTGTGTCGAGCAGGTTGCGCAGGTCTGTGGCATTGGTACTGTTCACCGTCTGGTTCAGCTTGTCGGCACCGTCTCCCGGGCGGCGGCGCAGTGTTACCGTGATGGCCTCGGCCCCGCCATCAGGCTGGCTGCCGTTCGGTTTCCAGGCGAACTCTTTGGGCTGGGATTCCAAGTCATAGATGTCCTTGCCGTAGCTTTGGGAGAACATGAACTGCTCATTGACGAACTTGGCAAAGTCGCTGTCCTTATTGTTCAGCTCCCCTTCCAGCACGTCGGAAAAGCTGGTTGCCAGCTGGTAGGCTTCCTGTTCCAGCAGCTGGCGGTTGGCATTGGCCGTCAGCACGGAGGCCGCATAGACCAGCGCTGCCGACAGCGCCACAAACAGCGCGCCGATGCAGAGGACCAAAATCATCGAAAGCCCCTGCTCCCCGCGCAGAATGCTGCGTGCCCTGCGGTGCATAATGCCACCTTCTTTCCTGAAATAAAATTACGATGCGTCGCTTGTTTCCGTCTGTTTCGGGGGCGCGGTTTCCGCCGCGTCCGTCTCATCCGGGGCAGCGGCGGTCTCCGGGGTCGCCATGGGCAGTGCCGCACGGGCCCGCATCAGGACCGGGGGCACGCTTGCGGGGGCGCTTTCCGCCGCCGTGCTTTCTGCAGTCTCGGCGGGCGCGACGCTCTCCGCGGAGTCCATACTCTGGGCATCCTCCGCCGCCTCGGCGGTGTTCGTCTCGTTGACGGGGACCTTGACCCTGCCGGACGCAACGGTTTTACCGTTGTCACCCGAGTGCGCCAGCGTCTGCAGCGTCACACTTGCGGTGAACTTTTGCAGAGCGAGCGAGTCGTCCTGCACCTTTTCCTGCAGCTCGGGCAGGGTGATGCGGTAAACAGGCTCGGCACCGTCCTCCTGCACCAGCTCCAGCATGGGAACCGTCTGTGCCTTGTAGTACAGCGTACCGCCGTCCTTTTCCACCGTGCCGGTGACGTTATAGGGTTGCGATTCCCAGCCGGTCAGGTTGTTATCTTTGTCGTAGACAGGCTCAACGCTCAGGTCGTACCAGATGCGGGTCTCGTCGGTCTGCTTTTCAAGCTTCGTCGTTATGTCGTTATAGGTCTTGGTAACGGTTTCGATTTCCCCGCGCTTATGCGTGACATTGCCGTCTGCGTCCTTCACGTCCCTGTCGTAGGTCGTCACCGTAATGCTGTAGGGCTGTTTCGTCTTACTATCCAGCGGCGTGACGGTAAAGGTATAGCTGTCGGTCAGGTTGCGCACCGTGCCGTCGGCCTGGGTGTACTTGTTCACCGCGGTCCACTCCACCGTAAAGCGGCGCAGCTCCAGCGGGGCCGTACCGCGATTGCTCTTAAACTCGGGGTCGTTGTACAGGTTGACTTCCTGCTTGTAAACGGCATTGCCAAGTGCGCGTTCCGGTTCGGCAGCGTCCACGGGGGCGTCCAGCGTGATGGCCGGCAGCTGCGCCTTTGCGGCATCCTGCAGGAAGTAGAACCAGTTCGACGCTGTCGTGCCGTCGGTGGGCATAACGCGCACCGCGGGCAGCAGGTATTGTTTTGCATGGTCGGGCGTCAGCGTAAAGCCGTTGCCGTCGGGCACAAAGGTATAGCTGGCGGTGGTGTCGTTGGCGCTGGCGCTCCCGCCCACCGTGCGGCTGTCCTTCGGGATGACCAGCTCGGCGTCGCCGCTGTTCAGCATCTCGTCCAGTTTTTTGGTCAACTCCTGCTGGGCCTCGTACTTGGCCTGCCCGGTGGGGGTATTCTGCCATGTCCTGGCCAAATCGGCAATTGTATTGTAATTGTTCTCGTTGCTGAAGATATAGCCGGTAAAGTAGACATTGCCCTGTGCGGCTTCCTCCAGCGCCATGTTGAGCTTGAGGTCGTTCAGGAACGTCTCCTGATTCGGGCTGTCGGGCGCAAAGCTGCTGGCCGTAACCGTGGGTGCAGCGGCGCGGCGGACGATGGTCTCGGGCTGGCTCAACGCGCCGTCCGGGCCGTCAAAGCAGGTATTGTTATCAGCCTTGCGGCGGGCAATGACGCGGAAGCGCATCTCGGCGTCCTGATACTGCTCCAGATCCAGCGTCAGGCTGCCGACGTTGCCCGTGGTGGGCAGCGTCAGCACAGGTTTGCCGCCGTCATCGACGACGCACAGGTCATAGTGGCCAATGCGCGCGTCGTCGGACGGCGACCAGCTGACCGTGTAGAGCAGGGCATCCGCGTTGTCGGTCTCGCCGTTGACGCGGGTGATGGAGCTCGGCGCGCTGATGCCGGGCAGGCGCTGCTTAACGCTGTAATCCGCCACAGCGGACGCGCCGATTTCATTGGTGCCAGCTGCCGCCACGCGGGTGACCTCGAGCCGGACCTTGTCATAGCGCCAGCTGTCGCTGCCGTTGGCCAGCATGGTATCCACGTTGACAGGCAGGGTAAAGCTGCTGCCATTTTGTGTCGGCGTCAGGGTGTCCTTCAGCGCAATTTGCTCCTGACCTGTCACATTGCCGTTCTCGTCCGTCAACAGGCCGTAGAGCTTGATGCTGTAGGTCGGCGTTTCCGTACCTATGTTCTCTTGCGTCCAGTTGAACGTATAGGTCAACTCGTTGGTTTTCTCGTCAACTTTTCCTTCGGTGTTTTTGTCCAGCGTCGGGGCTTTCAGGACATTCAGGTTCAGCTGCTTGAAGATGATCTGCGGGGTCGTCTGCGTGGCCTGTTCTGCCCACCCACTCTTATCACGGTTCACGTCGGAGAAGCAGAGCGGCGTCAGATGGGCATAGGTATAGCTGTGCTCGCCCGTGCGAACGATCTCATAGCCGTTCTTCCACCAGATTTCTTTGTCGGTGTCGTTTGTCTCGTTCGCATGGCTGGCGATGGCTGCGGACACTTCCTCCGCCGTGGCATCCCAGCGATACTTCATATCGCCCTTGCCGCTGGTGACGGGCACCGCGACAACGAGGAAGTCGGTGTAGTTCGTCATAGCATCCGACGGCAGGCTGTTCAGATTGAAGGTGACGGGTGTCTCGGTGACGATGCCCTCCCGCGCGGCCAGCGTGATGTACTGGCCGTTCAGGGACTGCCCGTTGACCGTGTCATTGCCCAGATATTTTGCCAGCAGCATGACGCGGTAGGTCGGGCTGCCGTGGGTCGGGTCTGCCAACGTTGGCGTGAAGCCGAAAGTCACCGTTGCGGTAAAGTTTTCCGCCGATTGGCCGGTGCAGGTCACGTACTCTGTCGCGTTTTCTGCTTTGGTCAGCGTGCCCGCAGGCAGACCGTCTTCATTCTTCTTGGCATCTTCTTTGTTAACATCACGCCATTGGGATGGGACGTAGGTTTCGACCTTGTACTCCGCCGAGCGTAAATAGCTGGTGCTGCCCGCTGCCGGAGTTGCCAGCGCTGTAAAGGTCTTGGTCACCCCAATACTCCACGCTATGCGGATATACTTCTTCCCATTCTGCCTGCTGAACGTATAAGGGTTCGTTACACCGTTTCTTGTTACGGTTACTGTCCAGTTTTCATCCTTGGGGTAGTCCTCATAGTTTTTCAACACAAGAATTTGCTCATATTTAAATTCTTCGTTACCATCGACCTTCGTGCATTCGTTCCAGTTAAATTCCGAGCGCTTTACAAGGCGGACTTCCAGTTCCGGTTTCGGCAGGGCGTGCATAAAGGTCTGCACGCCGCTGGTGTTGGGGTTATCAGGCTGATTCGGGTCGTCGTTGGTATTGTAGGGCGTTACACGCACGACGAAGTTACCCGTCCACGCTTTATCAGCCACAAAAGTATAGCTGCGCTGGTAGACGTCAGCTTTGAGATAGGGAACTGCATCCGGTGCGACAGTACCCGCAGCGTCGCAGGGCAGAATCTCAACACGGTAGTAAGCGGCGGGGCTGGCTGTCTTGTCGTTCGGCTCGCTCCACGTCACTTCATAACGGCCATAGACGTTGTTGTCCGCGTCCTGCACCTGGCTGGCCTTGACGTTGATTTCTCCCGGCTGGGCGGGCTTGGTGCTGTCCAGCACGTACTTATAGTAGTTCTGGATGACCTCGTCGGTGATGTCGGTAATATCAACGTCGTTTGTGACCTTGCTATTCGCAGCTTCGCCGAATCGCAGCATCACAGTCGCTCTCTGGTTGCCGGGATTGGTATCATCGCCCGCGCCGGTATCATCGTAAATGTAGGCTTTCTGACCGACGGTCTTGATATAGGCAGAGTTTGGTTGGGCAGACGGGCCCGCAGATGTAAGACCGCTAATCCACCACAGGCTGTACGCTGCACCGTTCTCATCCTCTGCCAAAGTGGGCAGGAACGCAATATAAGGATCGGTTGCTTCATCAGTGACGTTATAACCTATGTACAGACGGTGTGCTTTTACTTTTTCCGAGGACGGATACCACGCTGTTTCATTGTAGGCCGAGTCATAATTAGGCGAATTCCAGTTACCTGTTTTTTCGGCTGGTTTTGTCGTGGTCAGTTTACGGGAATCTTTCTTAAAGAAGCTCTTGCCTGCACTTTCGGAATTTTCAATATAATAGTTGCCGTGGCCGGTGACATTCTCGTAACCCTGGCGCAAATAGGCAATAGGATACCAATCTGTACCAACCGTGGCAAAGCAGTTTGTGACATTGGTTGCTTTACTCGACCCTCTACCGTCGCCGCGGCTGCCGACAATTCCGATTTTTCTGCCACACGTAAAGTTTGTATTAAGGTTTCGGCAGCGGTCAATATTTACCGTAACGTTGTCAATTCTTCCTCCATTCCACGGGCCGATCCATGCCAGAATGCCGACTGCCTGCGATTCTGCCTTGATTGCACCGCTATTGACGCAGTCGATGATGTTCAGCGTCATAATATCGGTGACCTTCTTCATCTCGATTTTACCGATAATGCCCGCACAGTCATTCGCGCCGTTTGATTTATACCAAATCTGACCGTAGTTACGGCAGGAAAGCACATTTGTGGTGCCGCCGGAAATAGGCTGGTCAATAAAGCCGACAACACCGCCGACTGCACCGTAACCCGGGTTTCCGTCGTTCGTGTTTGTTGTGATTTTACCAAAATTGAAGCATTTCTGCACGGTTCCGCCGTAGTCCAGCCAATAGGCGATCACGCCGCCCACATTGGCCGAGCGGCTGTTGAACACACTACCGCAGTTGACTACCTTGCTGGCAGACCACCGGTCATCGCTGCGGTTCTGCTGCTGGCCAATGACACCGCCCACATGGACAACAACACGGCTGCCGCCTTTGTAAATGTTTTCATTGTCTGTATCGTCTTTATTTTGATTTCCAATCCATGCCCACGTTTCAAACACGCGCGTAAACCGGCGCACGGCGGCACAGTTTACCACAGTGTCCAGCACGCTTTTGTTTGTGACGTTGGATTCGTTCTGGCCGACAATACCGCCGACGGTGGATGCCGTTGTCGCATTGTCAGAATAGACAAACCACTTGCCGGTGGCAGAAGTGTTAATTGTACCGCGGAGAGAGTTAAAGCCTGCCAGACCGCCCAGATAACCGTCGGCCCGGACGGTCTCGCTCTTATTGCTGCCGCGCAGGGCGACAAGCAGATCATTGGCGGCAAGGCCGCTTTGGCTATAGACCTTCCCATAGCCTTGTGCAGACACAGTGTCAACACCCATGAGATTTGCGTAGGTCTTGCCTGTGGTCAGCTCTGCCGCCATGCTGTTGATGCCGGTATTGGCATCTGCCGCACCCAGCCAATTTTCAACCTGTGTAACAAGGGCGGGTGTTGCTTCTTCGTCGCTGACCAGCGCTTTTTTGCTGCCGCTGCCCGTAATAGTGCCGTTGTTGGAGCCAGCGACGCCGCCCACAAAGCCGTAACGCGCCGTGATGATGCTGCCCGCGCCGCTGCTGCGCTCGGTGGCGACATAGCTGTTGACGATTTCGGCATTGTTGCGGCCCGCAATGCCGCCCACATGGCTGGCACTGGCGAGCTTTTCGTCTGCGGTCTGGGTCGTGGTGATGTTGCTGATGCCGCTGACCTGCAGTTTGATGTATTTGACCTCACAGCCGGTGATCGTGCTGTTGTTCAGACCGGCAATGCCGCCTACCGTGCTGCCGGTGCTGCGTGCACCGACGGAGACAAGGCCGTCCGTGTCCGCGTTGCCGCCCATCGTGCCGGAATAGGTACACTGCTCCAGGGTACCGTCGTTCTGGCCTGCGACGCCGCCCAAATTTGTATATTTATCAAGATTTTGTGTAAGGTCCAGCAGAACGTCAGTGCTGCTGACCGTGCCGTACTTCGTGGTGCGGCCCACCGCGCCGCCCAGCGTGACGGTGTTGGTGCCCGCGCGCAGGCCGTCGTTCAGCGCCAGCGCGCCGTTTTCGACCTGACAGCCGGTGACGGTGCCCTCGTTCATGCCCGCAAGGCCGCCGATGGTGACCGCCGGGGTGCTGAACCGCACGTTGGCGTTTTTCGTCAGCCTGACGTTGCGGATGGTCGCGTCCTTGCCGTTGTACGCCGCAACAGCGCCGATGCTCTCCGACGTGCCGGTGATCGTGCAGCCGCTTACGCTGCTGTTGTTTTCCAGTCCGGTCTCCTGGCCGATGATGCCGAAGTTCGTGGCCGTGACGCCGCCCGCCGTGCCGTTGGCCGCGGTGACGTTGGCCTTGACCTGCACATTCTCAATCAGCGCGTCTTTATTATTATTGCCCGCGATGCCGCCCGCCTCGCCGTTGGTGGCGTAGATCGGATTCTGGGCATGGCTGCAATAGCTGATCGTGCCGCCTTCGTCGTTCTCGCCCGCAATACCGCCCGCATATTGTGTGCTGGCGCGCACCGAGGCGTGGTTATCCACACGGGTGATTTCGGCACGGTTCGTACCGGCCACGCCGCCCGCGTAGTTGGCGGCAGTGACGCTGCCCCAGACCGTGCCGGTGGTGTTTTCAGCGCTGTAAATACTGCCCTTATCCGTATTGATACCGGCCACACCGCCCGCATAGCCGGTGGCGGTGACACTGCTTTGCAGCTTGCCGGACAGCGAAATGCTGCCGACGTTGGCACCGGCCACGCCGCCCGCATACTGGTTGGCCTCTACCGTGCCAGTACTGTTGTTCCCCGTGCAGATGATGAGGCCCTTGCGGGTGCTTGCCGCAGCGTCAACGCCCAGGTTGACGCCCGCAATGCCGCCGACATAGCTGTCGCCGCGCACAGCGCAGTCTTTAACCAGGTAGGCAGACTGAATAAGACCGCCGTTGACGCCCGCAACGCCGCCCAGATAGGTATACCCGGCTTCACGGTTGCCGAGGGACGCCGCCATGCTGCCGCCGGTGATCGTGCCCTCGTTCCAGCCCGCAAAGCCGCCCGCGGCGCACTTGTGAGCCACTGTGCCGTAGTTTATGCAGTTTTCCAGCGTTGTGTTGGGCGTGGCATAGCCGATGATACCGCCCGCCAGTGCGCCGTGCACGGTGCCAAAGTCATAGCGGCCACCGGCCAGCGCGTTCAGCGATACGCCGTTTTTAAACGCGCCGTTGTTGGACGGGTTCAAGCCGCCGACGGACAGGGCATTCTGCGTTGCGCCGTTGGTTGCCTTTTGAATCGTCAGCTTCGTATTGGCGTCGTTTGCGCCGACGATGCCGCCGACGTAGATGTCGGCCTGCAGGTTGAGCTTGTTCCAGAAACCGGTCAGGATGACCTCGCCGTCCGCCGTATTCGCGTCGGTGCTGTCGGTCAGCACGCCGGTGTTCTGGTCAATCGTCGGCAGCAGCGCCTCCAGCGTGACCTTTGTGGGCTTGGCCGCCAGCAGACGGTTGTAGCCGATGATGCCGCCCGCGACGGCGTCGGCCTCGACGCGGCCCGAGGTCACATTGGTTATAAACGCGCCGTCGCCCGTCACAGTGAAGCCGCCCACCGGCAGGTTGGCGCCGATGACGCCGCCGACAAGCTGCTGACCCGCCACGCGGCTGACCTTCACAGTGGCGGAGGGCAGCGTGGAGGCGCAGTTCAGACCGATCATTCCGCCGACAGCCTTGCCCGCCGCCACGATCTGGCCGCTGATGGTCAGGTTCTTGGTGGAGGAGATCGTCGCATTTTCATCGTTATAACCGGCCACGCCGCCCACGTAGTTGTTGCCGTACAGAATGGCACCCAGCGTCGGGGTGCCGTTCCTATCCCACGTCACAACGCCTTTTTTGCCGTTGCAGCCCGCGATGCCGCCGACGTAGTCGGCGCAGCCGTTCAGCTCCTTTAACAGGTTGATGCGGCGGGTGTCGGTGGCGTTGTCGCCGGACATGCGGTTGGCGCAGTTCTGCACGGTGGCTTTGGCAGTCTTGTCTTCACTGCCGCCCCAGTCGGCATCATTGACGCCGACGATGCCGCCGACGTAGGCCGCGTTCTTTCCAAAGGCCGCGACCAGACCCGTATTGGTCATGCCGCTGATTTGGCTGTTGCTGCCGTTGACCGACACGATGCCGCCGACGTAGCGGCTGCCAAAGACGTCACTGCTGTTCGTATCGTTCTTTTGTATGTGTACGCCGCTGCCGGTAAAGCCACCGGCCAGACCGCCCACAAACCGGCTGCCGAGCACGTAGCCCTTGCCGGTCTTGCAGTCCTCCAGCGTAATATCCTTGCCGTAGCCGACAAGGCCGCCGACGAAATCACCCTTGAGGGGGCTGGTGTCGGTCAATGCGCCGTTTTCGTCGAAGCCTGCCTCGACCTGCTTCTTGAGCTGGGTCTCGGTCAGGTCGCTGCGGGTCACGCTTTCGCAGCCTTGCAGGGTCACGCCCCTGCCGTAGCCCGCAATGCCGCCGAAGAACTGTCCCAGCACCAGGCTGCGCGCATCGCCCGCGGTATCGCCCTTATAGTTGGCGCCCGCGCTGACCGTGCCGTTGTTCCTCAGGCCCGTCAGGCTCGGCGTGCTGGTATTTGCGCCTGACGTAAACAGGTTGCCGACGATGCCGCCCGTAAAGCCGTTGCCGGTCACAAAGCCGTTGTTGACGATGTTCGTATCGCGGTTCGTTGTCATCTGGGCCGCGTCCACCGTGCCGAACACGCCGCCCACGCCAACGCTGCGCCAGAGGGAGTTCTTGTCACCCGGCTCGGCTGCCGCGGCAGCGTAGCGGGCCTTCTCGGCCTGCTGGTCTGGCGCTGTGGTCGTTTCCACGTTTTTCGTGTTCTCGTCCACAAGCAGACCCGCCACCGTCACGTCCGACGCAACGGTCAGATCCTGCATGACGGAATCCGTTTCGGGTATGGCAACGCCGACGAGACCGCCAATGCCGCGCGGCTCGTCTGTATAATAGGTATAGCTGTTGCTGCCAGCGTCCGGCGTCTGCTCTATGCGCTGCGTTGCGGTGGTAGTGTTGTTAAACGCCAGCGCCGCGGCCACCAGCGCACTCGTCGAGGAGTTCGTGCCGCGGGTCAGGGCGCAGTTTTCCAGCGTGCCTGTGTTGACGCCGCAGAGTGCGCCGACGGCGCGAACATCGCGCCAGTTCTCGTCGTCCTTCGCCAGCGCCGTGACGAATTTGGTCGCGGTCAGCTTGAGCTGGTCTGCCTTCGGCAGCGTACCGGCGTCGACAGTCTCGGTCTTGACGTTGACCTGAATGTCCGGGTCGCGCAGTGTGATGTAAGAAATTTTGCCATTGTTCTCGCCGATAAGGCCGACATAGTGGTCGGCCAGCTCGTCCTTCTCTGCCTTGCCGGTTTTTGCAACGGACTTGCTGCTCAATTGCAGATTGAGGATGGGCACACGGGTCGTCTTGTTGTTGGCAAGGCCCGTTGTTTTACTCGTAAGTACGATTTTTTCGCCCAGCTCCGGGATCGTCGGCCAGGCGACAGGGTCATTGAGGGACGGCACCTTGGCCGCCGGGTACCGCTCACCCGACGCGCAGTAGACCGTGACGCCGCCGCCCGTCCAGTTCAGGCCGGTGCTGTTGCTGGCCTGAGGGGTCAGCGTGTAGGTGCCCTTGTCGTCAATCTTCCAATCCGCAGACCAGCGCAGGTTGTACAGATGGCGGAAATATTTCAGGTCAGCCGTGACCGCCGTGCCGCCCTTGGCCAGCAGGGTGTTTTCCTCGTTCGTCGTTTCCTCTTTGCTGGCTGTGTAGGTATCGCTGTAGTTTTCCCGCGGCTCGGCGCGCATGGCAATGTAGATGTCCTTCGGGTCGTTCAGCAGGCGGGTGATGCTGTACAGGCTCGTGGCGGCAACCTCGTCGTTCTCACACGCACGCAGCAGCGCCGCGTCCGCCATGGCGTCCAGCGTCAGCACAAAGCTGCCCTTGTTGTAGCTTAACGGGAAGTAGAGTTCTTTCTCGGTTTCCGTCCGTTGGCCCGTATTATCATACGTATAAATCGTGACAGGCATCTTGGTGATGACCTGCTTGTTATCATCCGCCGCACCCGCGGTGTCGCGCTTGATCGTGATGGTAAACAGCGGCTTCGTCTTGCCGGTATCCTTGGCATCGTAGGCCGTGGCCGTGTAGGAGGTGTCCAGATCGCCGAGGCTGGAGTTGCCGCTCCAGCTCAGGGTCAGCGTCTCGCCGTTCGTCAGGCGGGGATTCTTGACCTTCAGCTTCGTCTGCACCAGCTGCACAACGTTGACGCGGTCCTCGGCAGAGTAGTAGCCGACAAGGGTGTCATTGCGGCGGTGGTCATAGCTGCGGTCATAAATATTCGTAGCACCGTCCTGATTGAAGCGGAGCTTATCGGATTTGGTATCGTAAAAGACCGAGTAGACCTGCCCGCTCTGCACGTCGATCTCGACACAGATCGAGGCATTCAGCAGTGAGGCGTCGTAGATGTAATCGCCCAGCAGCTCCTTGACCAGCGCGTTATGGTGGCCGTCCGCTGCGCCGGTCTTGTCATAGTATAGTGCCGCGATATAGGTGTTCAAGTCTTTCTGGGTGCGCCCATCGAGAGGTTTGCCGTTCGCATCAGTCAGACCCTCGGCAAAGTGCTGACCCATACTGCCGCTTTTCGTCACCTTATCGCGGAACGCATCCAGCTCCCCCGCCGTCTCCATCCGGGTCAGGGAGATCTGCGCCGTCTGGAACAGCGTGCGGGCGTTGGCCTCGTTCTTTTCAAACCGGGCCAGCCGCGTGTAGGCGATCAGCCCGCCGCCGACCAGCACCGCCAGAATGGCCGTGATAGCCAGAACGACCATCAGCTCCACCAGCGTAAAGCCTTTCTTTTTGTTTTTTATATTTTTATTGTACTGCACCATAGATGCTCCCGTCGTTTCTCCGGTGAAAGGTTACAATTAGACACAATATCAGATTATATATATTGGCATTATACTCGGAATGTGACGTTTTCGCAACAAATTCCGCGAGATTTCAGCAAATTTACACCAAATATAGTGGGTCAGCGGCAAGCTGTGCACGATTTCGCCATAATTTCCGTTAGCTTTGTACAAAAAACAGAGTTTTTTTCGTGAAATTTCTTGCAAATACAGGCCCGGCACGCTATACTAAATAGCGTGTTATTATATGGTAGAGGATGTGTAACAATGCTGGCAGCACGACTGGGCGCATGGCTGCGCCATACCGGGGAACGCTGGGCCAAAGCTGCGTTTGCGGAAAAGCTCGCCGTACTGCTGGCGCTGGGCGCTGTCCTGTATACTATTGTGACCGGCGCGGCGGAGCTGCGCTATCAGGCCCGTGCGCGGGAGGCCCTGGCTCAGGTCAAGGCTGCGCGGCTGGCGGCCAGTGCCGTGTCTGCCCAGTGCTACTCCGCCGGGCAGACGTTCGCCGACCAGACAAGCGCGGACGGCTTTGCGGACGGCATTGCCGAGGAAATCCGCACGCTGGGCTCACTGCCCGGCACGGTGACGCTTTTGCAGATCGACCCGAACGGCTACACCGTGCAGCGGCTCCTGTATCAGGAGAACGGCATGTACGCCATCTATGATGCCGACGGCGGTTACCGCGTTTTCCGCGCGGAGGACCGGCTGCAATACGGCGCGGGGGTGGGCCATGCTGCTGCTTGAGCTTCTGCTGGGACTCATTCGTTTTCTGCTGGGCGCGGCGCTGTTCAGCTTTATGAACGTCGTCGCGTGGCGGCTGCCGCGGGGCATGGACCCGCTGAAGGGCCGCAGCGTATGCCCGCAGTGCGGCCACACGCTGGGTGCGCCGGACTTAGTGCCTGTGTTCAGCTGGTTATTCTTGCGCGGGCGGTGCCGCCACTGCGGTGCGCACATTCCGGCGCGGTACCTGCTGGTGGAGCTTTTGGGCGGCGTGCTGGCGCTGGGCTGCACTTGGCGGTACGGCGCTGCCTACGCCCTGCCGGGCGGGCTGTTCGGCATGAGCTGGGCCGCGCTGCTGGCGCTGGCGGTCTGCGGGATCTTGCTGAGCGTTTCGCTCATTGATGCCGAGACGCAGACCATCCCGGACCGGCTGAATCTGGCGCTGGCGGTCTGCGGCGCGGTGAGCGTGCTGCTCTCCCCTGCCGACTGGCTG
>OGNR01000795.1_pt1 | contig 15594 bp, 10 predicted proteins | sample 1573501 | NCBI WGS metagenome assembly OGNR01 (sample SAMEA2581918, study PRJEB24529) | metagenome | biome: Human gut stool | place: China | collected 2011 | reverse complement strand
GCGAAGAGGCGTCCGTAAAACGAGCACTGACATTGGAAAATGAGATAGAACTGATAGAGGGCTGCCGGGCAGGAAAGGATTCCGCCCGAAAGGAACTTTACACTCTCTATTCCAAGCAGATGCTGGCGGTATGCTACCGTTATACGGGCGATATGGATGCGGCACACGATGTTTTGCACGATGGCTTTATCAAAATCTTCACTCGTTTCACGTTTCGCGGTGAATGTGCATTGGGCACGTGGGTAACGAGGGTGATGGTGACACAAGCTATCGACTATCTGCGACGGAAACACCGTTTCAGCCAACTGGTGGTAAACGAAGAACAACTTCCCGATGTGCAGGACGAAGCGAGTATTGCCGAAAGCGGAAGCGGGCTTTCAGAGGAAGTGTTGATGGCGTTCGTGGCGGAACTTCCCGACGGCTGCCGTACCGTGTTCAACTTGTATGTGTTCGAGGAGAAGTCGCACAAGGAGATTGCGGAACTGCTTCATATCAAGGAGCATTCGTCTACCTCGCAGTTGCACCGTGCCAAGTGTATGTTAGCGAAAAGAATTAAAGAATATACTGAATATGAGAGAAAAAGATGAAATAACCGGATTGTTCCGCAGCCGTCTGTCCGGCACAGAGATGACGGTACGCGATGGCTTTTGGGAGCAGTTGCAGGAAGACGCGGCATCTCCGGCTGCAGGCCGGAAGAGAGCGGCTGTTCTTTCTCCTAAATATTATCGGGTGGCAGCCGCCGCATCCGTTATATTTGTGCTGGGAGCCGCTTCGGCCGCTTTCTGGTATTTCTCTCCGAAAGAGGAGATAAAGGAAGCCTTTACGCAAGTGGCTGCTTTGACGCCGGAAGGCAGTCTGGACGGAGATGTGGTACAGGAATCTTTTCCATCTATCCATCAGGCGACCCCGATGGTACGGAATTCCGGTACAAAACAACCTGCCGATGGAATTCCCGCAGGCATGACTGCCCAATCGGAAACTGAGAGCGAGTCCGTTTCCGTCCGGCTTTCCATCACTATCAGGCAGCGGGTGCAGCAGACCGGTGACGGTTACTTCAGCAATAGTGCCGTTGCACAAACCGGCAGTTCTTATCAGAACACCACCGGCCGGGTAAGTTCTGCTTCGGACACCTTTTCCGCTGTTCCTGCGGAAGAAGAGCAGGCAACTACTCCTTTAAAATACCGGAAATCGCGTAAGTGGGCGTTGAAAGCAGCTCTTGGAACCTCTCTTCTTAAAGGGGACTACAATATGCCGCTGACGGCGGCAGTTACAGTGGAACGCAGTCTGAATAGCCGGTTCGCGTTGGAAACGGGTATTCTGTATAATCGTTTGCATGCCGACCGCACGCTCCATACTTTAGGGATTCCCGTAAAATTGAATATGACATTGGCAAGTACTCCCAAACTCGATTTATATGCCACTGTAGGCGGAACTGCCGAAAAGTGCATTGCCGGCGCTGCGGATAACGGCTTTAATGCGGAACCCGTTCAACTGTCGGTAGCGGCAGGAGTAGGGGTGCGTTACAGATTGAATGACCGGTTTGCTTTGTTTGCCGAGCCTTCGGTTTCCCACCATTTCGGTACGGACTCCGAAACCGGAACCTTGCGGACGGAACGTCCTACGAACCTGAATCTTTTGTGTGGAGTGCGCATGACTTATTAACCTTAAAGACAATACAACAAAATGAAGACTTTCTGTAAACTATATAAATACGGATATCTGATACTTGCAATGGCAGCTTGCCTTATGCTTGCATCCTGCGGTAAAGAATCGCTGGATTACAATCATCCGGATGTAGATTTGTTTGTAAAACAACTGAAAACCGGCAAATATTCTACTCAAAGTCCTGAAGGACTGAGTAATGTTCCCAAGTTTGCCAAAGAAGATATTGAAGAACTCCTGAAGTATGCCGAGGATTTGACGGTAATACCTTCTTTTCCGTTGGCTCCCGTATCCTATTCGGCAGGCGGAAAACTGCGGTTAGGCGAATGTATCCTGTGGACGGTGGAAACGATTCGTTTGGGGCATAATGCTTCGATGGGGTGTAAGATGGTGCATACCGATGCCGAGAATTATGAAGGCATCTACTTCCTGACCGATGAGGAGGTGCTCGATGCAGCCGCCCGTTACCGCCGTTGGTGGGAAGGCCGGAAATATCCGCGTACCATGTGGACTATAGACCCTTGCTACGATGAACCGCTTTGCGGAAGCAGCTATATGTGGTGGTGAGATTAGGTATAAAGTGTAAGGTATAAAAAACAATCGGGGTGAAGTATTCTATTCTCTTTTTGGGGTTGCTTTGTGCGGTAACCTTTCCTCTTTACGCTCAAGAGTGGACGCCGCAAGACTCTTTGCGTCTGCACCGGTTGCTGGATGGCGGGGGAGAGATGAAGCTGAATCCGGATGTATTGAAGGAAATGGGCGTTGATGCTCCTTTGGGCTCTCCAAAGGCTGATGTAAGTAAGACGTGGATGGACTTTGATGCTTCCTTACCCGCAATGCCTCGGATGCCGGAGAAAAAGGTAGTGCTTACCTTACGGCCTTATACCGCAAACACCAAATACAACTGGGATCCCGTCTATCAGAAGAAGATTACGGTGAACAAGAATACATGGCGGGGCAATCCGTTCTACGAACTGACCAGGCTTAAAATCTATACAGACTGGGCAAAGCGTCCGTTGGATGCCGGGCCGCGTGAGAGTATCGAACAGATAGAAGCTACCGGTTTGCGCTATATGGTGACCGAACGTGCCAACAATATGGCCGTGGGGAGTTGGCGAAGTGTCGGCGGTGGTGGCATTGCAGGTGATTTCATGCGTCCTTTTACAAAAGATTTCTGGAACAGGAAAGCTGCCAGACGCCGTGCACGTACTTTGGAAGTATTAAGGACTTACGGTGATTCCATAACTGCCCGCCGTAAAGAGACGATTATCAAATAGGGATATTCCGCTTTGAGTATTGAACTTTATTTCTCCGCTTCTTGTTTTCATAAAAATAAACCTTTAAAGGATAAATTAATGAATAGAATAACTTCTTTGTTTGGAATAAAATACCCCGTCATCCAGGGCGGTATGGTATGGTGCAGTGGCTGGCGGTTGGCGTCGGCAGTAAGTAATGCCGGTGGTTTGGGGCTGTTGGGTGCAGGCTCCATGCATCCCGAAACCTTACGTGAGCATATACGGAAGTGCCGTGCGGCTACGCATCATTCGTTTGGAGTGAACATTCCTTTAATGTATCCCCAGATAGAGGAAATCATGCAGATTGTGGTAGATGAGGGGGTGCGTATCGTGTTTACTTCGGCCGGAAATCCCACGACATGGACTGCTTGGCTGAAGCAGCATGGCATTACAGTGGTGCATGTTGTTTCGTCATCGCGTTTTGCCATGAAAGCCGAGGCTGCCGGTGTAGATGCCATCGTAGCCGAGGGCTTTGAAGCCGGCGGACATAACGGGCGTGAAGAGACGACTACGCTTTGCCTGATACCTGCTGTACGTGCAGTTACCTCACTGCCTTTGATTGCTGCCGGCGGCATTGCTACCGGTGAGGCGATTCTTGCCATGCGTGCTTTGGGGGCCGATGGTGTTCAGGTGGGTACGCGGTTTGCTTTGACCGAAGAAAGTTCAGCCAGCGAAGTGTTTAAAGAATATTGCCTGCATCTGAAAGAGGGGGATACCCGTTTATTATTGAAGAAACTGTCTCCGGTACGTCTGGCCCGCGGTAATTTTCAGCAGGCAGTGGCGGCTGCCGAAGCTGCAGGGGCTACGGAAGAGGATTTACGTATCCTTTTGTCGAGAGGACGTGCCAAACGCGGCATTTTTGAAGGAGACCTTGAAGAGGGCGAACTTGAAATAGGTCAGGCTTCCGCCTTGCTCAATGAGAAAGGAATACAAACGGTGGCAGAAGTGATGGACGAACTGGTAACAGGTTATCAGCGGGCATGCGAAACGCTTGCCGCCAATGTTTGCGAGCGTTGGGACGTTTGACAGTTGATATAAACGATTTTGCCTATAGTGAAAAATCCTTTTGACGTACATTGTACCGGATTTCCACTATAGGCAAAATTATATGAGAGCAAGCCTGCCTTTATCCTTTAGGGGGAATGTTCGGAGCTTTACCGCTGTTGTTGCTGTTGTTTGCTGACGGAGCATTGCCCGTGGGAGAGGTAACGCTTTCGTTTGCAGTGGCCGAAGCGGTTGTTCCGGCAGTTGCCGTAGCCGTGGCGGTTTTGCCTGCAACTTGTGCAGCCGGTTGTTCTTCCCAATGGAACGGTTCGAAAGTGCTGTTCGGGTCAACCCAGTTCGGCTTCTTGGAAGCGTAGATGATGAACGGAGCAATCACCACGACAAGTGCGCCGATGATAAGTACGGAGAACCATACGGTATTGCTGCCGGTAGAAATCTGGCTGGGCGGGATGAAACTCAGTACGAATGCAAGCAGTGAGCCGCAGAAGCCGAGGCCGCCTACAAGCCACATCAGACCGTTACCACCTTTACCGATACGGAACGGACGGTTCAGTTTCTTCATCTTATAACGCAATACGATGGCTCCGGAGAACATCAGCATATACATGATGAGATAAAGCACCACCGTCAGTTGTGAAAGAATCTGGTAGAAACTCTGTACCGAAGGCATCACCACGAACAGAAGGCTTAATACGGTTACAGCGCCACCCTGTACGAACAGAATGTTCTTTTGTACACCCAGCTTGTTTGTTTTCTGGAAGAATGGGGGCATATAACCTGCCTTGCCCACGGCAAAGATACCTTTGGACGGACCGGCAACCCATGTCAGCACACCTGCCAGCACGCCGAACGCCAGTGCAACGGCTATAACCGGCGACAGCCAGGAAGCATGGATGTAACGGAAGTAATTGTCGAAACCTACCAGCAGGCTTTGTGTAAGGCTGATGTCCTTGGCCGGAATAATGACACCCAGAGCGAATGTGCCCAACACGAAGATAAGCACCGTAATCAGTGCACCGATAAACACAGCCTTCGGATAGTTCTTGGACGGATTGTTTACATCCTTCACGTGGATACCGCCCATCTCCATACCTGCATAAAAGAGGAAGATACTTGCGGCAAGCACCACATTGTCAAAGTTCGTCAGGTCGGGGAAAAAGCTGCTGTGGAAGTCCATATTGGAATGTCCGCCTGTGGCAAGGTAGATAATGCCGAGGACAATCAGTAATCCGGCAGGGATAATCGTACCTACCAGACCGCCGACTTTGGCTACCTTTCCTACCCAGCTCATACCTTTCAGGGAAATGAAAGTTGCCAGCCAGTAGATAACGAGCACCACGACCAGCGTATAGTACTTGTTGTTTGCCAGCGACATGTCGTGTACGTCGTTCATGCCGATGAAAGCGATGGACACAGCACCGAACGTCAGTACCGTAGGATACCAGATTGTACTTTCAATCCACTGCACCCAGATAGCGAGGAAGCCGAGTTTCTTTCCGTAGGCTTCACCCACCCAGCGGAACACACCGCCTTGTTTGTCTTGAAACATTGCAGCCAGTTCCGCAGCCACGAGTGACGTAGGGATAAGAAAGACAATGGCTGCAAATAAATAATAGAAGGCCGAACTCATTCCGTACACGGCCTCGGCGGGCAGTCCACGCAGGGATACTACAGCCGTCACATTCATGATTGCCAGGGTAAACACTCCCAGCTTCACTGTTTGTTTAATATTTGCCATAAGTTAAGGTTTTTGGTGAAAAATATATTCGAAATCAGCGTTTATAACAACCCTTGGGAACAGTTGTTCCCGGCGGGTAGAGGAAAATCCCAGCTTTAACAATTAAGGAGCGCTCTTTGCCGGTTCCTGTTCTATCTTTTTGTAATAGTCTTGCTTTTCCTTGTTGCGCCGCTCTACCAGGCTCGTTACGTATACTGTGAAAATGGGGAACATCATCATGCCCAGCGCTGCCAGCAGCACGGACAGTACCCGCCCTGTGACGGTGACCGCTATTATATTGGAGCCTACCGTAGTCACATCCATGAACGCCCACCACAAGGCGTCGCCATACCCCTTTACCAGAGGGTTGCTCCCATGCTCCATGACGTAGAATGCAAGGCTTGAGAAATAGACGGTAGCCAGCAGCATTGTCAGGTAAGATACGAACAAGCCCGATGCGCGGTTGTACGTCAGCCATCCCACCACGATGGCCATGGCATAGCCGCCCCGTACCAATGGGATGAAACGCAGCATATAGGTGACTTCGGGTGAGAAAGTCCAGCCCATATAGGCAATGATATTCTGATAAGGAATAGCCACCAGCAGAAAGATGAAATGAGTGGCTACATAACGCATCTTGTCTGTTGCCAGGAACCATTCCAGTACAAAGTCCGCCAGGAACAATGCGCAAATCCATAGCTGTACTTCCATGTACACCGATTGCTCGTAGAAGGGGATGCCTTTGAACGTATCAATGGAGATGCTGATAACCAGGAACAGCGAAAGCAGCAGGATGATGACATGCAATATGCCGTATATCCCTTTCTTTCGTAAAACGAATTCCGATAGAGCCATTTTCATAATGAAGGTCTGTTTGGTTACGGAATTGCCGTCGGCAACCCGTAATTCATCATTAAAGAGGTTGCCCCTCAGCGTCCGTAACGCTTTCGGAGCAACCTTGGAAAAAAGAGTACGAGAGATTATTCTGTAATTGTCACATTGTCGCCGTTGAATACGCCCAGGCCGAGCTTGTTCATGATGAACTTGACGGCCAGTTGCGCCTTGACGGAGTTACCGGCTTCGTCCAACGGTGGAGCGAAAGCGGAAACGCCCATCACACCGGGCAATACGGCCATTACGCCACCGCCTACGCCGCTCTTGGCAGGTATGCCGGCAGTGTACATCCAGTCGCCCGAATGCTCGTAGAAGCCCACGGTAGAAATCATTGAAGTGATTTTCGGTGCGAGCCCCGCATCGAATACGCTTTGTCTGGTAACGGGATTGACGCCGTTGTTGGCAATCGTTCCGGCTGCAATGCCCAATTGTTCGGCTGTGATGCCCAGCGAGCATTGGCGGGTATAAAGGTCGAGCGCCACATCCGGATCGTCGTAGATACGGTTGTAATTCTTCAATAACCAGGCAATGGAGCGGTTGTTGAAGTTCGTAGCCGTTTCCGATTTGTACAGTTCGTCGATGAGTTGCGGAGCGGAGCCGCACAGTTCTGTGATATTCTGTACAATGGCATCCCACTTCTTGTCCGGATTGCCCACCGGCTGTACCATGGAGCAAGCGGAGATAGCGCCTGCATTTACCAACGGCGTAGAGGGATGGTCGTTTTCCAGCAAAATGGCAATGATAGAGTTGAACGGCAGTCCTGTTGCATCGGCGCCAATCATATCCAGCACTTTCTGTGCACCGTATTGGCGCAGGATAAGTATGGCGGTATGCACTTTTGAAACGGATTCTATGCCGAAGCGGTAGTCCGTATCTCCGATATTGATGGTCTGTCCGTTCATCAGGCAGATGCTGAGGCCGAACAGCTTGGAGTCTATGTTGGCAAGGTACGGAATATAATCCGCATTCTTGCCGCCGGTTTGTTCTTTCACCTCATTATAGGCTTCCAGGGCAACTTCCTTGATTTGAGAGATTGATATTTTCTTTTCCATAATCTATATATAGAGAGAGTTTATATGGAATAAGGAATAGGAGACTGGAGTTTCAATCTCCTAAAGCCTTATCCGATACATGGTTTAATGTATGAAAGCAATAAAGCGGTAAGCTGATTCTTGCTTTATTATTTTTTGTGGTGTCTTCCGCCGTGATTGAAGATTTTGCTTTCTACCGGCAGATTCTTATCCTGTGCCATGCGGGTGGGAGTGGGGTAATCCAGTTTCTCCAGTTCGACAATGGCGTTTTTGATGTCGCCCAGCAGCATATCTGCCATGTCGCGGCTGAATCCCTGGCGGACAACGACACGCATTACTACGTAATCTTCCAGTTTGGAAGGCAGTGTATAGGCGGGAACCATCCAACCTTGTTGCGAGAGTTTATCCTGCAAGTCATACAGGGTCCATTTGGCGGTCTTTGCATACTCCGGTTTCAAGTACCAGATGAACAACGGGTTCACTACTTCATCGGAATAATTCACGAACGGAGCCATTTTTCCGATTTCGTCGTGGATATACTTGGCGATTGTGAGCGAATTGTACTGTACTTCTTTGTACCCCTGGAATCCTAAGCGGATAAACAGGTAATACTGTCCTAAAATCTGTGCGGCAGGACGGGAGAAGTTCAAACCGACTTGCGTGATATTGGCGCCGAGGTAATTTACGCTGAATGACATCTCTTCGGGCAGATACTCTTTGCCTTTCCAGCAAACCCAGCCCAGACCCGGATAGACCAAGCCGAACTTGTGACCGCTGACACTGATGGAAAGCACCCATTTCAAACGGAAGTCCCACTTTTTCTCCGGATACAGGAACGGGAGGATGAAACCGCCGCTGGCAGCGTCTACGTGGATGGGAATGTCGTAGCCGGTCTTGGCATTGTATGCGTCGAGCGCTTTGTCGAGCGCTTCAACATCGTCATTCAGTCCTGTCCATGTAACCCCCTGGATAGGTACGATACAGATGGTGTTCTCGTCACACATTTTCAGGGCTTCTTCAGGGTCGAGTGTGGTTTTGTCAAGAGTCAGGGGCACTTCGCGCATTTCAATCTGCCACAGTTGGGCAAACTTTTCCCATACCACCTGGAAACCGGTGGAGATAACGAAGTTCGGCTTATCGAACGGTTTGCCTTGCGCCTGACGTTTCTTGCGCCAGCGCAGCCATGCAGCTACACCGCCCAGCATACACGCTTCGGAAGAACCGATGGCGAGCGCGCCTGTTTTCCAGGTATCTTTTTCCGGAGAGTTCCACAAGTTGGCGACGATGTTGATACATTTACCGTTCATTACGGCGATGCGGGGATACTCGGTTTCGTCGATGTAGTTGATGTTGATGGCTTCGTTCATCAGCTTGGTTGCGTATTCGTCCATATAGGTGGTGACGAATGTAGCCAGGTTCAGACGGGGCTGTGTTTGGGCGAAGGTCTCATCCTTCACCATCTGGTAAGCGATTTCGGGAGTAGTAGGTCCGTCTGGTATTTTTTCTACCGGTGAGGGTTGCAACATACGGTTTGAGCCGAATACATCTGTCTTGGCATCTCCTTTTCTGAAATTCAAATCTTCCATATAACTGTAAGTTTTTAAAGGTTTAGGCGGCGGGGACTTTCCCCGTCGAATTTTCCACAACAACGACCCCCACGAAAGAAAGTTCCGCCGTTTTACATTATTTGGCGTTTATTAAAAGGGCGGGGCGGAAATCCTGGCGCTCTACCGGCTGTTGCTTTTTTAATTATCGCTTATCCTATCCGAACATTCTGTTGCATCGCTTGTTGTCCTTCCACTAACTAATCCGCTTTTGAATTATGAAGATTAATACCGGACAAGGAACCATTCCTCTTATTACGCTTATAGGTATCTGGTCTGTTTCTGCACTGACCTCATTGCCGGGCTTGGCTGTTTCGCCTATTTTGGGAGAACTTTCTACGATTTTTCCCCATGCCACGGAGTTGGATATACAGATGTTGACTTCTTTGCCTTCCTTGCTGATTATCCCTTTTGTACTATTGGCAGGTAAACTGGCGGAGAAACGCGATTTTATCCGTTTGCTGCGGGTGGGGCTTTGGCTGTTTGCAGCAAGCGGGGTACTTTATTTGTTTTCTTCCAGGATGTGGCAGCTAATGGCTGTCAGCGCTTTGCTCGGTATCGGGGCAGGATTGATTATTCCGCTTTCTACGGGATTGATTTCACGGTATTTTACGGGAGAGTATCGCGTCAGGCAGTTTGGCTATAGCTCTGCCATAACCAATATGACACTGGTGGTGGCTACGGCTGTAACGGGGTATCTGGCAGAGGTGCACTGGCGTTTGCCTTTTGCCGTTTATCTGTTGCCGTTGATTTCTTTAGTTCTTTCGGCTTATTTAAAGAAGGATGCGGCTTCGGTAACAATCAAGCAGGCGGCGGCTATCATTCCTCCCATTCAATCTACGCCTGTAATCTCTGGTAAATATGGCATACACATACGCCATCTTGTTCAGTTAATGTTATTCTACGGGTTGGTTACTTACGTAGTTCTTGCGGTTACTTTTAACTTGCCTTTCTTGATGGAAGCGCATCACTTTTCAAGCGGTAATTCCGGGCTGATGATTTCTCTGTTTTTCCTTGCCATTATGGCTCCCGGATTTATGTTGGATAGTTTGGTGAAGCTTTTGGGGAATAAAACAAAACTTTACAGCCTTTTGGCTATTGCCATCGGATTACTGTTGATATGGATTTCGCCTACGGAATGGCTCATCGTGCCGGGATGTATTTTAGTAGGTTTGGGCTATGGCATCATCCAGCCTCTGATTTACGATAAGACAGTTGATACTGCTATCCCTCAGAAGACAACGCTTGCCCTTGCCTTTGTAATGGTGATGAATTATCTTGCCATACTGCTTTCTCCCTTCATCACAGACTTTTTCCAATGGATATTCCATACCGGTTCGCAAGAATTTCCGTTTATCTTCAATCTGTGCATAACAATATTGATTATGTATTGGGCGTATGCAAAAAAAGAAGAATTCCTGTTTAGTGATTAGCGATTAGTGATAAGTGATTAGCGATGAGCTATAAGTTATGCTGAATCGTAATTCATCATTACCCCTAATCACTAATCGCTTATCACTAACCCCTAACTCCTAACCACTTATAGTTCTATCTCCTCATACCTCATTCCGAACACATCTGCCACTGCCTTATACGTCACTTTCCCTTCTACCACATTCAGTCCCAATGCCAATGCCGGATCATCTTTACAAGCCTGTTTCCAACCTTTGCAAGCTAATGCCACGGTATAAGGCAGCGTTGCATTTGTCAATGCCATAGTGGAAGTAAACGGTACGGCACCGGGAATATTGGCCACCGCATAGTGCACAATGCCATCCACGACATATGTCGGTTCGCTGTGGGTAGTGGGATGGGACGTTTCAAAACAACCGCCCTGGTCGATGGCGACATCCACAAGTACGGTTCCGGGCTTCATCATTTTCAGCATCTCCCTCGTAATCAGATGCGGCGCTTTATCGCCGGGGATAAGTACCGAACCTATCACCAAATCCACAGTAGGCAGTTCCATTTTAATATTGTGAAGCGAGGAATAGAGTGTTTTTACATTCTTGGGCAATACCTCGCTGAGATAGCGCAGACGCGTCAGGTTGACATCCGTAATCATCACTTCCGCACCCATTCCCGCAGCCATTTGTGCGGCATTGGTACCGACTACGCCACCACCTAAAATAAGTACACGCGCAGGGCGGACGCCCGGTACGCCACCCATTAGCTTGCCCTTTCCGCCTTGCGGCTTTTCCAGAAAGCGGGCTCCCACCTGGGTAGCCATACGTCCTGCCACTTCACTCATGGGAGTAAGCAGTGGCAAGGAATGGTCATCCTTCTCTACGGTTTCATAGGCGATACATACGGCACCGCTCTCAATCATGGCTTCGGTCAGTAATTTATCGGCTGCAAAGTGGAAATAGGTAAATACCACTTGTCCCTTTTTAATCAGTTTGTACTCAGGTGCAATAGGCTCCTTCACTTTGACAATCATGTCGGCTATGGCATAAACGTCTTCAATGGCAGGTAGGATTTGCGCACCTACGGCGATGTAATCATCGTCAGAGAACCCGCTGTTTGCGCCGGCCGTTGCCTGCACATACACCGTATGACCTTTCTTCACCAACTCGGCTACTCCGGCAGGGGTCATTCCTACACGGTTCTCGTTGTTTTTGATTTCTTTGGGTACTCCGATAATCATAATGTCATCTGTTAATGGTTAAACATGTTGCAAGATAGTGATTTATCTTTCTCATTGTCATTTTGCACAGCGTGTTTTACAACAGAAAACGCCTGCTTTTTTCTCGTGTGTGACGGCAGGATTATTCTTTTTTGGTTAGGCGGAGAGAACTATTCTTTTTATATTTGCATGCATTAAAAAATAGGATATGAACTGTAAGAATATAAAATACCCGATACTTTTCTCTTTTTTGTTTTTTGCAGGCAGCATACAAGGTGGATATGCGCAAGAAGCGTCCGAGGTGGAAACCGGACCGGACATACAGCAGGCATCTTTCACGCCCCCTTTCGATTTTCCGATTGTCTTTTCCGGTAACTTCGGCGAGATACGCTCCAATCACTTTCACGGTGGGTTGGACTTCAAGACCGGCGGAGCCATAGGCAAGCCTGTACATGCTTTGGCAGACGGGCATATCTCGCGCATCCGTGTGACGCACGGTTCGGGATATGTGCTCGATGTGGACTACGATAACGGTTATTCCACTATCAACCGACACCTCAGCGCATTTGTGGGCGATATAGCCCGAAGGGTGAAAGACTTGCAGTATGAACAGGAAAGCTGGGAAGTGGAGATTACCCCCGAACCGGGGGAATATCCGGTAAAGGCGGGGCAGGTGATAGCCCTTAGCGGCAACACGGGTTACTCTTTCGGCCCTCACCTGCATCTGGATATGATTGAGTCGGCAACAGGAGATTATGTCGACCCGCTGCCTTTTTTTATGGAGAAGGTGAAGGACAATATCGCTCCCCGTGCCGAAGGCATCATTTTGTTTCCCCAACCGGGCAAAGGCGTGGTGAACGGAAAACAGCTATACCGGACTTTCCCTGTAAATCCTACCCAGCCTATTACTGCCTGGGGACTGATAGGTGTAGGAATCCGTGCCTATGACCATATGGACGGAGTGGGCAACCGCTACGGCGTGCATACCGTTATTCTCGAAGTGGACGGTGAAGAGGTGTTCCGCAGTGTGGTAGACCGCTTTGCTTACGAAGAAAACCGCTATATCAATTCATGGACGCACGGACAGTACATGAAGTCGTTCATCGAACCCGGCAACCGTCTGCGTATGCTGCATGCTTCCAACGGCAATCGGGGACTGGTGGAAATCAACGAAGAGCGTCCTTACCGATTTGTATATACGCTAAGCGATGCGTTAGGCAACACCTCGAAAGTCCGTTTCACCGTACAAGGGAAGAACACCGAAATTCACCCTGTGGAACATCGCGAGAAGTATGCTTTCAAGTGGGACAGGACCAACTATCTGCAGGAACCCGGTCTGGAATTGGTTGTACCGCGTGGAATGTTGTACGATGACGTTTGGCTGGACTATTCCGTACGTGCCGATAGCGGGGATGTGGCTTTTACTTATCAGTTGCACAATAAGCGTGTCCCTCTGCACGGAGCGTGCGAGATGCGCATCGGCTTGCGGCGCGACCGTCTGGAAGATAAATCGAAGTATTACGTAGCCGGTGTTACGGCGCGGGGCGGAAAATACAGTATAGGCGGCACTTACGAGGACGGTTTCATGAAAGTCCGTATCCGCGACCTGGGCACTTATACGGTAGCGGTAGATACCGTGCCGCCGGAGATAATTCCGCTCAACCCCGGACAGTGGGGGCGTACGGGGCGCATCACCCTCAAGGCCAAGGATAAAGAAACCGGAATAAACAGTTACCGCGGAACGATAGACGGGAAATACGCTCTGTTCGGCAAGCCCAATTCCATCAGCGGCAATCTGGTCTGCGAACTCGACCCGAAGCATGTAAAGAAAGGTGGCAGGCACACTGTGGAAATGACCGTAACCGACGGTCGTGGCAACCGGACTACCGAAGAGTTTCATTTTGTATGGTAACTTTTCACCTGTGACATTGCATTATCAAACAAACCATATAATAACAGAAGTATGAAAAAATTAACTCTCTCCGTCGCATTAGCGGTGGCAACTGTGGTAAACGCATTTGCCTGTACCAACCTCATTGTGGGTAAGAACGCCTCTGCAGACGGTTCTACAATTGTTTCCTATTCTGCCGACTCCTATGGATTGTTCGGCGAGTTATACCATTATCCCGCAGGCATGCACAAGAAGGGTACATGGATTGATGTGCACGAGTGGGACACCGGCAAGTACCTCGGCCGGATAGAACAGGCGCGCCAGACCTACAACGTCATCGGTAATATGAATGAATTCCAGCTTACTATCGGCGAGACAACCTTCGGCGGCCGTCCCGAACTGGTGGATACTACCGGCATCATTGATTACGGAAGTCTGATTTATCTCGGTCTGCAACGTTCCCGTACCGCCCGAGAAGCCATCAAGGTAATGACGGAACTCGTACAGGAATACGGTTATTACAGCAGCGGCGAGTCTTTCACGATTGCCGACCCCAACGAAATCTGGATTATGGAGATGATAGGCAAGGGTCCCGGTGTGCGTGGCGCTGTGTGGGTGGCTGTCCGCGTGCCCGATGATTGCATCTCCGCACATGCCAACCAAAGCCGTATCCACCAGTTCGATATGAGCGACAAGGACAACTGCATGTATTCTCCCGATGTCATTTCCTTTGCCCGCGAGAAAGGTTATTTCGATGGAGTAAACAAGGACTTCAGCTTCGCTAAGGCCTATGCGCCGCTCGATTTTGGCGCTCGCCGTTATTGTGAAGCCCGCGTATGGAGCTATTTCAATATGTTTACCGCCCGAGGCAACGAGTTCTTACCTTATATATTAGGCGATACCGATACACCGATGCCGCTTTTCGTGAAGCCCGACCGTAAAATCTCCGTACAGGACGTAAAGAATGCCATGCGCGACCATTACGAAGGTACTCCTCTCGACATCAGCAAGGATTTCGGCGCCGGACCGTATCACACCCCTTACCGCCTTTCACCCCTTTCCTTCAAGGTAGGCGACAAGGAATATTTCAACGAACGCCCCATTTCCACCCAGCAGAGCGGTTTCGTGTTCGTGGCGCAGATGCGCTCCACCTTGCCCGATGCCATAGGCGGCGTACTGTGGTTCGGTACGGACGATGCCAACATGACCGTGTTCACTCCCGTATACTGCTGTACGGATAAGGTTCCCGTATGCTATTCGCGTGCAGACGGTGCGGACTACATCACATTCTCCTGGAACTCTTCTTTCTGGATTTTCAACTGGGTTGCCAACATGGTATATCCCCGTTACGACCTTATGATCGGCGATGTGCGTGCCACGCAGGCCGAACTCGAAAACACTTTCAACGATGCGCAGGAAGGTATCGAGTCTGCCGCCGCCAAACTTTTGGAGAAAGACCCTGCCAAAGCGAAAGCATTCCTGACAAACTATACCAATATGACGGCGCAGAGTACTTTCGACACCTGGAAACGTTTGGGCGAATTCATCATCGTGAAATACAACGACGGAGTTGTCCGCAAGATGAAAGACGGAAAGTTTGAGCGCAATGCCATAGGCCAGCCTGCCGGTGTGGAACGTCCGGGTTATCCGAAGGAATTTCTGGAAGAATATGTAAAACAAACGGGCGACCGCTATAAAATGCCCGATTGATTAGGATATTCAAACTTATTCTTTTACATTTGTGACAGAACAGAAAATGAAGTATTAACCTTTAATATAAAAAAAGTCTTATGGAAAATCAAGAGTTGATTAAACAGGTGACTGAGAAAGCCGAAAAATGGCTTACCCCGGCATACGATGCCGAAACTC